>Ga0207419_1001062_pt1 | contig 21983 bp, 21 predicted proteins | sample ElkSloMetagenome_4_FD_184723 | JGI IMG/M metagenome (GOLD analysis project Ga0207419, IMG submission 184723) | Hot spring microbial communities from Elkhorn Slough, Monterey Bay, USA - MD2A (version 2) | ecosystem: Environmental > Aquatic > Marine > Intertidal zone > Estuary: Microbial mat ... | reverse complement strand
TTGCTGCGTTCCGGTTTGGCGTTGGCGGGTTTTAATCCCCGTGAAAGCGGTTTGGATGATGGGGTGTTAACGGCGTTGGAAGTGGCAAATTTAAAGCTACGCGGGACTCAATTGGTGGTGTTATCCGCCTGCGAAACGGGGTTGGGAGAGATAGAAAATGGTGAGGGAGTTTATGGGTTGAGACGGGCGTTTGCGTTGGCGGGGGCGGAAAGTTTATTAATGAGTTTATGGACAGTTAGTGATGAAGGAACGAAGGAATTAATGATCAAATATTATCAACGGATATTGCAAAATCAAGGACGTTCGGATGCGTTGCGACAAACTCAGTTAGAGATGTTAAATTCTCAAGACTATCAACATCCCTATTTTTGGGCGGCGTTTGTTCCCGTTGGGGATTGGACGCCGATGGAATATTAATGTGTTTTTTATGATTTTTGTGATAAATAACGTTCAATCAAAATAATCGCCACAATATCATCAATGGGTCGAGGTGGGGTTCGCATTCCTTGAGGAATTAAACGGGTTAACCCTTTAGGCGGATACATTTCCCAATAGCGATCGCGTGCTTCTAAGCTGCTATAACGTTCGTCTATTTGAATAATTTGTATGGTTGTCGGTAACGCTTCTGAGAGTTTTTGTTTCCAACTTTTAGAGGTGGTTTGATTTCCCATCACGCATAAATTAATGGGATATTTTTGAGACAATGTTTTTAACGTTTCTATCGCTTCTATCGAGGGGATAACTTGATGATATTGCAGTTGATTATTATTCTCCATTACCGCAATTCCGCATTTATCTTTACCCGGATCGAAACCGAGAATCATTTCCATAATTTGCTTCCTGTTTTGCTTTTTCCACCTTGAGAAACGAATTGTTAATCATTGGTCAGAGAATGGGTGCGATCGATAATAAACGGTGAATTTTCTGGATCAAGATCTTCGGGTTTAATCTCCTCTGTTTGCCATTGTTGAGTTTCCGTTTCTTCTTTAGTAATTACTTCTTGATCTTGGGGGCGGGTACTGAGAACAATTTCCCCATTTTGACGGGCGAGTAAATCAATTTTTAACGGCCCAATTGTGTAAGTATCTTCGGAGGCGACGGCTTGTAATTCAACGGGTTGATCGTGTTCTTGCAACTTTTCAAAAAAGTCCACCAAGGTTTCGACGTGAGCATCCCCAATTTGAATTAACCCATCTACATCTAATATTCCCACAAAACGGGCGCGAAATCGAGACGCATCTAACAATTGTTCGAGTTGTTGTTGAAGCTGATCGTTACTGAGCGTTGAGGGTTTTATTGAAGTTCCGGCAATCACTTCTCCGGAGGAGAAAAGTAAGCGATTTTGTTCGGCTTTTGTAAACACAGCCACGCGACTTTCTCCGGCTAAATAATTGGCTGCGGAGATAATCTGTACAACATAATCTCGACCATCATCAATCTCTGTAATCAATTCTTCGATTTCAGCTTTGGTAATCTGAATGACTTGCTCTTTGGCAACAGTGGCATTCCCCATTTGTACTGAATTCATCGCATTGCGATTGGCTTCTTGTAATAGACTATTAACCACTTCTGTAGATTTTTTGGGGTCTTTTACTCGAATTAATCCACTTGCTAATACTGCACCCCGTTTCAAGACAACGCTTCCTTCTCGTAAGAGTTGAAAATCTCGCTCAACCAGCTTAAATTGCTCTTTTAAATAAGCTTGTTGTTGTTCAAGTTCTGCTTGTTGTTGTTCGAGATCTTTCAGGAGTTTTTCTCGTTCAACAATCACTTGATCGCGTTTAGCAATCACTTGATCTCGTTCAGAAATGACTTGATCTTGCTCGGCAATTTCGCGATCGCGATCTTTAATTTGAGCTTGAACTTGTTCTCGCTGTTGGATTAACTTTTCCCGGTCAGTTTGTAGTTGTTCAATTTCTGACTGAAGGGATTGTTTTTGCTTAAAGACTTCCTGAAGTTGACTTTCTGTGCGATTGAGTTCAGATTCGGTTTGATTTTTTGCCTGATCAATCTCACTCAATTGGCTTTGTAGTTGATTGAGTCGAGCTTGAGATTTTTCGAGTTGACTTTGAGTTTGTTGGAGTTTGGTTTCTGTTTCTGTTGCTTGGGTATTGGCTTGATCCAATGAAGAATTGATTTGGTTAAGTTGAGCCAAAGCTGAATTTAAAGTATTTCTGGCTTGTTCTAACTCAGCTTCTACCCTTTCTTTTTCATCTTCTGTACGGGTGAGATCTTTGCGAGATTGATTAAGTCGTTCTTGAATTTCATCAATTCTAAAAACTCCCCGACGTAGAGGTTTACTGGCTGCAAATAAAATGCCGAGTGTCATACCCGACAAAACGGTACCCGTGACCATGGTGACAACAACAGCAGTGCTTCGAGGACGTAGTTTGAACAGACTCAGACGGGCTTTACCGACTTTTGTCCCCAAGCGATCGCTGACTGTTGCGATCACGCCCCCCAACACTAATATCGCAATTACTAGGATGAATCCGGCGGTCATTTCAGTAATCCGTGTTCAGTTTTTTGTAGCAGTCGTCCGGTGAAAAGTCAGCTCCTGGCTTGATGTACTGTTAACGGTTAGGATTGGCACTCCCACGCCCCAAAAAACACAGATGCCGAAAGACTTCGATTCGTTTTTTTCCATCCCCTAAAGTCGGTGGTTTCCAACAAAAAAGAAGCTTCTATGAACGGCTTTGTAATCTAGGTAAATTGCTGGCTGAGGGTAACAGGATTATGAACCGTTATCTTTTTTTTGTGAATGGAGATCATGTTCTTTTGTCTGAGATCCCCCAGTAGACGAGTCACGGTCACTCGGGTTGAACCAATCGCTTCGGCTATTGCCTGATGAGATAACTTGAGATCAATCCTAATCCCCTCTTGGCCAGGAACACCAAAATCTCTACACAAAATTAACAAAAAACTCACCAATCTCGATCCCATATCTCGGTGCGCTAGAGTTTCAATCATCATCTCCGTTTGCAAAATCCGAGATGATAGCCCTCTTAACATCACCATTGAGAGTTCTGGGTTAATTTTGAGAGCTTTTTCGACTTGTTCAATCGGAACTGAGAGTAATTCTACGGGAGTAAAAGCGACGGCATGATAAAACCGATCTGACTTATGACCCGTAATCAAGGAGAGGACACCAAAGACGCTATTTTCTCGTAATAAGGCTACGGTTATTTCCTCTCCAGCTTCATAGACTCTGGATAGTTTGACCGCTCCCTTGATGAGAACGTAAACGCGCTCTGCTGGATCTCCTGGAAAAAATATGGTTTTCCCCCGTTCAAACGTTTCTACAACGGGAGGATATGCTCCGCCTCCGATCTGGCGAAACATTAATGCTAACGGTCTATCATACGTCACGTCCCGATCCCTTGCGCTAACCAATGCCCTACTGTACTTTACGACTTATTTTTAATTTCAGAGAATTTGATCTCTAAGTCACCCTTTAATCCGTCTTTCGGGTTGACCAGTTACGACAACCGCAAACTTTGCTAAAATTGCGCTTGACTTGGGAAAATCCCAATACGACACTGTACTACTGGTTCACCCTAGAACAACGGAGCCTACTGTGACCATTGCTCAACTCGTATCATCATAGACTTGTCTTAGCATAAGCTTAACAGAGAACCTCAGATTACGAGCAGCTCTAATCAAAATCAACCATTGAAATTTGAGCTTTTTTCAATGATCACTGAGTATACAGTTTTGGCAGTATTCCCTACCGACTCATACGCTAGCATATCTTCGCAATATTCGCCGGGAGTGGTAACGAGTGCCAATTCATCCTATGATAAGGGATTGGAATGTCAGCCGAGAGCAACAGACCAATAGCTTCTAGAATAAAGACGATGTTAAACCTGGACGGAAAAAACGCGCTAGTCACTGGAATCGCCAATAATCGCTCGATTGCTTGGGGGATCGCCCAACAACTTCATGCTGCCGGAGCTAACTTGGGAGTCACTTACCTTCCCGATGAGAAAGGTCGGTTTGAAAAGAAAGTCGGAGAACTCGTAGAACCCCTTAAACCCAGTCTATTCTTGCCTTGCAATGTCCAAGATGATCGCCAAGTCGAAACTCTCTTCAAAACTATTGACGATCAGTGGGGAAAGCTGGACATTCTGATTCATTGTTTAGCCTTTGCTGACAAAGACGACTTATCAGGAGATTTTAGTCAAGTTTCCAGGGAAGGATTTGCTCGGGCGCTCGATATTAGTGCTTACTCGCTTGTCCAACTCTCCGCTGCGGCTAAACCTTTGATGAGTGAAGGGGGAAGTATTGTCACCTTAACTTATCTCGGGGGGGTTCGAGTCATCCCCAACTACAACGTCATGGGAATTGCCAAAGCCGCTTTAGAAATGAATGTTCGCTATTTGGCCGGAGAAATGGGGCCTCTAGGAATTCGGGTGAATGGGATTTCAGCAGGCCCGATTCGCACCTTGGCTTCTTCGGCCGTTGGGGGAATTTTAGATATGATTCATCATGTCGAAGAAGTTGCGCCCCTGCGTCGCACCGTAACTCAACAGGAGGTCGGAAATACCGCAGCTTTCCTCTGTAGTGATCTTGCTAGTGGCATTACGGGTCAAATTTTGTATGTGGATTCGGGCTACTGCATTATGGGAATGTAACTTTACAGTGATCAGTGAACAGTGAACAGTTTTGACAGTCAACAGTAATCAGTGATCATCTGACCACCTTTTTCTAGAGCTCCCCGGCTTCCTCTGCTTGCTTTTTGCCTTTTGAGTCTTAATAACACATCATGCAAACTCACTTAACAAACAACCAAAGCCCTACAACCCCTTCTTCTGATCTGATCCCAACAACACGCAAGGTCACAGTAAAACGGACAACCAAGGAAACCGATGTCACGGTAACAATTAACCTCGATGGAACAGGTGTCTGTCAGGCCAATACAGGGATTCCGTTTCTAGATCATATGTTGCAGCAAATCGCCTCTCACAGCCTGGTTGATTTGGATGTTGCTGCCGTTGGAGATGTGGAAATTGATGATCATCATACCAATGAGGATGTTGGCATTACCCTCGGACAAGCCTTAGCAAAAGCTTTAGGCGATCGCAAAGGGATTAACCGTTTTGGTCATTTTGTCGCCCCTCTTGATGAAGCTTTAATTCAGGTGGCGTTAGATTTTTCGGGGCGTCCTCATCTGACTTATGGCTTAGAAATTCCCACTCAACGGGTTGGTACCTATGACACGCAGCTTGTCCGAGAGTTTTTTGTCGCTCTGGCTAATAATAGTTTGATGACTTTGCATATTCGTCAGCTTGACGGGATTAACTCCCATCACATTATTGAAGCGACGTTTAAAGCTTTGGCGCGATCGCTCTCGATGGCGGTTGCAATTGATCCCCGACGTGCGGGTACAATTCCGAGTTCTAAAGGGGTTCTCTAGGATTTAATCAGATTAAAATTTCTACACGGGAAACAGTCCGGTAAACTGGGAGCATCGTTGAATTTATTCAGGGGCCCAAAGGTGACACGGGCAACTTTAGTTGCCGTAAAATAGTAGATAAATGACTGAGTAAAGCTCTACCAACTGCGCGTTGAAGTTTTCCGAGATCGGAGAAACCCCGAAAATCCGAAAGTACAATATTGCATTGCAACTCCGAGATTGATAATGGCAGGGAACTGAGCGTATCGCACTGACTTGTGTTGGAGGTTGAGAAAGGCATTTAATTAAAAGTAAGCTATCCGGTTTGTCCGGTGTGTTAGAGGCAATTTGACTTTGCCTAAGAGCAGGCGCGAATTTTTGTTGTCAGAAGTTCTGAAATACCCTTCGGGGATTCCCCACGAATTTATTCGGGGGAGTAGTCAATCAAACAATCTAGTCAAGGTGGGTTAATCGTCAACCTACCTTAAATTTTTCCTGAACTTGAACAGGGTTTGTTCTCTGGCGGGTGGACAGAAAAACCGTAGGGATTTAATACCAATAAACCTGTTATCCCCACTAGCAATAACATCATTAACACCGAAATATCCACGGGTGATTGATGGTTATGATTAATTTCTAGAGAAAGTTGTTCTTGGGAAAATAAGAGATTGTCCGGTGTATTGGCTGCGTATTCGATTCCGTAAACGCCTTGATTTTTTGATTGACCTTCCGGTGTACTGACTCCTCGGTTCCAAACTTGTAATGCTTGAGATTTGAGTTGTTGGCGTCCTCGGGCGAATAGGTTTAAGCCGTTGATGCCGTAAATTTGCTCTTGGTTTTGACGAATTATTTTTTCTCCCCAGCTAAAGACTTCTAAATCTTCTTTTGTCCAGGTATAGTTACCCCAACGGGCTTCAAAGGATTCTAATTCTGAGAGGTCTACGACTCCATCGGCGTTTTTGTCTGTGCCTTCAAAGACACCCGATAGCTGTTCTTCTCCGACTTGTTGTTGGAATTCAAAGCGGTTTGCTTGGATCGGCATGACATTGATAAATCCTAAGCTGAAGGCAATACCGGCTGCTACTGCTAATTTTTGAGCAATATTAGGTTTGAAAGGCAAGGTGCTTCGAGGGTTTCCACCGTTGTAGCGATTGCTTTTAGGATTTTGGTTTTGGAGAACCTTTGAGTTGTGTTTTTGCATAACCATAAGATCTGTTGCTTGAGGTATCTATTGAACTCATCTGTACTTATGTCTGCCAACTCATCACTTATGCAGTCACTCCTGAACGATGTTGCTCATTGACGCGATCAAGCCTGTTAGACCGGGAAATGGTTTTTGCTTTTTTCTAGAAAACTAACTTTGAGCGGTTATTCGGTTGGACGTTGAGGCTTGGAGTTGGATTGGTCTTGACGCTTGAAATCCTTTGTTGGTTCATCTAGCCAGTTCAACAGTTTGTGTGAAATTTTGAATTGACCGTTGAGGATGTGATCAGATACAACTATTAGTCCTAAAAGTAAAGAGAGTGAAATAATGTCCATCTATCAATTTGCCATTTCACTAGACTGTACAGTTTGATTAAAGAAAATTAAAAGCAGGCAGATCAGATGATATTTCTATATAATAGACTGTACAGTTTGGTTTTGTCAAGAAAAAAGACGTGTATCCCAATAGAATCACGTCTTAAATTTAAACTAACTCCGAGTCGTTTTTGGAGTCTGGTCAGACGTATTAAACTGAGTTGGGATCAACTGCACGCGAAAACCCAAATGAGAGAAGGAATTTTCCTGATGCTGTTGATCGTGACGATGAAAAGACTCACAAGCCGACTCAGAAGCAGATTTTGGGGAAAGATTAATCAAGCTCAACCGTAACAATTCTTGATCGTCAGGTTGGTCACACTCCCGAGGGATCACCACCGATCGCAATTGAGCCGAACCCAAATTAGACTGAACAGAAATCAGAAAATCAGACTGGGGACGCGAAATCGAAGAAATTGCAGCGATCGCACTCACCCAAACAATGCACTCCATCCAAGTCCAGCGACTCATCACCAACACTCCTAAACCGTTAAAAATTTGACGCAAACCCTATTAAATTAAAACGCAACTGAGAATCGGGTAACGGTCTAAACAGATTCTCCCGGTCTGAGTCACGGCACAAGGAGAAGAAATTAAGACTTACTCGCCGTGTTCGAGGCTTTGGGCGACCCATCTTAGGGCTTGTTCGCGAGTCAAGATTTGACCTTCTACTTGTGCAAGTTGAATCTTCATCAGCAGTTGACCAATTTTCGGACTGGGAGACAAATTTAATATTTTCATCAATTCGTTCCCCGTGACCAACACCTGCGGATGAGCAACCGGATCATCGGGGTTCAAGTAACGTGCAATGAGAGGCGATAGACTAGCGACCGGGACTCCAGAAGCCACCGCTAAGACTGCTAAGGCTGGAAATAGGGTTCCGACCTCCTGAAAGAGAAAATACTGCTGTCTGAGAGACATCTGGGAAGGAGGAGTTTGCTGTAATGTACCCAAACCTTGAACAATAGCGATCGCACTGCGAATTTCGGCTTTGCTATATTTCAGTTGGGTTAACTCAACTTCAGCAACGCTGGGGTCAGGAGTCAGTAAACAGGTGAGTTTAGCGATCGCCAGTTGTGAGGTTTTAATCGTATTGCGGAGCGGATGGGATAATCTTGGGGTTAATGTGGGTGAATGTTGGTGGAGAGTCTCAACAGCAGGATCAATTTTCAGGAGTCGGTCAAATTGTTCTGAGGCGTTGGGAAAAAAGCCAGAGAGTAAATGATCTTCCCAGGCTTGTTTGATCCAAACGACACCTTTCGCCGTATTCAACAAATACCCTAACTCCGTTTGAACTCGTTCGACGGCGACTTGAGACAAGAAAGGGGCGAGTTCACGAATTGTCGCTTGGGTTTGAGGTTCGAGTTGACATCCGAGTTGGGCGGCTTGACGGTAGCCCCGCAGGAGTCGCAAGGGATCATCTCGCAGGTTTTGAGAGGAAATCATGCGGATGAGTCGGTTTTGGATGTCGGTTTGACCCTGGTGGGGATCGATCAGTTCTTGGGTAAAGGGGTTATAGGCGATCGCATTGAGTGTAAAATCTCGTCGTTGGAGATCTTGGGCGAGACTATTGGCTTGGGCTTGGGCAAAATCAACGGTTGCACCGGGAAAAACGACTCGGGCGATCTGACGTTCAGCATCCAATAAGACAAATCCGGCTTTATAATGTTTAGCTATATTCTGTGCAGTATGAATCGCTTGTTCCAATACAACAAAGTCTAAATCTAAATAGTCTGCTTTGCGCCCAAGCAAGCCATCTCGCACTGCACCTCCGACTAAATAAGCAGGTTGGGGTAGCCACTCTAGAGTAAATGGCCAAGTATCTGTAAACCCGATCGAGTTAAACGCTTTTGACATTGCAACAAAAATCAACCGACTTCTTCGGCCAGTAAGGTCTTGCCTAAGCTACATTAGCTAATAAAGGGCTGGAATGAAATTCAGTCTGCTGAAATGCACAGAGGATTTTTTAAAAATGTGTATTTGTGTCAATTGTCACTATGTTGATCGCTGTATCACCTACCACGCCGTAGAAACACAGCACCAGGAATCTCACATTGCCGAAGACCCAACCTTCGAGCCGATTGAACCTACAATCAATGTTAACATTCGTTCCCGAGACGAGGAGATTGAGATGGAATGGGATGTTGTGGGTTGTCAGAGTTTTACCGAAGAAATGGGAAAATGGGCGAAGTTACGTCCCGGTGAGTTGATTCCTACATAACAATACAGGGCGGATGAGATCAAAGGATGGAGAAAAATTAGGAAATCCCCCAGACAGGAGAGGAGATTTGATCTAGCATAATTAGCACGATTAAAATCTAAAATCATTTGATATTTCCTGTTCTCTATCTTTTGATCTTCTGGCTATTCCCTCAAGTTCTTTCTATTAAGATTTTAAATTGAAAATCCATGAATCTCTGCATTCAATATTCAAATGAGTCATTGCTTTAATCCCAATTGCACTCGTCCGCACAATCCTAATGATGCCCAATTTTGTCAAAATTGCGGTTCTGTTTTGGTTTTGAAACCTCAAGGTGAAACAACTCTGACTTCTCGTTATCGAGGGATTCAATTAATTGGAGAAGGAGGATTTGGTCGGACATTTTTGGCGGTGGATGAGTCTCAAGTTTCTCAACCTCAATGCGCGATCAAGCAGTTTTTTCCTCAAGGAATGAACGGTAAAAAAGCGGCTGAATTATTTCAGCAAGAGGCGAAACAACTTAAACATTTAGGAGAACATCCTCAAATTCCTCAATGGTTAGGTTATCTCGAACAGGATGGTTATCAATATTTACTGCAAGAATTTATAGAAGGTAAAAATTTAGCCCAAGAGTTATGGGAAAAAGGTGCTTATTCGGAAGAAAAAATTCGACAACTCTTAAAGGATTTATTGCCTGTTTTAGAGTTTATTCACAGTCATAAAATTATTCATCGAGATATCAAACCGGAAAATATTATTCGTCGTCGATTGACATCAGGAACAAACGGAAATCTGGTTTTAGTCGATTTTGGGGCGGCGAAGTTAATTACAGGTGGAATGTTACCCAAAACGGGAACAATGATCGGAAGTGCGGCTTATACCGCCCCAGAACAGTTGATGGGAAAAGCTGTTTTTGCGAGTGATATTTATAGTTTGGGCGTAACTTGTATTCATCTATTAACCGAAATTTCGCCGTTTGATTTGTTTGATAGTCAAGAAGGAAATTGGATTTGGCGAGATTATTTAAAGACTCCTGTGAGTGATGAGTTAGGAAGTATTTTAGATAAAATGTTGCAAGGGGCGACAAGCCGACGTTATCATTCTGCGGCGGCGGTATTGCGATATTTGAATCCTCGTCCGACTTATATTGATGCTTTTCCAGGGTTAAAAATTCCTGATGAAAGGTCGTCAAATCTTGTAGAAAAAGCAGATGAAAATTTAACTTCTGGGCGAGATTATTCTGAACTTCAGCCTCGCACCCGATCTGAATATCGAACTAAATCTCAACACAAACAAGGAGAAATTGTTCAAGCCAAATTACAAGAGGTTTTGAATTATCATCAGGTCAAAGTTCAAGTGAGTTTGGTTAAAAAACATCAGCTTACTGTTGTGATTAACCGTTCCAAAAATACGGTTGTTAACTATACTTATTTATCGAAAATAATTGGTTATCAACTTACACAACTTCAACTGAAGAACGTTCGTCAAGTGAAGTTGTTAGGGCGACTCAATAAAAATAATGTTCCCGAATGGAAAAAGCTTTTAATTCTGAATCGGAAAACTCAACTCAAAAATCAATTGATTAAGCTTCAAACTCATCCTCGGTATTTACAACTCTCTCAAGTCACTTCTCATAAGTTTTGGATGAGTAAAATCAACCAAAAAGAGTTTTGGATGGATATTTTAATGGGGTCAATGATTACCTTTATTTTTACAACCAATATCATTGTTTTTACCCCACTTATGGCTTTTGTAATTGCTTTGGGTTTTCTCAAGGTGAAAAGTCTAGTTTCTCAAAGCAGTGAAGTTGAAATTAGTATTTTGTTTGGTACGATAGCGAGTTTATTTGTACTCTTTAGTTTTTGGCAAATTAAGGAGGCAAATCAAGGATTTTTTGGGATTATTTTAGCCGGGATTTTTATTGCCATGCCGATGTTTTACTCTAAAGGAAACTATTAGAAAACGATTAGGAAACGATACAATATTTTTGAAATAATGTCATCTGATCACTCACAATATGCTTTAGCAATTCACACCAGTAGCCCCGAACTTGGGTTAGCCTTGAGTAATTTTACCGGAGAAATTCGTTCTCAATCTTGGAATTTAGGACGAGATTTATCGGTACAATTACATCAATATCTAGCGGAGTTTATTCAACCTCAAACCTGGTCAGATTTGAAGTTTATTACGGTTGCAAAAGGCCCAGGAAGTTTTACCGGGACTCGTATGGGTGTTGTCACCGCGAGAATACTCGCCCAACAGTTAGATATTCCTTTATTTTCAATTTCAACTCTTGCAGGGATGGCTTGGCAAATCTTTCAAAAAGATTCAACTTTATCGGAGAATTTAGCCCTACAAATGCCAGCCCAACGCAATCAATTTTTTGTGGCAATTTATTCTAAACAAGATAATTTAATTGAATGTTTACCCGATAGTGTGATGTCGCTGGAAACGTGGCAAAAAACACTAGAAACGTGGCAAAATCCCTATAAACTTGTTCAACTTGAAGGAGGTTTTGGAGATTCAGCAATCAGTTTATTAGAGTTAGCCAATATAGACTTTAAACAAGAAAAATATCCTCACTGGTCGGAAGCATTACCCTTTTATGGACAGCATCCTGTTGACAATTAAGGCAAAAATAAGAGAAAGTTTTAAGACCTATTTGCTAAAACTCTCCCTTGCATTTACTGCAAATTTATGCTGATTGGAGTTGTCATGGGATAATCTTCACCAATCACTAAAACCTGATAAACACCGTTTTGGGTGACAGAAACCGAAACTAATTCTTCTTTTAAGGCTAATAACTGACCCGTCGGAGATTTAACCGCAATAGTGACAGCATTTGCTTTAATTGTCAGGGTTTGACCAAGTTTACAGCGAACTTTTAGAGGTTGAATTTGTTCTGCAAATAAACTGATTTCTAGAGAAGATTTACCTTCATTTTCAAAAGATTTAATTAAACGACTACTTTTATAAGTATATTCCAATAAGCGCCAGTCATTTAATCGAGAATAATTTTCAGAATTTATCGTTAAATGTTGACTTAAATCAACTTTAATAGCTGAATTTGTAGATTCTTGTTGGGGATAAACTAAAACTCGATAAATACCTGATTCCGGTAAAATCCCTTTCCACTCACCAGAATAAAGAGTCGTTAATCCTTCTCCTGAAGGCGTTAAAAGTTTTGCTTTAGAAGTTCCTTCGTAAACTCCCAGAGTCAGGTTTTGTCCTTCTTTTCCTTCAAAAATATAGAGGGTTGGTTGGTTAAGTATTGCTTTGATTTCACCGAAACGAGAAATTGATTTGATGGGATAGTTCATGGTAAGGACTTGGGGGTAAGGGTTAGCAAGACAGAAGTTAATTTCAATAAATTTGTCGAAAGTTGATTGAGGAATGTTCCTATATACTAAAAGTCTAAAATCTTCTCAAGAAGTTTCTACCTTCAGTGTGATACTTCTTTAAGCTTCATCTAAAATCTGAAGTTTTACGGAAGATAACGGTTAAAAATTGTAGACAGTTTAATCAGTGACACAATACAAGTAAAGTTTTGTTGATTTTTCTAAAATGAGAAGGGCTTGTTTTGAAATAGAAAAATTGGGGTAGCCTAACATTATCGCGAAATGCTGCTTCTAAACTTTACTGTCGTTTTTAGCAAAATACGGATAAAATCGGAGTTGAATCATGGTTTTAGTACCAGATACAGAATTAGGGGCTTGGATTGGGGACAATTCTTCTGAGTTAATTACACTTTATACGGATCAATTAACGGGTTTTCCGTTGGGTGTATTGACATTAGGAGGGGAAGATACTATCAATGGTTCAATTGATTCTGAATCAATTCTTGCTAATCAAGGTGATGATTTTGTATTGGGAGGAAATGGAAATGATACATTATTTGGGGGAAAGAATAATGACTCCTTAGATGGAGAAGCGGGTAATGATATTTTGTTTGGTAATTTGGGTGAAGATACGCTAATTGGTGGTGAGGATGATGATAGTTTATTTGGAGGTCGAGAAAATGACCAACTTTCTGGCGGAAGTGGAAATGATACCCTTTCTGGTGATTTAGGGGTAGATACGTTAACGGGGGGTTCAGGTGCAGACCTTTTTGGATTGCGAGAAAATGGTCAAGAAACTGATGTGATTACAGACTTTGAAGATGGTATTGATTTGATGCAACTTCCCGATAGTGTGACGGAATTTAGAGTTGAAAATAATGGCTCAAATTTAACTCAAATTACGGTAGTAGCGACTGGAGAAGTGATCGCCCAACTGGAGGGAATTCAACCGACTGAAATTACTCTTGATGATTTTGTTAATGCTTCTGGTCTTTCTCAACCTGTTGATACTTCTGAAAATTTAATCAATCAAGTGGTACAATTAACAAATGAATTTCGGGCTGAAAATAGTTTATCTCCTCTAAGTCTTAATTCTCAATTGGTAATGGCGGCCGAAAATCACAGCGAAAATATGGCGTTACAGGATTTCTTCGATCATCAAGGCGTTAATGGGGATGATGTGATTGATCGCATTTCCATTATCGGTTATAATTATTTTACAGCCGGAGAGAATATTGGGGCGGGTTATTCAACTCCAGAAGCGGTTGTAGAAGGATGGATTAATAGTCCAGGACATCGGGCGAATCTTCTCAATCCCGATTTTACAGAAATTGGAGTCGGTTATTTTTTCCTTGAAAATGATACCGGAAATGAAAACTGGAATCATTATTGGACTCAGGTTTTCGGAACTCCATGAGTTTAAAAGAAAATCCCATCAGAGAATAAAGAAGTTTAAAAAAGATAGGGGAGATTATGATTTCCCCTATTTAATGTTTTGTGATCATATGAGAATCAAGATGAGGTTAATCATCCAGAAATTCAGCTTCACAAATCGTTGACTCTCGGTAATTGAGATCGACTTCATCCCATAATCCTTCTAAAAAAGTGGTGTGAAAATATTCTCCACCTTGATTAACTTCGACTTGAGGAGCATTACGAGAATAGCTACCATCGTTAGGTGTTCCCCGTTGGGCTTGATAGTAAACATAAGCATCAGCGTTAACACACATCACATGATAAAAGTCTTTATTGGCTTCAGTTTGATTACCTGATTTGTAACGAGCTAATCCTCGATTAAGATAAGCTTTGATATAGGTTGGATCGAGTTGTATTGCTTGATTAAAGTCATCAATTGCAGACCTCATCTCTTTCAAGCTGTAGTAAACACAACCTCGGTTATAATAGGCATACACGTTATAGGCATCGATTTTTAAAGCGGTATTGTAATCTTCAATTGCGGCTTGATGATCTCCGAGTTGATGATGGCAAAGACCTCGGTTAATGTAAGCTTTTGTGTAGCTGGGAGAAAGTTCTATCGTTTTATTAAAGTCTTGAAGGGCATCTGTTTTTCGTCCACCCATATAAAAGGCTCGACCTCGATTGTGATAGGTTCTATGATTTTTGGGATTGAATAATAAGGCTTTATTGTAATATTTTAAAGCTTCTTCATATTCTCCACTTTGAGCAATTGCTAAACCCAAATTATTGTAAATTGCATCGCTAGTCGGGTTGAACTTTAAAGCCATTTTTAAGTCTTTTATCGCTTTTTCATACTTCCCTAAATGACGCCAAGCATTCCCTCGGTTTAGATAGGCATCTGATAACTTAGGATTAATTTGCAGAGCATAATCTAAGTCTTTGATTGCGTTTTTATAATCTTTTAAATGGTAGTAGAGTAAGGCGCGATTAGTATAAGCAATAGCATGGTTAGGATTGCGACTGAGTACCTGATTTAAGTCGTCCAATGCGCCTCTATAGTTTCCTTGTCGGGCTTTGATTAAACCCTGTTGATATAGTTTGTTATTTTGCATGGAGTGACCTCGAAGATGACTCGGTTTTATTCATTAATCCTAGCTTAGATTTGATGGGGGTACGAGTCAGAAAGCCTCTTACTCCTCTTACTCAGACTAGCTTTGACTGACATGATCTACGCTTACAGATGGAAATCATGCCCTCCGGAAGATTAACCGCTGAGTCTACTGGTTTGCCGGAGTTTCCTGGTAGAGCGTGTTGATTTTCCAGAGACTCTCCAGAATCTCTACTGTATTCTCTGCGATCAGTTTAGGTCTCTAAACTTAAGCAATCTGAGCTATCCTCCTGAATTTATAAAGTATTCTCTATTATAATCATACTTTCTTTATGTTGATCTTTCAACTCAGGTAACAATACAGTCAAACTTTTTTCAGAGATCAAGGATACTGATTGAGAACCATTGAGTTATTCTATGTGTTTGATGGGTTGCAGGAGTCAGGGGTGAGGCTCGTACAAAAGCAAAAATCAACGCTCTGCGGCGAGCGAGAGCTGTTAATGAATAAAAGTCAATCCACAAAATCAGAAGATTGATGAATAAATTTGAGGAATCATCTCTGGGTTTTTAACTGAGTCATTTAACTGCCTTCTAAAGCCACTAATAAACACAAAAGAAAAGTTTCTGTCCATTCGACCACGGCGCCATAAGTATCGCCTGTATGTCCACCGAGTCGAGCGTTGAACCAAGCCCCAATCAAAATCGCGATCGCACCACCGCCGAAAGCCATTCCGACAGCAACTAACCAACGACTTGGGTTGAGCATAATTTGTAAACCACTCAAACTTAACAACAGTAGAATTCCTGGAATAAAGTCAAAAGGGGTATACGTTAAATCTTTGTGAAAAGCACCTTTTCCGACGGCTTTGAGATAGGGATAACGAGCGATCGCCACTAATTGTCCCCATCGTCCCCAACCGGCTACCGCCATTAATGCTAGAGTGCGATATTCATCTAAATCACTCAGAGCGACTGTTTTTAATAACATAATTGCAATGGCAACCATGACTCCAAAGGCTCCGGTGAGACTATCAGCCATCACTTCGAGTCGGCGGTTAGGATCAGTCACGGCTAATCCATCGGCTGTATCCATCGCCCCGTCAAGGTGCAATCCCCCTGTAATGGCGACACCCCCCAAGACAACCAGAGCCGAACGCAGCAAGGATGGAAACCCAAGCAGGTTTAACCCCGTATCCATGAGTCCTAACAGCGCTCCAATCATCAAGCCAATTAGAGGGGCGAGTCGAGCAATACCGCGAAATTCTAGCGTCCAGGAGAGCGGTACGGGTAAGCAGGTATAGAAGGCGATCGCAGCGGCGAAGGCGGCGGTCTGTTGTCGCCAAAATTTTTGGATAGACTGAATGAGTCTGTCATTTGCCATAACATTACGGTCAGCTCGATTTCTTTACTTTACCTGAAATTTTTCCTTTGTCTGTTATTGAGGTGTGAGGTGGCGACAAGCAATTTTTTAATAGAGGGGATGAATATTTTCTAAGCTATGCCACAATTGAAATAATAACTCTCTTATCGCTTGCTCTAGTTCGGAAATTTTCAGATTTTCCTCTTTCCAAAGGGTGCCAATTCGATCAATTTTGTGAAATTTCGTCCTGTCATTCTCATTATTGAGCAAAGTGTTGCGATCAGCGCAGCAAAAGCAGAGTGATCAAACTCATGTATGAGATCACTTCGTCTAAGCTTTGCTAGAATTGGAGCGTTAACCTTAGTGTGATCACAAATAATGCTAAGTTAATCAACGCTTATCTAAAGTTTTGTATAGATTTTCTGTATATGCTTTAGGTAAAGGTATTTAAGTGGAAGGGATCAGTATTTTTTGGGGACTGAAGAAAAAATCAATTCAGTCTGAAGTGATACAGAACTTCCAAAACAAATGACTAACAAAAGTAGTCGTCTTGAACTGCAACTTCAAATTGGTAGCTTTGATCTCAAGTTCGGATATACTTAAGTGTGGGGAAAATGAAGTGTTCAATTTCTTTCCACAACATTACGAATTGGACTAGATAGAGTTACCACCAAAGGAACTTATTACATCAGAGGCTTTTGCTCCATGAGTTACGATCAATTAGATTGCAGGGTGTCTGCTCCGTGTATCATTGATACAGGCATAGTTGTTAACAAGCGTGATATGCAAAAACTGCTTGTTGATCTGGCGCGTGTTCGTTATCTTCATATCCAAGACGGACAGGTGTGCAACGAGGCTGAAGGCTATGTCGTAGAAGTGTTTGCCTCGGAGCAGCAAGCAACCCTAGTGGCAAATCATGCCCTCTACTTGAATGTTAATAGTTTTGATTATCTCGAACTGAAACAATCTCCCGAGAAAGAAACCTATTTCGATCTCATTCAAGAGGGACGTTTACTCCGCTTGATTCCCATTTCTAACCCACTAGAAGAACACGCCAGTCGCAAATTCAATGCAGCGGCTCTTGATGCGGTTATGGATCAAGTCTTGTCAGGAAATTGGGATAGTCAGCTTGATGAGGATTGCCCTTTTTAGAGACAATGAGGAGTAAGACATTTAGAAGGAAACTGGAATCACTTCTAAGTGCTAGTCCCTCATCTGTTAATTCATGTCAGAACCCAATTCATTTGATATTCAGGCTCGCTGTTCTCAATCCTCAGCGCGAGCGGGTATTTTCTGGACACCTCACGGACAGGTAGAAACACCACGATTCATGCCAGTCGGAACGTTAGCTAATGTTAAAACGCTGACTCCGGCTCACTTAGAAGCCGCAGGCGCTCAAATGGTGCTGTCTAACACCTATCATCTGCATCTGCAACCGGGTGAGAAAATTGTTGCCAGCGCAGGGGGGTTGCATCGGTTTATGGCATGGAAGGGGCCGATTTTAACCGATTCTGGTGGATTTCAAGTTTTTAGTCTCAGTGAAATTCGCACCATCAACGATGAGGGGGTGATCTTTCGTTCGCCTCACGATGGTCTAATGATTCATTTCACGCCAGAACGCTCTATTCAAATTCAAAATGAATTGGGGGCGGATGTGATCATGGCGTTTGATGAATGTCCTCCCTACCCCGCCAGTCGAGAACAGGTGTTAGCAGCGACAGAACGGACTTATCGTTGGTTAGAACGCTGTATAACCGCTCATCAACGCTCGGATCAAGCTTTATTTGGCATTGTTCAGGGGGGCGTTTATCCTGAGTTGCGACAAGAAGCCGCCCAACAACTGACGAAACTCGATCTCCCCGGTTACGCAATTGGGGGCGTGAGTGTGGGAGAACCCGCCGAACTGATTGAAAAAATTGTTAAGGTGACAACGCCTTTTCTTCCCCCCGAAAAACCCCGTTATTTAATGGGCGTGGGAACTTATCGGGAAATGGCACAAGCGATCGCCTCTGGTATAGACTTATTTGATTGTGTGATACCCACTCGTTTGGCGCGTCACGGGGCGGCGTTGGTTAAAGGAGAACGTTGGAATCTGAAAAATTCTCCATTTCGAGAAGATTTTCAACCCCTTGACGAAACTTGTCCGTGCTACACTTGTCAAAATTTTAGTCGCGCTTACCTTAGTCATTTAGTCAGAGCTAAAGAACTTTTGGCTTATACGCTGCTTTCCATTCATAATGTTACTGAGTTAATTCGCTTTACTCAACGCATTCGAGATGCTATTTTTCGCGATCGCTTTTCTGAAGAATTTGCCGAATGGTTAATACCTTCTCAATCTGGTAAAACTTTAGAAGAAGTAGGTTTTTCAGATCAAGATGAACCGTGATTTATTAGACCTATGACTCAAATACAAGTTTCTCCTACTCTAAAAACTCCTCCTCTCGAAAGCGGTGATTCTCTGACTCGCCCAGAATTTGAACGGCGTTATCAAGCGATGTCAGAGATTAAGAAAGCGGAATTAATAGAAGGAGTGGTTTATATGGCTTCACCTTTACGTTATCGTAATCATGGAGTACCTCATGCTCAAATTATGGGTTGGCTACTCACCTATGTCGCAAATACCCCTGGTGTGGGTATTGCAGATAATACAACAGTTCGACTCGATGCGGATAACGAACCCCAACCCGATGCACTCCTAAGAATTGAAGTTGGGGGACAGTCCATCATTAGTGAAGATGACTATGTAGAAGGTGCGCCGGAATTAATCGTAGAAATCGCAGCCAGTAGCGCATCAATTGACTTGCATGATAAACTCAAAGTGTACCGTCGCAATCAAGTTCAAGAGTATTTAGTTTGGCGAGTTTATGACGGTGAATTTGATTGGTATCGTTTAACTGAGGGAGAATACAAACTTCTAAATGTTAATGCTGACGGGGTTTTGTGTAGTCAAGTTTTTCCGGGATTGTGGTTAGATGTTTCAGCGTTGTTAGCGGGGAATCTAGCGCAAGTGTTGGCCGTTTGTCAACAGGGGTTAACAACAGTTGAACATCAGCAGTTTGTTGAACAGTTATCTAATTAATCTTGACTTTATTTTAGTCTGCATAATAGTCTACTGCTTTTGACTGAAACAACAATAATTCAACTCCATAATATTCATTAGTTAGTTCTAACGTTTTTTGAGGATGAATCGATTTTCTAACAAAATCTGTGGGAATGGATAGAGTTGTCGTGAAAATGTTTAAAAAAGGATGATTTTGTTTGATCTGTGGTTTGTATTGGATAAAATAGAGTTGTATCAATACCCGGAATCTTGAAAAGTCTGAAGACAGAAATCCTGTTCAGCAATCAGAGTATCCTGGTATTGTGCGATCGCTAAGATTCAGAAAAATGTCAACTGTTGGATCATCTATACAATTTCTGGATAAATAGCTGATCTACGGCTAAAACCTGGTAAATTAAATCAAGCAATCTCTAAATCTCTTAATCGAACTCAATGCGTGTTGAATCTTGCTGTCAAGCGTTGCTGAAGTCAATTCTACCAGAAATCGATCCAGATCGAGAAGGAATTTGTTTTGATATTGGCGTTGGAACATTTGCATTTTACTGTGAACTATTTTCACAATTAAATTTCTCCACCGTTGCAGTTGAACCTTTACCTGTAGCCAAGCTTTATAAACTTTGTAAACAATATCCGATCACCCTAATCGAAAGTTGTTTATCCGATCAAAATGGAACTCAAACACTTTACAAGGGAAAATTTGGCAATCTGATGAATTCCAATTTTAGTTCTCTTTCCCCAAGTTGGTTTGGTTCTTCCGCGTCAAAACGACAAGTTCAAACCCTAGATTTATTGAAGCTATTAGAAACTATAAATACTCAAAAAATTACTTGCTTTAAACTCGATATAGAAGGTTGGGAATCAGTTATTATCAAGCAATTTTTCAACTTACCCGAACCTCTACTTCCCAAAGTCGTCATGTTTGAATACGGAGGAGGAAGTCGTCGCGGGAGTGGTGAAAAAGGGTGGTCTACTCCGTTTTTAGAGGGTACAATGAGTAGTCTACACACTTTACAGCAATGTGGCTATGGTTTTAGTATAATGATTGATTATGCTGCAAATACCCAACCTAAAATTTTTGACTTGCGATCGCTATCTCTCGATGAAAACACCCTCTTTTATCCTGACGCCGTATACGGAAATATTATTAGTTTTTACAACTGTGTCTACTCAGAAACAGCCGTGAATAAAATTTGTGAATCCTATACCAAGAGTATCATTAACTGGTTAGTGGGGAAATTTATTCCCACTTAATCTCAGAATTTATCTGAATAAAACATCATCAACTGTGAACATTTCACGGTCAATTCCGAATAACTCGATCAATTCTTCCCCGGTTTGTGCTATAGTTAAAATGAGAGAATGTGGGCGCCGGGAGATGCCTAATTGTTCCCACTGCAAGCCGCCATCGAGAACGATCAGATCCTTACCTTCCTCAAAATCTAGCAACACATCTAAGCCTCGACCCTCTGATACAAAAAAGCGATCGTTTCCTTCTCCACCCGACAAGGTATCCTCGCCTTCCTCTCCCACCAACCAGTCATCCCCATCCCCTCCTGAAAGGCGATCGTTTCCTTCCCCTCCATCTAGCGTGTCATCCCCGAGATCTCCAAAAATTTCATCATCTCCGGCGTTTCCATCTAGCCAGTCATTTCCGTCACCACCAAACAGGATATCATGATCGCGATTACCTGAGAGTGTATCATCCCCCGCATTTCCCCACAGGTGATCATTTCCCGCATTTCCCTCGATCCAGTCTTCTGCGAGATTTCCTTCAATAAAATCATGATCTATTCCACCTTGCAGAGTATCTTGACCTTTTCCGCCATAAAGAGTATCATTTCCTTGGTTTCCTGATATATAATCTGCCTCGCTATTTCCGTTTACCCAGTCATTCCCGTCATCAGCAAAAAGGCGATCGCTTCCCTCCCCTCCATATAAACGATCTTCTCCATTTTCGCCACAAATGTAATCCTCTCCTTGATCTCCAAACCCTTGATCTTGACCTGAACCCATCTGGAGAGTATCATTTCCCTGTCCACCGTGAAGCGTATCGTCTCCCTCGTCTCCACTGAGGAAGTCATTATTTTTATTGGCGATCACAATATCGTTACCTTCACCCGCAAATAGGGTATCTTCCCCGAAAAAGCCAAAAATTTGGTTATCTGCGGATGTTCCGATCACACGATCTGAAGCATTTGTCGAAACGGCGATCGCTTCTTCTTGTAATTCTAATTCTACATCAAATTTTAGATCTAAAGGTCGGCTAGGGGGTTTAATAGGAGGAATGTAAGCAGTCAGATCAAAGATATCTGATGAACCTGGAACCTCAAAAATATTAGACGGTTGGGGTTCAATAGTCGGTTCAATAGTCGGTTCAAAACCCGAAGTTGGAGTTGGAGTTGGAGTCGGAGTTGGAGTCGGAGTCGCTTCAATAGTCGGTTCAAAACCCGAAGTTGGAGTCGGAGTTGGAGTCGGAGTGGGTTCAATAGTCGGTTCAAAACCCGAAGTTGGAGTTGGAGTTGGA
>Ga0207419_1001061_pt1 | contig 21985 bp, 20 predicted proteins | sample ElkSloMetagenome_4_FD_184723 | JGI IMG/M metagenome (GOLD analysis project Ga0207419, IMG submission 184723) | Hot spring microbial communities from Elkhorn Slough, Monterey Bay, USA - MD2A (version 2) | ecosystem: Environmental > Aquatic > Marine > Intertidal zone > Estuary: Microbial mat ... | reverse complement strand
CCAGGTCAAATAAATTTGATGTTCTCAAGCTCAATCTTGAATTGAGTAATTTGGGAAATCGCCGACTGATCTGCATATCGAACAAATTGAATGCCTCTACTTTTCGGTCTGGATTATTATTGGTTTGCGTGAATACCGATCCGTTATACAACCAACTCAATCCAAAATCCCATCTATCGAGCCGGTAAGTGGCATTGGCATTTGCCAGATAAAATGGAACATAAATCAATTGATTGCCTGTATTTTGGTCTTCTGAAACCGTGTAACTGAAATTAGTGTTGAACACTACCGACTGCTGGTCTGCAATCTGATAAGTGTAGTTAACCGAAGTTTCTAAGCCGTAAGTCATCACCTCATCGGTGTTTTGCGGACGCCAGATGCCGGTATTATCAGGTAACCAGCGGATCATATTGGTGATATCATTATAAAAACCGGTCAGTGAAATTCTAAAATCCTGATAGTCGTACATTCCTCCTACTTCGGCTTGATAAGCGGTTTCGGGTGTAAGATTTGGATTACCGCCGTTGGCCCAAAACAGATCATTAAAGGTCGGCAAACGATAGTTCCGCGATGCATGTCCGCGCAAAGACCAGCGCTCATTAAATTGATACCGACTCCCAACACTGAACAGAAACGGATTTTCAAAGTCATCATTGACATCCTGCCTAAGCGTAAGCTCGTAATTCCATTGGTCAGTCAGCTGATGCTGAAAAAGAAAAGATACACCGGCGACATCCCGTTCTGCAATGGCTAACTGATTCCCTTCGGCCTGTGCGTTTTGGTAATTCAGAATGGCTTTGATTTTCATAGCATTCAGATTGTACATCAATTCATATTGAATCCATTGAGTCGCCACTTCTGATGAAGATGAAGAATTTCGGGACAAGTTGTCAAAGAATGTGAATTGCTCCGTAAGGTAAGCCAGTTTGAGTTTAGATTGAATTTTATCTGAAGTGCTCTGCCATTCGATCATGTTTCGGGTATCTACATTATCGTATTTGGTTTGTGGGTCTGTAGGCCGAATGACTGAAAAGTTTCGCTCTCCAAAACTGAAATTACTAAAATAGCTCAGCACATTGTCGTCATCAATATCTAAACGTACAACGGCGTCCAGGCTATTCATTTCGAATTGTCCATTCTGGTTTTGGCGATCCTGAGATGGTATGTCAAAATCATTATTCGATTGGCGTCTGGCAAAGGCCAATTTGAATTTCAAGTCATCAAATTGATTTTGGTAGGCATATCGGGTTTCAAATGTATTGAAACTACCGTAAGCCGATTGAAATTGATGTTGTTCTTCAACGTTCTTGGATAAATTTTGATTCAGATGCACGCTACCGCCAATGGCTCCCGTGCCATATAAAATACTGCCACCACCAAATTTGACATCAATACTGGAGAAATTAGCCGTGAGTAAAGTATTGAAATCCGTTTGACCGGTTAAAGAAGAATTGATGTTGACGCCATTCCATAGCACAGCGGTTTGGGAAGCCGTCGTTCCCCGAAAGGAAGCGGATGACACCATACCGTAACCATTCTGTCTGAGATAGACCGGCGTTTGTCTTTGTAATAAGTCGGTCAATGAAAAATTCTGACGGGCTATGGTTGAATCTGAAATGCGTAATTGCTTTTGTCCGGTATTGAAGGTTTTTAGATTGGCATCAGACAAATAAACCGTATCTAAAACCCGAACAGGTTCAGTTTGTGCCTGTGCGCAAACAGCCACTAATATTATTAGCCAAAAGAAAAAATTATACTTCATACACATTCTAAATCTTTATCCCGAAGATTTACGAATTAGTTAAAAGCAATCTGGCAGGTCTCCTGGCTTGCGTCTTTTTAACAACCTTCCCGTTCCGACCCCGATAATTATCGGGACTATAAAACAGTGGCATGAAGCAGGTTAAAAAGCCTCCGATAGCTATCGGAATAAGCTTACAGTTGCGGGAACAGCGGTCGATTTTCACGACATTCCCTTTTAATTTACGATCCAAACATGGTCTCGTAAAACCAAATGCGTTACAAAGGTAATGATAAGCTTTAAGCTTTTACTTCTGTAAATGTATAATCTTTATTAATTCTACACCTTAATTCCATTTAATATGAAAAATCCTTTAATTTTGATTTAATAATCATAAATTATGCTAGATTTTCAAAATCAAACTTTAGATATAAATGAATTACCAAAATTTGAAGATGTTGATGGACATCCCATAGATAAAGCTTATCTTAAAGTATTAAGACTACTATTTGGTTTTTGGCTTATAATACTTTTTGGAGGTTTGTTTGGATTAAGATTCTTCGTAGATATGCCTAGTATTATCTTTTATGCTATACTCAGCTTTTTAATTGTCATATTTGGTCTATCTATAATTGATATTGAAAAAGGATTTCCAAGACGTCGATTTGGCGTTAGAGAAAAAGATATCATTTTTCAACAAGGATATTTTGTCTTTAAGCAAACCATACTTCCCTACAAACGTATTCAACATGTAGAGATCAAACAAGGTGTACTTTTCAAAGCCTTCAAAATTTTTACATTAAAAGTTTATACTGCCGGCTCCTCTTCTGGTGATTTGAGTATTGCTGGTCTTAATCAGGAATATTCAAGTAAACTTAAAGAACACATTCTCAATGAATCCAATTTAGATGACAACTAGATTCCAAACACCTCAACGACAAAATTTTAGAGGTATTTTAGTTATTTTCCTCATGGAACTGGCAAAAAGACTAAGACAAAATATTTATGCTTTTTTGCCGCTGTTGAGCAGTAATATCAGAAACAATTACCTTCATTTTGTGATCATTGGAATTATTGTCTTACTATTTCTTCAACTTTTATATTCGTACAAAAGCTACTTGAACTTCAAATTTCATATTAATGGTAATCGATTTTTTTTGAGAGAAGGTGTTTTCAAATTCACAGATACAGATGTTCCTTTTGATCGAATCCAGAACATCAACATAAATCAAAATCTTATTCAGCAGGTGCTTAATGTTGTTGGTTTAGAGATTGAAACCGCAGGTCAGGGTTCTGCTGAAATTAAAATAAAAGCACTGTTGCGAGAGGATGCTAATGTGTTAAAAGAGATTTTGTTGAAAAATAAATCTGAAGAAAACTTAATTGAGCCTGCTCTCGAGGATGACCATACTAAAGATTCTAAAAAGATCAAGAAAACATTATTTAGGATAGATATCGGAAGATTATTAAAAGTCGGTTTAAGCGCTAACTATCTAAAAGGATTTGGATTGGTGTTTGTGTTTTTCATGTCTTTATTTCAGTATGTAGAAGATTTTTTTAAAAACCTGTACGATGTAGATGTCACTGATCAATATCTGAGCCAATTGAATACTACGATAGGTGTTTTTGTCTCACTAGCTGTAATAATAACTATCATTTCATTTTTAGTCACTGTTATCAGTTCGGTCGTAAAATATTTTGAATTTAAAATCACTCAACTTAGAACTGATTTTGAGGTTGAATACGGTTTATTTAAACGAATTAATCAAGTCATTAAAAAATCAAAAACTCAGGTGTTCGAATTAGAAACCAATCCTATCAAAGACCTTTTTAAAATTAAAAGTGTTTTTGTTAGTCAGGCTTCTTCTCAAGAATTGACTGACAAAAAGAAAATTGGCTTAGTAGGGCTTACGGGCAAGGAAGTGCAGGTTCTTTTTGAGTCCTTATTTGAACTTAAGTACAATCAAGAATTTGTTGTTTCCAGGAGTAGTAAACGTTTAATTTTCAGATGGATTAGCATTTACACCCTGATCTGTGTAGCGCTTGGCTTGAGTTTATACTTTTGGACGCAGAATATCTTTATTTTGATTATTCCTGTATTGTTATTCAGTTTACTTTTATTTGTTGCTTTCAAAAAGATTAAAAAAAGTTATGTAGGTGTTAATGGAGATTTGATACTTGTGCACTCAGGATCAATTCATACCAACAAGAAATATATTGCTACACATAAAATTCAATCTTTAGCCATAAAGAGAAACCTTTTTCAGCAAAGAAATCAACATGCTGATTTGATTATCAACACCGCATCTGGTAGTGAAAGGATAAATTACCTAAAACTTGATGACGCTTTAAAAATTATGAATTTTCTCAACTACAAGGTCGAAAGCAGCACGCTCAGCTGGATATAGTTTTTGCGATTATCCTCATAGAAATTATACATTTTTCTATTTTAGGTCTTCTTTAAATTTTAATGCTCCCTTTTCTAAATCCAATTCTCTGTAAAAGCAGGCTTTTCTATGATTGCCAATTTCATTTCTTGTGTGGCAAACTCCATTACCGAGTAGTGTCACTTGATAAATTAACGCATCCTGATCGCAGTCTATAAGGATTTTGTCCAACTGTAATAAATCTCCTGAACTTTCGCCTTTCGTCCACAACTGGTTTCTTGAAGTGCTCCAGAATGTGGCTAGTTTTGTTTCTAATGATATTTTTAAGGCCTCATGATTCACTGAGGCCATCATAAGAATCTGACCAGTTGAACTTTCCTGCACCGCAACCGGCAATAAGCCGCCTCTTTTCTCAAATTGAGGATTCAAGCTTAGGTTTTCTTCAATATCTAAATAATTTTTCTTACCGATCATACTTGTGTTATTGCAACAAATATCGGAACTAATGTTACAATAAGAATATTTTTTTAAGGTTGAATTTTAGATAAGTGTCGACAAATGGAATGTATGAGAAGATAAACAGCTATGAAATCAGGATATATTGTTATCAAATACCATAAAGCTCTATTTATGTTCATTTATCGAAAAAATGATTAATTTAATCGACAACTCAAAACGCGCCATCGAAAAATTATATTTGAATGAACAACATATCTTAAATTTGTGACGCACTATTAAACAAATCAAAAATGAAAACACATTTATTAAAATCGGTTGCCTTGGCAACAATTATGATTTTTACATTTTCTTCCTGTGAGGTAGACGGAGATGTAAACAACAACGACAACAACAATCCCGATCCTGGCACTATAGAAGGCTTTAAAGATCTTAACGTGGCAGACACCTTTGGTTGGAATACAGCAAAAACTGTTACAATAAATTTTGAAGGTATTCCTGTTGATAATGAAATTGGTCGTCCTCTGATTATTAAGAATCATGATGGAGAAGAATTACGTAAGCTGAATATTGACCTTTCTCAAGACATTTCAATTAACGTGAATGTTACTACAGAGCAGGAAACCCTTATCCTTTCTTGGGGATCATACCAAAAGGAATTAACCCTAAATGGAAACTCTACTCAGGAATTTACTTTTCTTGAACCAGATACAGACGACGAATAAAACAATATTTTAAAACCTTATAAAATGAAAAATTTAATCTTCTTAAATATAATTCTTTTAGTCTTTACAATCGGAGCTACAGCACAAGTAACTCAAGATTTTGAATCTGGTAGTAGATATGCTATAAGAGCTAACTGCTGGCAAATGTGGGGAACTTCACCTAAGGGCAATGCTGCCTTGGAAGGCTCTTTTGGTGCAGAAACCAGTCCTTTATCCAACTCAGCGCAGACAGCTGTAGTCATCAGTCCATGGGTAAATGTGACTCAGAATACGCAAGCATCATTTAGATATTCAAAAAATAATAACAGTTCAACCAATGTTCAAATTCAGGTTGTTGCTATTGCAACAGATGGAACAGAAACTACAGTTTGGGGACCTCAACCTGTAAATTCAGGTAATCAAAATGGTACTTTCAATATTACTCTAAATGGAGATTTTCAATTTAAATATGAATTTTTAACTGGTGGCAGTGGTGCTACTCGAGGTCATTTAGATGATATTGTAATACCAGGTGTTTACGTTGCAGACCCTTCACAAAATCCAAATGGACTTGGTATTTGTGCATTAGCAAGCGCTGTTCAAGATGCAGATAATGACGGCGTTGCAGACGAAGATGATGAATATCCTAATGATATATCAAAGGCTTACAACAACTACTTTCCTGGTGAAAATGATTTGAATACTCTGGCTTTTGAAGACCTTTGGCCTTCTCAAGGAGATTATGACTTTAATGATCTAGTTGTAGATTATTATTTTAACGAAATAACCAACGCCGATAACGAAGTAGTTCAAATTGAAGCTAGATTGATCGTAAGAGCTATTGGAGGATCTCAAAATAATGGTTTCGCCATTCAATTTGATAATTTAAGCCCATCCGATATTGCTTCTGTAAGTGGACAACAATTAACAGGTAATTTATTTTCATTAAGTGGCAATGGTACAGAAAATGGACAAGGAAATGCAGTGATTCCAATTTTTGATAGTGCTGAAAATGTTATTAACCGTCAAGGTGGTGGATCGTTCTTTAATACTATTCCTAATACAGGTGGAACAGGTACTTCTGATATAATTACTGTTATAATCACACTTGCGAATCCACAAGCTTCAGTTGGAAATGCGCCTTACAATCCATTTTTAATTAAAAATCAAGAGCGAGGTACTGAGATCCATTTAGCAGATAAACAGCCAACAGACTTAGCTGATATTAGTTTGTTTGGAACAGGTCAAGATGATTCAGATTTTAATTTAGGAAAATTTTATAAAACTGAAAACAACTTACCATGGGCTTTAGATATCAATACTCAATTTCAATATCCAACGGAAGAAACAGATATTATAGATGCCTATTTAAATTTTGCAAACTGGGCACTTACTAATGGTGCAAGCTTTGCGGATTGGTATTCCAATACGACCTCTGGTTATAGAGATAATAGTAAGATTTACGACTAATTATAGTTTTGATTTAGGTTATAAAAAAGTGGGGTTAATCTCCACTTTTTTTGTTTACTCATTAACTAAAATTAAATTTTTTAAAAGATTTACGACTGGAAATATATTACTTTTTCTTCCCTAGCGAAACTTTATAATCGTCAATAGTGCCTTTTACTTTTAAGTTGAGGTATTTTATTTTCTTATTAGGGTCACCTTCGATGATTTCATCTTTCTGGTTTGCATTAACAATAGTGTCGTTCTTACTTTTAAATAATTTCTGCCAAGCTGCTTTTCTAATTGTCTTCCAAGGAATTTGTAAATAGTAATCTATATTATTATTTTGATCGTGGGTTCCAGAAAACTCCATATGACCAAGTGTGGATTCGATAGTCATATTAGGGATGATTATTTTTCCTTCGTGTGTATCTAAATGAGTTTCTATTGGGACATCTTTGTGATGAACAACGGCGGGTAAGTCAGACAAAAAACCTGTTATCGAAAGGTCTGAATTCCCTATCTGAAGATTAAACCTGTTGAGTCTAGCTTGCTTACCATTCATTTGTAAATTAACATCTAAGTTATCTAAGGTAACAGGGAGCTGATTGAAATTAAAATTTAGGGTTTCAATTATTAATTCAGCAAAATAAGCCTGATCTAGTCGCTGCAAGGTCTTTTCTGGTTGATCAATGTCTATAATATCATGAAAATTCATTTTTACATAAACTTCTCCAGATGCGTTTTGTATTTCTTAACCTAATATTCTCCAATTGAATATTGGTGTTGGATGAAGAATTTGAGGTCTCTATTTCAGATGAAATTGTCAAGGAGTTTTGAATATTAGTTGTGCCATTCTCATGGAGAATAATATTACAATCCCCTTCTTCAATAAACAGTGACTGGATTTCATAGTTGTCTTTTACAATATCCCATATGTTAAAACCAACATAAATGTCATTGACGTTGAGAATTTCAGATGAGTTGTTTTCTTTGCTTTCAATAACAAAAACATCATAAACTTTGAATGAGACATAAGGAAAATTTCCAAACAAAGATAACTCACTTTCACCTACCTGAATCTTTCCTTTGTAATTTTCATTGAGGCTCGTAATTTGATTTTGAATGATGGATGACTGTTTACTTTGAATATAAATCAAAAGACCTCCTGATAGTAAAATGGGAATCAGAATGAGAAAAAATAAAATTCTTTTCCAGTTCTTTTTGATTTCCAAAGTGTATTGAAATTGTAAAGGCTCGATTTTTTAAATAAAAACCTTTTGGTAAAATTAAAAACAATAAAACTGAATGTATTAAAAGAAAACCAAAATTGCCTTACATTCTCTCAGGAACTTCAATCCCTAATAAACTAAATGCTTGATGAATTACTTTACTTGTAGAAGCTGAAAGTTTTACTCTAAATATCTTTTGATGTTCATTCTCAGCGCCAAGAATACTGACATTTTGGTAGAATGAGTTAAAAGCTTTTACCAAATCAAAAGTATAATTTGCCACTAAAGCAGGACTATACTGTGCAGCCGATTGTTGAATTGTTTCAGGAAATTGATCTAATATCTTTATCAAATCTCTTTCTTTATTATCTAAGTCATGAGATTTAGTTTTCTGAGATAAATCACCATCATACTGTCTTAAAATTGATTGAATCCTGGCGTGCGTATACTGTATAAATGGCCCTGTATTTCCTTGAAAATCTACAGATTCCTTAGGGTCAAAAACAATTCGCTTTTTGGGATCGACTTTTAGGATAAAATATTTTAAGGCTCCTAATCCAATCATGTTGTAAAGCACATTTTTTTGATCTTGTTCAAAGCCATCAATCTTGCCGTGTTCCTCTGAAATTTCTTTGGCAGTCAACATCATATCCTGCATTAAATCATCGGCATCAACTACAGTTCCTTCACGACTTTTCATTTTACCACTCGGCAAATCGACCATTCCATAACTTAGATGATATAAGTCTTTGGCCCATTCGTAGCCTAATTTCTCAAGGATTAAAAACAAGACCTTAAAATGATAATCCTGCTCATTACCGACGGTGTAGATCATTTTATCAACACCAAAATCTTCAACACGCTTTACAGCCGTACCGAGATCCTGTGTCATATAAACAGCTGTCCCGTCTGCCCGTAAAACAATTTTTTCATCCAATCCATCTTCACTCAAATCTATCCATACACTATTGTCAGGTTTTCTGTAAAAAACGCCTTTTTCTAACCCAGTCTTTATAATGTCTTTACCCAAAAGATAAGTATCGGATTCATAGTAGTTCTTGTCAAAATTGACACCCATTCTTTCATAGGTTTTTTCGAAACCGTCATACACCCAATTGTTCATTTTTTTCCATAATGCCACAACGGTTTCGTCCCCTTTTTCCCATCGTTTCAGCATATCCTGAGCTTCAAGAAGAATTGGGGCTTTTGCTTTGGCTTCATCCTCAGGAATCCCTTTAGCTTTTAATTCTTGAATTTCCCTTTTATAGGCTAAATCAAAACGGACGTAATATTTTCCAACTAAATGATCTCCTTTCATTTTAGCAGACTCTGGCGTCTCTTCATGACCAAACTTTTGCCAGGCTATCATAGATTTGCAAATGTGAATTCCTCTATCGTTTATAATCTGCGTCTTGTAAACTTCATAACCAGCAAATTCTAAGATTTGAGCTACTGAAAACCCTAAAGTAATGTTTCGCATGTGTCCCAAATGCAAAGGCTTATTAGTGTTAGGTGAAGAAAATTCAACCATGACTTTTTGACCATTTTCCGCAGCCTTCCCGTAATCTTCACTATAAAAAATGGTATCCAATAATTCCGTCAAATAAGATTCACTTAACTCAAGATTTAAAAAGCCTTTGATCACATTAAAGTTTTCAACGATTTCAACGTTATCTTTAAGGTGTTCACCAATACTTTCAGCTAATTGGGCGGGATTAGTTTTGATGTATTTCAGTAGTGGAAAAACAACTAATGTCAAATCGCCATCGAACTCTTTTCTAGTCTGTTGAAATTCGAAAATATCGACTTCTGTATCAAAATTGTCTTTTAAAAATTGTTGGATATGAGGTACAAAAAGCTCTGTTACACGCATCATTTTAAAATTTACAAAGGCAAATATAATCTAAAAAAAAGAGCCTGTTTAGAAGATGTATTTCGTTTTTATCTATCTTTATAAAAAAGATAAAATGTTATTGAATGTATCTTACAACAGGCCTAAAATAAAGGAACAAATTGATGAAAGCGTGGGAAAAGCCTTTACTCTCATGGAGCGTATTAAAATGGGTGGAATTGGGTCTGGAAAGTTAGTGATAGATTCATCGAGTATTCAAATTCATAATCTTTTAATACTGGATAGTTATAGAAATGTTTGCAGCATAGAAATACGACCGAAAGGCATTTTGTTATCCTTTAGATCTATTTTAGAAACTTACGCACTAGTCATTCCTTTCCATAAACTCAAAATTTACAAAGGAGATTCCAAACAATATTCTATTTATATGGACAGTTATTTTGTCAAAGTAAAAGCTGATCAGAAGCGTATCCACCAGTTTATGAAAAAGCTATTAGATTATAAACTGAGTATCACCGGTCAAGGTATTGATGAATATTATAGTTGAGTTTTTAGTTTGCAGTTCCCAGTCGGAGTAGATAGTATCCAAAGATTTTCAACAATCAATAGATTTGTTAGAATTTGTTAACCTTATTCATAATAACTAACACCTTAAACTTTTAAACTTATAACTTTAAATTCATAAACTTAAAGAATGAAAATCTTACTTACAGGAGCGAATGGCTATATCGGTATGCGGCTTTTACCGATCCTTTTGCAAAATGGCCATGAGGTAGTTTGTGTAGTAAGAGCAGCAGATCGACTTTCGGTGGATAATGCTACTAGAGAACAAATTAATATCATAGAATTTGATTTTTTAGAAGATAATGATGTCAAATTACCCCAAGACTTAGATGTTGCCTATTATCTTATTCACTCAATGAGCGGCTCAACGACCGATTTTGATGAACTTGAGGCCAAATCCGCCAGGAATTTTTTAAAGCTTATTGAAAAAACAAACATTAAGCAAGTCATTTATTTAAGTGGCATTGTGAATCAGGATAATTTATCTAAGCACCTTAAATCAAGAAAGAACGTTGAAAATATTTTACGAGACTCTACTTTTAAATTGACAGTTTTAAGAGCTGGTATCATAGTGGGTTCCGGAAGTGCATCATTCGAAATCCTTAGAGATTTGTGCGAAAAATTACCTTTTATGATCACTCCAAAATGGGTGAATACTAAATGCCAGCCCATCGCAATTAGAGATGTGGTATTTTACCTAACGAGTGTCATCAATAAAAAGGAATGTTTTGGAGAATCTTTCGATATTTCCGGTCCTGATATTTTATCCTATAAAGAAATGATGCGGAACTACGCCGAAGTTAGAAATCTGCCCTTAACGATAATCAATGTGCCAGTTATGACCCCAAAATTATCCTCCTACTGGTTATTTTTTGTGACTGCTACCTCTTACAAATTAGCTCAAAATTTGGTCGATAGCATGAAGGTAGATGTGACAACTAAAGATAAAAGACTTCAGGAAATATTTAACCATTCGCCTATCCCTTACAAAAAAGCGATTGAATTAGCCTTTGATAAGATTGAACAAAACCAGGTTTTATCAAGTTGGAAAGACTCAAAAGTAAGTGGCCGATTTTCTAAAAGAGATTTGAACAGATATATTAAAGTTCCAAAATACGGGTGTTTAAAAGATCATCAGCATATTAAGGTGAAAGATGCCCAGAAGAGTATAGATAAGATTTGGAAGATTGGTGGTAAAAATGGATGGTATTACGCCAACTTTTTATGGAAGATAAGAGGATTTATAGACAAATTGTTCGGAGGTGTTGGCCTTAGGCGCGGGCGAACGAATATGGCGAGTATCAATCCTGGTGATGCTTTAGACTTTTGGCGTGTTTTACATGCCGACAAAGAAGAAAAAAGACTTTTACTATTTGCAGAAATGAAAGTTCCCGGAGAAGCCTGGTTAGAATTTTTTATAGATGAGGATAACATTTTACATCAAAACGCCACCTTTAGACCACGTGGGCTAAAAGGCAGACTATATTGGTATAGCATGTTGCCGTTTCATTATTTTATTTTTGCAGGAATGTTGAATAGGATTGCGAATCCTTAAATCATATTAATTATTCTATAACTTCTTTTACTTAGACGCATAAATAATACAGAAATTAACTTACTATTATTAAAAATTCTAACTACCTGTCATTTCTAGTGTTTTAATATATTCTCGCAAAGAATTTATTAAAATGTATCGAGAAGAATTCCAGCTTAGAATCAATCTCGATACTCCCGACATTTCGGGATTCTTTCCTTTTCAGTAAATAAAATGTACTCGATTTGACGTAAAACTTTTATAATCACATATTAAAGCCATCAAATTGTTTTCATCTAAAGCATTATAGAAATATCAAAGTCAATAATTTCTTTAGCTTTCTTTAAAAACGTTTATTTCTCCCTAAACGGCCTCAACAACTGTCCCCAAAAACCTTTAGGATAATTTTCGTCCTTATCAAATCCAATTTCAATGTCTTTTCCGTTTTTGGGAATATAGGCCGTACCAAATATGTAATCCCAGATGCTTAAAGTTAATCCGAAATTTACGCCTTTTTTATGTTCTTGAGGTAATACTTTTGCGTGATGCCAGATATGCATTTTAGGATTATTTAGTAAATACCTGAAAAATCCATAATCCCAACCCACATTAGCATGATTTAAATGACCTACAAAAACACCTAGCATGTGCACTAAAAAGAATTCCTGAATACCAAAACCAATCATCGCCAAGGGTAAATATTGCACTGACTTATAAAACACCGTTTCCATAAAATGAAATCGAAATTGTGCCGCAAATCCCATTTCTTTTACACTATGGTGTACTTTATGAAATTTCCAAAGCCATTCTCTTTTATGTAATTGAACGTGCACATTCCATTGAATAAAATCAGCTATCAAAAACATGATTAATAATTGTGCCCAAACTGGCAACTCCGCAACATTAATAGCCACTATGTTTTCTAAGCCTATGGCAGCTAGCGTATCATTAAACAAATTGACGAACACATTAGAAACTGCATTATAGCCTATCAGTGAAAATAAAAAGAAATTGAATAAAATATAAAACAGGTCCAGCCAAAAGCCATCTCTAAAAAATTTCTGTTGTTTTCGCCAGGGAAAAATAACCTCAACCAACATCACCAAAAGTGAAAGCCCAATGAGCCAATAAAAATAACCTGTCCACTGTGGATTTGTAATTTCTTCAACCAGATAATTGAAATATCCGGAAAATGAATTCAAAAAAATATCTACATATTTCTGCATATTGCAAAAATAATAAGTCTTAAGAAAAACCAGTGTGACATTAGTCACATAATACGAAGCTTAGTTCGGTTAATATTTAAATTTTAAAAGCAATGAAGCCTTATTTCAACATTTGAACTTCGATGACAAGTACTTATTATGTCGTGAGAATTAAATTTGAAAAATTGGAAATAAAAACTTTTAATATTCTTATCTAAATAATGGTATTTTTCAAATATTACTAATTAATCAAGTCAACACACTAACTAAAATTTCAAAATGACAATTTTGTGGAGTAGATCAATTTTAAATTATATGAGCAAAATCATTTTTAAAGGTTTATATCTCAACTAACTTTGTGATGGCAAAAGACATCTTTTAATATGCAAGATCTAATCAAAAAATATAATGTTGCTGGACCAAGATATACGAGCTATCCAACTGTACCTTACTGGGATGACGAAAGTTTTTCTTATAACAGATGGCAGAATATAATTCAATCAAATTCTGAGGTTCATAAACCCATCAGCCTATATATCCACCTTCCGTTTTGTGAAAGCCTTTGTACGTTTTGTGCTTGTAATAAAAGAATTACCAAGAGACATATCGTAGAAGTACCTTACATTAAAGCTCTTCTAAAAGAATTAGACCTTTACACTTTATTATATGGGCATAAACTGACTATTAAAGATATACATCTTGGTGGCGGCACACCTACATTTTTCTCTCCAGAAAATTTAGAAATACTTCTAAAAGGTATATTTGAGCGTGCTCATATTTCTGCCGATGCTTCATTTAGTTTTGAAGGCCATCCTAATAATACAACAAAAGGACACCTTGAAGTGCTTTTTGAAAATCATTTTGATAGAGTGAGTTATGGAATTCAAGATTATAATCTTTCAGTTCAAAAAGCCATACACAGAATTCAAAGTTTCGATAATGTAAAATATGTAACAGAAACAGCAAGATCTATTGGCTATAAATCAGTTGGTCATGATATCATCTACGGCTTACCGTTTCAAAATGTAGAACATATCCTTAATACAATTCAAAAAACCATAAGTCTCAGGCCGGATAGAATTGCATTTTATAGTTACGCACATACGCCCTGGATAAAAGGAAATGGCCAAAGAGGTTTTAAAGAAACTGATTTACCTGATGCAGAAACAAAACGACTACAGTATGAATTAGGCAAAGCCATGCTTGAAGAAAATGGTTATAATGAAATTGGTATGGATCACTTTGCATTACCAAATGATGAATTAAACCTTGCAATGCAGAACAAAACACTACATAGAAACTTCATGGGTTATACCACGAAACACACTGATCACCTAATTGGTTTAGGCGTGTCCTCAATTAGTGATGCCTGGTTTGGTTTTGCTCAAAATGAAAAAAATCTAGAGGACTACTATAAACAACTAAAAGAAAACAGAATTCCTGTTTTTAGAGGTCACATCTTAACCACAATTGATTTAGAAATAAGACAGCATATTTTAAATCTGATGACAAAATTTGAGACTGATCTTTCTGATACAAAAATTAATACTAAAACGCTTGTCAAGATTTACGACAATTTAAACCCATTCATAAAAGACGAGCTCTTAGAAATAAATGAATCTCACATAGAAGTAAAACCAAAAGGCAAAGCATTTATAAGAAATATATGTATGGCTTTCGATCTTAGACTTTTAAAAAAGAAACCTCATACAAAGCTATTTTCAATGACAATTTAACCCTAAAAACCTAAAAAAATGAAGAAAATACTAGTACCCGTTGATTTTTCTAAACCTGCTGAAAATGCTCTACGCGTTGCTGCAGAAATAGCAAGAAAAAATAATTCAGAACTCTTTGTTTTACATGTCGTAGAAATGGCAGAAACATTATTTGGTACAGAGCAATTTAATGTTAACGATGAGCAAATTATATTCTTCCTGAAACTGGCTAAGAAAAGATTTAGCAAATTCTTAGACAAATCATATTTAGAAGGTATACAAGTCACAGATCTAGTTGAGGTTGGTTCACCAACTATGAACATAAATGAAGTCTTAAGTGATCAAAAAATAGATTTACTTGTAATGGGCTCAAATGGCGCAAGTGGTTTAGATGAAATCTTAATTGGCTCAAATACTGAAAAAGTTGTTAGACATTCGCCTGTACCTGTGCTAGTTGTAAAACAGGAGTTAAAAAAACTTGATATAAATACAATTGTTTTTGCCTCAAATTTTGCAAAAGAAAATTTGAATGCTTTCAAAAAAGCAAAAGCCTTTGCAGATAGTTTTAATGCTTCTCTGCATTTATTATACGTGAATCTACCTGGTAATCAATTTTACAGCTCAGAAGAAATCACACTTCAAGTCAGTAAATTTTTAGAAGCAGCAGATTTAGCTGACTTTAAAAACATAAGTATTTACAATGACTACACTATAGAGCTTGGTGTAATTAATGGATCCAGAGCTCTTGGAGCAGATATCATTGCTATGCCTACTCATGGCAGAAAAGGTTTATCGCACTTCTTTAATGGTAGTATTGGTGAAGATGTTGTAAATCATTCAACTCTTCCTGTGATCACTTTTAAGATTTAATTCTTTAATATTTAGTTTTTTAAGCCTTCTAATTCATTTTAGAAGGCTTTAGTTTTAAGTTAATTTTTTATTTATAATAATCGAATATTTCAAGTAAATAATTAATTTTTTTGGAGATCGATAATATAAAATGGGTTTTCAATAAATATCATAATACCAAGGCCATTCTTCTTCATATCATTTAAAAAATCAAGCTAATTGATAAATATTTTTTAGATTTGCAAATTGCTTTTGAAGGTTTATCCTAAAAGTTAAATATGGACAACAAATATTTGAATAAACACGATAATTTACTTTCTTTAATCGGTTGCTCACCCCTCGTGAGACTTAATTCTATAACAAAAGATTTTCCAGGAAAGTATTACGTAAAATACGAGGCTCAAAACCCTGGACATTCTTCTAAAGATAGAATTGCTGTACACATTATAGAAAAAGCAGAACAAAGAGGGCTTTTAAGGCCTGGTGATACTATAATTGAAACTACCAGTGGAAATACTGGATTTAGTATTGCCATGACAGCAACTATTAAAGGTTACAAGTGCATATTAGCAGTAAGTTCTAAATCTTCTCAGGATAAAATTGACTTACTGAAAACCATGGGAGCTGAAGTTCATGTTTGTCCATCAAATGTACCACCAGAAGATCCCAGATCGTACTACGAGGTAGCAAAGAGAATACACAAAGATACTCCGAACTCCATATATATTAACCAGTACTTTAATGAGCTTAATACAGAAGCACATTATCTCACTACCGGACCTGAAATATGGAAACAAACTGAAGGTAAAATAACACACTTAGTAGCCTGTAGCGGAACAGGTGGAACTATTTCTGGAACTGCAAGATTTCTTAAAGAACAAAATCCTGATATTAAGATACTGGGGATTGATGCATATGGTTCGGTTCTTAAAAAATATCATGAAACTGGAGAATTGGACAAAAATGAAATATATTCTTATAGAATTGAAGGTCTTGGGAAAAATCTTATTCCTACCGCTACAGACTTTAATGTTATAGATAAATTCACAAAGGTTACTGATAAAGATTCTGCACTGATGGCAAGAAAAATTGCAGTAACTGAAGGTATGTTTGTTGGTTACACAAGTGGAGCTGCAATGCAAGGTACTATCCAATTAAATGAAGAAGATATATTTGATGAAGATAGTTTTGCTGTAATTATATTTCCAGATCATGGTTCGAGGTATACCAGCAAAATATACAGTGATGTCTGGATGCGAGAACAAGGTTTTCTTGAGACAAATGGAAAGACTGTTAATAAAAAGTCAAAGGAATACCATAAAATTTGATTAATAAGTAATAAATTGTTTGCTTTAATAAAAATTGAATAAATATGAGAGATTTATTTTCTAAGATTTACAGAGACAAAGGACCATTAGGAAAATGGGCAGATCAGGCAGAAGGTTACTTTGTTTTTCCAAAGCTAGAAGGTCAAATCAGTAATAGAATGAAATTTCAGGGGCGTGAAGTCATTACCTGGAGTGTCAACGACTATTTAGGTTTAGCAAATCATCCTGAAGTCAGAAAAGCTGATGCAGAAGCTGTAAAAAAATATGGAAGCGCCTACCCAATGGGTGCCAGAATGATGAGTGGGCATACAGAATTACATGAAAAGCTTCAAAATGAGCTTGCCGATTTTGTTAAAAAGGAGTCTGCTTATGTTTTGAATTTTGGTTATCAGGGTATTTTGTCCACTATCGACGCTTTAGTTGGTAAGGATGATGTTATTGTTTATGACGTAGACGCTCACGCCTGTATAATTGATGGTGTACGACTACACTTAGGAAAGCGTTTCACTTACAAACATAATGACTTAGATAGTATAGAGCTTAATTTAGCTCGAGCTGAAAAAATTGCACAGCAAACCGGAGGTGGTGTTCTGTTCATTTCTGAAGGTGTGTTTGGCATGAGAGGTGAGCAAGGAAGACTAAAAGAAATAGTAGCACTAAAAGAAAAATATAATTTCAGATTACTGGTTGATGATGCCCATGGTTTTGGAACGCTTGGCGAAACCGGTGCAGGAGCCGGAGAAGAGCAAGGCGTACAGGATGGCATTGATGTGTATTTCGCCACTTTCGCTAAGTCTATGGCCAGTACAGGAGCTTTTATAGCTGCTGATAAGGAAATTATAGATTATCTGAAATACAACATGCGTTCACAGATGTTTGCAAAATCTCTTCAAATGTCGCTGGTTGAAGGTGCATTGAAAAGATTAGAATTGATAAAATCTACACCTGAGTTCAAAAATAAGTTGTGGGAAAACGTAAATGCCCTTCAAGGCGGATTGAAAGAACGTGGATTTGACATTGGAACAACTACAAGTTGCGTTACACCAGTATATTTAAAAGGAAGTATTCCAGAAGCTATGGCCCTAGTAAAAGACCTAAGAGAGAATTACGGTATTTTCTGTTCTATTGTTGTTTATCCAGTAATTCCAAAAGGTCTTATTCTATTAAGAATGATACCGACTGCCACACATACAATGCAAGATGTTGAAGAGACTCTAGAAGCATTTTCTGCTATCCGCGAAAAGTTACATAGCGGTATTTATAAGAGAATAGCTAAAGAAGTGATGAAGGGTTAAAAATCTTTAAATTTTAAAATAAAGCCTCAAAACTTATCGTTTTGAGGCTTTATTTTTTTAGTTTATTTTCAATTACGGGAATGAATGGTAAAATAAATAGGCTAGCCATAGAAATATAAAACCAAAACCCTAATCGGTTGGTAAGATTAAAACTGATGAGTATGGTATATAGATTTAAAATAAAAAACACAATCAATATCCCTAAATTCAATAAAATCAAAGACTTGACAAGTAGGTCTTTTTGTACAGGATATTTGACCTCCTTCATTATTAATTTTACAGCCCTTGACATACCAATAAGAGTGATTAGACTGAATATAGTCAATAACCAAATGTTGTCTTTACCTGAATAAGCATCCGGATAACCAGAAATTCCATAATGGGTTGGAATTTCATCAGGTAGTGACGAGTACACAATGCCAGGCATTACAAAAGCTATAACGACTATAAGTTTACTGGAGTATTCTATGAACTTATATTGTTTCAATGCATGAAGTATTATATGCCAACTATTTATTTTTGAGGCTTTGGATTAAATACCTCTGCCATCATGCATCTGGCGCTTCCACCTCCCAAGGTCTCGATGGTCGGAATAGGGCTATGCAAAATTTTCAGGTGCTTATTTATTTGCTCAATTTGCTCTGTTCTAAGACTATTATATGCTGTTGAACTCATGACAAGATACTTCTCTCCTGTTTCTGAAGTCACTTCTAGCATATTCCCTGCAAATTGATGCATTTGACTTTCAGATATATTGATGATGGTTTTACCGTCATCCAGAAGACTCTGACTCACAAGACTTTTCTGTTTTTTATCATCGATGCTCTCAAAACAAACCACGGCAATGTCAGTGCAAACACACATCATCACATTGGTATGGTAAATAGGCAATCGATCTCCATTTACAGTTTGGTTGGCTATAAATGGGATAGGCATATATTCAAAATCCTCACAGAATTCTATAAGTAGGTCTTCATCTGCGCGTGGTGATAATGCACAATAGGCTTTACGGTTCATGCGATCTAATATAAGACTACCTGTTCCTTCAAGGAAAACCATATCATCTTCAACCTGAGTGTAATCATACACTTCATTAAAATTAAAACCTTTTTCTTCAAGTGATTCTAAAATATCCATTCGTCTTTCTCTCCTTCTGTTTCTTGCAAACATAGGATAGAGTGCAATATTACCGGATTGATGAAAAGACACCCAATTGTTGGGAAAGATGGAATCCGGCGTTCTGTTTTCAATAATGTCTTCAAAGACAAATACGTTAATATTAGCCTCGCGAAGCGCATTAACAAAACCGTCGAATTCCTGTTGTGCTTTTGTATTGATGTCCTCAGGTGATAGATCCAATTCTTTTTGAAAAAAATTGTTTATCGCCGTTTCAGTATTCATCAGAAAGCTAACCGGCCTGATCATTAAGATATTTGATGTGGATTGTTTCATAATTAATTTTTTGACTTAGGCATTTAAGTATAATCTCTAATATACTTAACTGTTATAGAGAAACTTACGTCAGTTAGAGTATTTTTGTATATGACTATAGGAATATACAAAAATGTATCGAAAACCATCATGAGTTGGTCTCGATACATTTTTTGTTTTCTTACCAGCAAACAAAAAACACTCGACATGACGTTATTTAATTGATTATTAATATGATATAAGAATATATTGAATAAAGTGCTTTTATTAGTAAAGTGCCTAGGTCAATTAATCTTTATCTCGCACTAGAGGCATGGTTGAACATCTTAATAAACCTTCTTGCTTAGCAATTTCTCTGTAATGCACCTCTTCAACAGTGATACCTCGTTCTCTTAACCAGGCATTTAATCTTGTAAATGAGGCATCTGAAATCACTATTTTTTCCGAAATCGAAAAGATATTAGAATTCATATCGTACATTTCCTGGGCTGTAATTTCAAATGTATTTTCAGCGCCAAAAATTTCTACCAACCAATTGTACTCCTCTTCCTCAAGAAATCCGTTTTTGTGAATGATAGCATATTTATCCCCAACGGGTTGAAAGCAGCAATCTAAATGTAAGGCATTGGCCTTGGCGTCGGTATTGCTCTTTCTGAGGTTAAATGACTTTACAGTTTTATGCGGAAAATGCTTTTTGATCTCTTCCACAGCTTCCATATTGGTTCTTGCTGTGATATAATTAGCGTAATCATCGCCACGATAAGTACCAACGAAAATATACTCATTATGCAACATAACATCACCACCTTCCATATGAGCATCGTCAGGTAGTTTTATCAATTTTTCCTGTGGAATTTGATCTAATATGTATCGAATAGCTTCAATTTCTCGGTCTCGGTCAGGAAGTATGTTCGATTTTATAATTTTATCCTCAATAACAAAACAGATGTCGCGAGCGAAAATCTGATTGTAATCCTCAATCAGCTCTGGTCGATAGACATCTACATCATATTTTTCAAAGACTTTTAAAACTTCATCCATTTCTTTGACCTTGTCTTTTTCTACAGGATAAGTTCCATTTTTGATGTGTTCAATTGATTTTGGGTCATAGGCCCTTTCCAAAGTTGGCGTTGGTCCATTGCTTTTGGCAATTCCTAATATGACTTTTCTTAGTCTTGAAGTTTCATTATTTACGTATAAATCCATGTCTGTTTTTATGGTTTGCAAATGTATGAAAAGTGTTTCGTTGTAAGTCTAAAAATGCAACAGGCGAAATGGTATTTTTTTCATAAAATTCTAAATCCTCTTTGTGGCAAACTCCTGGATAATCACCTTTATGATTCTGAATATCCTTAATGATTTGAAAATGTAGATGTGGCACATATCCTCCGTTTTCTTCAGGTCTTCCCAGACTACAGAACACTTGATTTTTATAGATAACCTGACCAGGTTTTAACCTAAGAAGGCTTTCTCTACTCAAATGACCGTAAAGTGTAAAAATATCCCGCTGACCAATTTTATGCTTTAAAACGATGCAGGGTCCATAATTACCAAAACCTGTGTTGTCAGCAAAACTGTGAACAACACCATCGGCAGGGCAAACTATCATTTCTCCGGCGTCTGCCCAAAAATCGACACCCAAATGAATATTGCGCTGTTTGCTATTTGCGTTGAAAAGTGATTTTTTATTATAAAGTGAACGCTCTTCCAGATAGCCACCATATAAGACTTTGGTTTGTTTTTGTATTTTAATTTGATCTAAATATGAACTTAATTCGTCATGATCCTGTGGGTTAATATTGACTTCATTCAAAGTTGATTTTGATAAATCTAATGGTTTGTAATCTGATTGCTTTTTGTAATTTTTGAGTATTGGCTGAAAATCCATAACTTATTAAATAATATTTAGTTTTAATTTTAATACCAAATAGACTATTAATCTTTTTATTAGAATTAGCATTTTTGTGATTTCAATTAAAAAATATCGCAATGCAAAAACCCTGCGGCGTTGCGGTCACTGAGTTTTTCGTTAAACTCATCACCCTCCTACAGAAGTGCTCAGAGCAAGCAGCCTACACAAATTTTTCAACTAAAAAAAATTGACGATCTGTAGACCCTTCGACCTTGCTCAGGATAAGCGATTCACGCAACTTTTGCTCAGCAAAAGTTGGTTCTCTGGAGATCCCGAGAAAAATCTCGGGATAAGCGATTCACACAACTTTTGCTCAGCAAAAGTTGGTTCTCTG
>Ga0207419_1001060_pt1 | contig 21991 bp, 21 predicted proteins | sample ElkSloMetagenome_4_FD_184723 | JGI IMG/M metagenome (GOLD analysis project Ga0207419, IMG submission 184723) | Hot spring microbial communities from Elkhorn Slough, Monterey Bay, USA - MD2A (version 2) | ecosystem: Environmental > Aquatic > Marine > Intertidal zone > Estuary: Microbial mat ... | reverse complement strand
ATGATCTTGACGCGATAGTATCACCTACCGGGAGCCCGGCCTGGCTTACAGATCATACCAATGGGGATAGCTTTCAGTTGAGTAGTTCCTCACCAGCGGCATGGGCAGGTTATCCTAACATAACAGTACCAATGGGATTTGTAGAAGATTTGCCGGTGGGTATGTCAATTTTTGGCAGAGCCTGGAGCGAGCCGGAATTGATTACCATCGCCTATGCCTACGAGCAAGCTACTATGCACAGAAAGGCACCGCAATTTAAGCCGCGATAATTCTTTTTGGTTAAGTTAGAGTATCTCGACCAGCGATTTTTTAACATAATTGCTAAATTGTGTTGGCTCTTTGCCTGTAATTTTTTTTATCCATGCTGTCTTTGATGGTTCTTTCTTACTCAGGCGGGGCAGATAATGTAGCATTATCATTACAAATATTTTACCGCTGGGAATACCCTGTCGTTTTTTGGTAATAAAAAATTTAATAAGGCCTGGAGATTTATAATTGATGTTAACACCGCTTCCTTGAGAAATAACACTTGCCATTTCGCCAAAGGTGAGGTTTTCATTGCCCGTGAGTTCATAGGCTTGCTGCTGATGCGGTAGTGGATTTACCAATATATCAGCTGCTACTTCGCCAATATTTTGCACATCTATCAGATTGAATTTTGATTTTCCGGCCGGCAGAAAAACCTGGTGCCTTTTCACCAAATCTTCCCTAAGGTCAGCTTCAAAATTTTGCATGAAATAGGACGGACGCAAAAAAGTATAAGGTGTAGCATATGATTTCAATAACTTTTCTATTTTATGATGAGGTACCCAACTCATTTTATCAGCTCCTTGTACTGATAAAAAAACAACATGCTGGTTAGGATGAAGTGAGCTTACAAATGGCTCAAAATACTTTTCTGTATCAGCCAATTGCGGGGGCCTCAATAAAAGGATGGTGTCATAATTGCCCAGGTGGCCCTGGTAGCTATCCGGATCAGCGAAATCAAAATAAACCTCTTTCATTTTGTTGCTGCTGTTCAGATTATTCTTATGCCTGCTGGCAGCAAATAATTCAAATTTTTTATCCAGCTTTTGATTTAGCGCCCGGATAGTAGCCTTACCTACATTACCAGATGCACCTGTTACCAATATTTTCATGTGTTGCTTTTAATTTATATATTTCAAATGTATTTTACATAAAGCTATTGCTTATATTGCACAACAAATAAAAAACTGCTATGTCCTCATTTGTTACTTATCGGAAATTCAAAAATAGTACAGAAGCACTTCCCTTTCTTCAAAAACTAGATGAAAATAATGTTCAATATTATGTGGAAAATATTGCGCCACCAGTAGATGTTACATTTACCGGGGGTAATCAAATGGAGGATACCATAGCAGTAAAAATATCGCCTGATCAATTTGATAAGGCAGACCAAATAATGATGCTGGAAGCTCAGCAATTAAAAGAGTTATTGCCCCATGACTACTACCTTTACGGATTTACTGATCAGGAACTTGAAGACATTTTAAGAAACTTCGACGAATGGAATGAGATGGATTATATATGGGCTAACAAAATTTTACAAGAAAGAAACAGGCACTATAGTGATGAAGATTTGACCAGGATGAAATCTGAAAAAATCGCTAAGCTTCGAACACCAGAAAAAGGAGACAGCTTCTGGATGGCAATGGGTTTTTTAGCTTCAATATCCGGAGGGTTGCTGGGAATTCTCATGGGCTATCATTATTTAAAATTCAAAAAAACGCTTCCGAATGGAGAGCGCGTTAAGGCTTATACTGAAGATACCAGAAGAAAGGGTAAGTTAATGTATTTGCTGGGAATTGCCTTTTTGATTTTTTATTTACTACTGATATTAATAGTATAATTGATTTATGAGCTTGAATAAAAAAAGCAGTTGCTATCCGCAGCTGCTTCTTAATTAATTATATTAATAATTATGTTGACAGCTAAAATGCATTAATAATAGCTACAAAATCATCTACTTTCAAAGAAGCTCCTCCAATAAGACCTCCATCTACATCTTTACCATCAAATAATTCCGGAGCATTGTTTGGCTTTGCGCTACCACCATATAATATTGATATTTCGTCAGCCACTTCAGCGCCATATTTTCCAGCAAGGTGCTCTCTTATTTTTTCATGCATTTCCTGCGCTTGTTGCGTACTGGCGGTTTTGCCCGTACCAATTGCCCATATTGGTTCATAAGCAATTACTAGTTGCTTTATCTGGTTGCCGTCTAAATGGAAAAGGCTCTCGGTTAATTGATTTTTTACATATTCAACATGAGTTTCAGCCTCTCGTATTTCCAAAGGCTCACCACAACAAAATATTGGGGTAAGACTATTTTCCATTACTATATCTACCTTTTTAGCTAATTGCTCATTAGTTTCGTTAAAATATTCTCTTCTTTCGCTATGCCCCAGTATTACGTATTCTATACCCGAAGCTTTTAGCATAGGAGCTGAAACTTCACCTGTATAGGCACCGGATGCATGTTCACTACAATTTTGTGCAGCCAGAAAAACATCTTTTTTACCTGAAACTATATTTTTAATATCTCCTAAGTGGATAAACGGCGGTGCCAATACAACCAGGGTTTCATCCTTTTTATCACTGGCTAGTTTATCTACTATGCCCTGGGCCAAATTTTTGCCTTCTTCTACTGTTGTATTCATTTTCCAGTTACCGGCTACTATTTGTTTTCTCATATTAGTTTGTTATTTAATTTAAAAAATTGATAGCGTAAAGTTAAGGTTTTTGCGAATTAGCCCTAAATGATATTCATCATATAAATGTTAAATGAATTGATGGATCAACGTTTTGAAATTTATACACTAAAATTTTCGAGGGGGGAGGCATATTTATTAACTATTCTTGCATATCCAATCATAAATATTTTTAACATCAGCAGGACGGCAAAGTTCTGAACCAGGCGTTATGGTGGCCGCGGTACCGGCTGCAACACCATATCTTATTACCGTTTTCAAATCCTGACCTTCTGCTAGTTTTAGTACAATACCAGCTACCATACTATCACCGGCACCTACTACGCTCTTTTTATGTACCGGTGGTGATGGAATATGCTCGCTTGTATCTGCAGTAACCAAAATTGCCCCTCGTGGACCTAAAGAAACGGCTACAGCTTTGCAGGTATTATCGCTAATTAAATCCCTGGCAATATCATCTACCTGTTCCATCTCGGCTGACTCAACACCCGCCAGACTGCTAAGCTCGCTCAGGTTAGGCTTTAAAAGATAAACACCATTGTTAATACCGTGCTTTAAAGCTTTACCGCTAGTGTCTAAAATATATTGAGCATCAATTTCTTTCGCTAATTTACCTATTTCTGAATAAAAATCTTCAGGCAACCCAGGAGGTAAACTTCCGCTGGCAACTAATATTTCCGGATTTTCCTGCTTTATCAATTCCAATAATTGGTCAATCTCCTGATTAGATAGTGAAGCACCCTGCATACCAAAACGAAAATGTTGATCTGTAGAGGTTTCAACGACCATTAAATTTTCTCGCGTGGTTTCTTTCACGGGTATACTTTTTTGAGTAATTTTTTCCTTTTCCAATAAAGAGGCAAAAAAATCACCCGTAAATCCACCCTTCGGATATATAGCTATGGCATCTCCGCCTAATTTATCAATGGCTCTGGCTACATTGATACCTCCACCTCCCGGTTCAAAATGTATATCAAAACTTCTTAACTTCTTATCGGCTACTAATCTTTCTACTTTGGCACTCTTATCGAGGGCAGGATTTAAAGTAAGCGTTACAATTTTTTTCATAAAAAATAGTCAGGTATATATAAAAAAATAGTCAGCCCCATTTAAATGAGACCGACCTTAAAAACTCAAAATTAAAGGACCTGAGATAATAACTAAATCGCTTTTTCAAATGTTTAAGTATTTTGAAAATATTCTACCCAAATTTAATTCGGGAGTATAATGTTTTGCTTTTAGGCCTTCAGCAAAATTATAGGTTTGTTAAAGCAATTTATAAGTATTATTACAGGTATTCCAAGTTCGACCTACCCTAAAAATATTTTTAGTTAATAAAGCAAAATTGCACATAAAATAATGACAATCTAATAATATAAACTATCAGGAAAATTACTTTTTCTTTTTAAGGGCGTGACTGTTAAGTTATTATTTGTCATGTATTTATCGATTCGCATCTAATTGATTACAGTTCACTTATTCTATTCTACAATTCAGAGACATATACTCAGTCATTAAAATTATAATCATGTTATAGGAGTATGTTTAACAAAAACTTAAAAACATGAAAAAATTAACCAAACTATTTACAATTTTTTTAGTCGCGGCTTTATTAGGAAGCTGCCAGTATTTAATGGAAAACCCTTTGACTGATGGTAAGTATAGCACCTCGCCAAGAAAGGGTCAAAATTTAGTAGATGTAGTAATCGGTGAAAGTGATTTATCAATTCTTGAATCTGCAGTAGTACAAGCTGGACTGGCAGAAGCACTATCGCAACCAGGGCCGTTTACAATATTCGCGCCTACTGATGAAGCTTTTGTAGAAGCCGGAATAGATTTGAATACTATTTCGAATGAAGAGTTGGTCAATATCTTAAAATATCACGTGGTAGCCACAGGTTTACTCACAAAAAATTTAGAAGAACGACCTTACCACACTCTCAATGGGCAGGATTTTTTTGTAAGTGAAGACGATCACCATTTTTTCATCAATGGCAATTCTGAGTTAGTAGAATTTAATATTATAGCTACCAACGGAATTATCCATAAAATTGATAAAGTCTTGATGCCGCCCGTGGGTAACATTGTAGAAGTTGCGGTCAGCAATAACCCTGAAGAATTTAATGCATTAGTAGCAGCTGTGTTAAAAGCAGAACTCGATGGAGTATTAGCCGATGGAGGTCCGTTTACAGTATTTGCCCCCACTGATCAAGCATTTGCAGAATTTTTTACTAGCCTTGGTGTATCATTGGGCGATGTAACCAAAGCTGATGTAGCAGCAGTACTAAAATATCATGTATTGTCCGGTAGACTTTTCTCTCCCGAGCTGGAAAATAAATCTTATTCTACGCTTACCGGCGAAGAAATTCACGTGAATACAGATAATGGTGTAGTGATTAACGAGGACGTAAATGTGATTATCCCCAATGTATTAGCGACAAACGGTGTAATTCATGTGATCGATCAAGTACTGCAACCAAAAACGCAAACAATAGTAGATATTGCGGTTTCAAACCCTGATTTCTCAATACTAGTGCAAGCATTACAAAAAGCAGAGCTTGTAGAAGCTTTGCAAGGTGAAGGACCTTTTACTGTATTTGCGCCAACTAATCAGGCATTTATAGATGCTGGCATCGACCTTAATGCAATCTCAAAAGATGACCTTGCTAACATATTGAAATATCACGTACTGGCTGGAAAATTTTTGGCCGCAGAATTAAATGAAAAAGGTTATGCAACGCTTAATGGACAAAAGTTCTTTGTAGACTTTAACTCTGGTAAAATATTTATTAATGGAAAAACAGAAGTAATTGCTACAGATATCACAGCCTCAAATGGTGTAATTCATGTTTTAGATATGGTATTGATGCCACCAGCAGGTAATATTGTAGAAATAGCTCAAGAAACCGAAAAACTAAGTTCTTTGGTAGCTGCAGTAGTGAAGGCACAGCTAGTAGATGCACTAAGTTCAGATGGACCTTTTACGGTATTTGCTCCTACAAATGCAGCATTTGCGGAGCTTTTAAATCAATTGGGAGTATCATTGGACGAAGTTAATGTTGCTGACTTGAAAAGTATTTTGCTGTACCATGTGGTCAATGAAAGATTATTTTCTGCTGACCTGGAAAGTACTTCTTACACCACGTTAAATGGTGCAAGTATAGAGGTTAATACAAGCGATTTCACCATCAATGGAGACGTGAATATCATAGCTACGGATGTAATTGCCACCAATGGTGTGGTTCATCTTATCGATCAGGTATTATTACCATCAACAGAATCCATTGTTGACATAGCGTTGAATACCCCTAGATTTTCTATTTTGGTAAAAGCTCTACAAGCTGCTGGTTTAGTAGACGCATTAAAAGGAGACGGACCTTTTACGGTATTTGCTCCTAACAATGATGCTTTTGAAAAGCTACAAGAGGGCACATTAGAAGCACTACTGAAGCCAGAGAATAAAGAAACTTTAAAGAAAGTGCTACTATACCACGTAGATGATAAGAAAATATTGAGTGGTGACCTGAAGAGAGGCGTCACAGTATTACATCCTTTAGGCGGGTCATTTTTAAGAGTAGTAAATGTTCCTCATCAATTATTTGTAAAAGATACCAATCCATTTTCGGTGAACGCAAATATTGTTACTACAGATATCACTGCAACCAATGGAGTAATCCACGAAATAGATCAGGTATTGTTACCTAGAGGTATTTAAAATTCAGGTTGGTAGTTTAATTTAAAGATGGCTTTTTCATGTTGCCGGTCGCTTGCTTTAGCGGCCGGTTTCTTTTTGCTAGTTTAATCTACCAGGTACTTATTAGCTTCAAATGTAAGTTCCTGCCATTTTGCAAAGTTTTCAGGATCACCTTTATACTTCTTTACCAAATATTCTACAATATTTTTTTTAAAGCCAAAACCTATGGCTACATTTTGACAAAAATGCACTTCTCTTTTATCAATTCTTTTGTCCATCATCATCATGCGAATGAGATCTAAAAGTTGGCCCACGCGTTGATTTATATTTTCAGGAATTTCAGGTTTAGTATTACTCAGGTTATCTATTATATCGTTTACTTCTTCAATAGAAATTTCATACCGTGCTGCCAGTTCGCATAGAAAATTATATTCTTCATCATCAATGACATCATCAATTTTGGCCAGTACGGCCAAATTGCGAATGTGCATCAAGCGAAAATTTGATTTTACAGTGTTTTGCATGCTGGAATCTTACTTTATAACTTTAATGCAAATTATAATAATAAGCTTAAACAAACATTCCAAAAGCCAATCTAACAACAGCCATGTAATATTTTCTTAATTATTATTTTTTGAAGAAAGGGAGGGTAAAAAAAATACTTAATCATTTACCGGATCAATACATTCTTTGCAAGTAAGGTGCATCGAATTAAGTTCCAGGGCTGACAAAAACCCCATGCCTGGTCTTTTGGTATAAACACATCCACTATCTAAATAAATATTCCAGTAATTGTATTTTACGCAATCTACAATTTTAGATAAAGGTATTGGAATATGACCGTGAATCACTTTTTTACCTTTTAAAAAAGATGGATTGTATGGCATATGCCTAATGTTGAGCATCGCGTGAGTATCTTGTAAAGGATTTAAAATTTCTAAATTGAAGCCGGCATGCACAAGCCAGCAATCATCTAATTCATAAAAATATGGCAAGTCTCGTAGAAAATTTTGGTATTTTTTGGGTAATTCCTTGGGGTGATTTATTCCAAAAGATTGCATGGTATGAATACCTCCTTTTTCATACAAATCAAAATTAGAAATCTTGTCATCTATTATATTCAATAACACCTGCTCATGATTACCTCTCAATAACTTGACATTTTTCTCTTCTTTCAATGCTATCAGATAATCCAATACGTCTTTACTTCCCGGACCCTTGTTTATATAGTCTCCTAACAAATATACCTGGTCTTCTTCAGTAGGTTTAATAATTTTTTCAAGTAGATGTCGAAAGGTTTGAAAGCATCCGTGTATATCGGATATCACAAATCTTTTGGCACTCATTACTGCTTCAATTTATCATTTTTTAATTTTTCAGGATCCAATCCTGCCACACCGCCACTTACAATAAACTTCATTACATCGGCTCCTGCAGCATCAATAGGCACTACATTCTCACTTGGTACTACAAATAAGTTGCCTGAAAAATTGTACGAGTGAGGCAAATAAACTGCTACTTTACCGGGTAAGCCAAGATGGGAAAGGTCAGCCTGAGTAATAAATCCTAATTTATGAATACCAAAGTCCCCGTTCATTACTACCAATACTGCCTGGTCAAACTTGCGCTTATCTCCTACAAAAGCCACCATCAAATCTTTTAGTGATGTGTAAATAATGTTTGCCAATGGTAGCTTGATAATTAGTTTTTCCAGAATATCAAAAAAAGGTTTGATAAGTAATGTGCTACCCAAATAACCAAATAAGGTGATGGTAACCAGAATTATCAGTAGCCCAAGCCCGGGAATTTTTACCGGGATGAGACCATCCAGCCATTTTATACTTTGAATAATAATGTAAATAGTAAGCGCGAGGGGTACAATGAATAAAATTCCTCTGAAGAAATATCGAAATATTCGTGTTTTATTAGATGCCATGGAATGATTAATTTGAACACAAAAAAAGGCTCTCAACTTGAGAGCCTGTAAAATTAATATTTTTTATTCTCTTTTATTCTTATTATAGCTTTATTCCCATAAAAGACATAAAAGCTATTCCCATTAATCCGGTAATTAACATCGTAATGCCCAACCCTTTTAAACCATTTGGTACGTTAGAATATTTCAATCTTTCTCTAATAGCAGCCAATGCAATAATAGCTAATAACCAACCGATACCCGAAGAAAAACCATAAACAAGTGAGCCGGAAAAGCCAAGATCCTTTTGTACCATGAACAAAGATGACCCTAATATTGCACAGTTTACAGCGATCAATGGCAAGAAGATACCTAAAGAACCGTAAAGAGCAGGCGAAAATTTTTCTATCACCATTTCTACCAATTGCACCATGGCTGCGATTACCGCGATAAACATGATAAATTGCAAAAAGCTCAAGTCTACTTCAGCAAACGATGAACTCAACCAGGTTAATGCTCCTTCTTGAAGAATAAATTCTTTAAGTGCCCAGTTCACTGGTACTGTAATGGTAAGTACAAAAACTACTGCTAATCCTAGTCCTACTGCTGTGGTTACTTTTTTAGATACCGCGAGGTAAGAACACATGCCAAGGAAATAGGCGAAAACCATGTTTTCTATAAATATTGATTTGATGCCTAAGTTTATTAAATCCATCTTATATTTTTACTTTTTAGTGTTCTACATATCCAGTTTTAGTGCGCTGCACCCAAATAATTAATCCAAGAATTATGAAGGCTCCTACAGGTGCGACCATAAGTCCGTTGTTTTGTACCTCAAGTCCTATGGCTTCAAATACTTTAAAGCCAAATATAGAGCCTGACCCTAAAAGCTCACGGAAAAAAGCAACCGTGAGGATTATCCATGCATATCCTAATCCACTACCCATTCCATCCAGTAATGAATCGTATGGCTTATTTCCTAAGGCGAATGCCTCTAACCTTCCCATGATTATACAATTAGTAATAATTAGCCCTACAAATACTGACAACAATTTATACATGTCGTAATAATAGGCTTTTAGCACTTCATTTACCAAGGTAACCAAAGTGGCAATTACTGCCAGCTGCACGATAATACGTACACGGGTAGGCACCAGATTTCTAATTAAAGAAATAATCAGGTTACTAAAAACAATTACAAAAATAACTGCAATAGACATTACCAATGTTGGTTCTAATTGGGTTGTAACCGCCAAAGCGGAACAAATACCTAATACTTGCACAGTAATTGGATTGTCGTCGTTTAATGGATCAGTAACGAATTTTTTCCTTCGTTTCGACAACAAAGGTTCCGCTTCTTTTTTAATCTTTGGCTTTTCAGCAGTTCCGACACTCATAGGATTTATTTTTTAATTCTACTTAGTAAACAATTTTTTAAAAACTGAATAACTGTAATTGTTTGTTATAAACTGGAAATTTCTTGATTTTTTTGCTTTTCGATGAACGCGTTGTAATGAGAAAAGTAATTCTCCAGCATTTCAGTTACTCCATTAGCAGTAATAGTGGCTCCCGACATACCATCCACATGATGATCGTCTAATCGATCCTGCGGATTATTTTCTCCTTTCATCATCGATACAGAAACCAGATCTCCTAACTCGTTGTATATTTTTTTTCCTTTAAAGCGATTTTGCACTTCTATTTCAGTGATGCGTGCGCCTAGGCCGGGAGTTTCGCCAGCATGAGCAAACCTCGCACCCTTGATGGTTTCCAAATCAGTTTGAAGAGCAATAAAACCCCAAATATTATCCCATAAGCCGTTACCATAAACTGGTAAAATGTAGGCGTCTGGTTCATCAGAACCATCTTGTTGAAAAACAAAGACAGGATAATATCTATCTTCAGGATCTTTATCAAATTCTTTTTCAATATTAACTCTTTCTGCTGTTACCGTATTACCATTTTTATCTTGCGGCTCAACTTTTTCGCCATCATAGTTTACAACAAAAGAAGAAATATGCTTTGTGTAAAGCTCAAGGATATCGGCACCCTCTTCAACTTCCATTACAGCACCTAATATTTGTTGCTTGGTATCTACCTCAATAGCTTTCTTTTGTGTTGGCCCTAGCAATCCTGAAGCTAAAGCTAATAAACCTCCAATTATAATAGTGGTAATAGCAGAAAATACGATGATATAAATATTAGACTGTTGCACGCTGTAACCTCCGTTTTTTATTGGCTTGAACTACATAATAATCGATTAGTGGGGCAAATACATTCATTAACAGTATTGCCAGCATAATACCCTCCGGATAAGCCGGATTAAATACCCTTATAACTACTGTTAAAATACCTATTAAAAATCCATAAATCCATTTACCGGTTTCAGTATGAGAAGCAGAAACCGGATCGGTAGCCATGTAAACAGCTCCGAAGGCCAAACCACCTATAACTAAATGGTAGTGAGCCGGCAGGTTCATAAATTCATTGGCGCCTATGGCATTAAATCCCAGACCCATGACATAAGCCCCTGCAAATACGCTAAACATAATTTTCCAACTTCCTACTCCGGTTGCAATCAATATAATTGCTCCAATTAAAATCCAGAAACTTGAAGTTTCACCAATGGAACCCGGAATAGCTCCCATAAACATATTGCCAAATGTAAACATGCCTGAGTACCATGCCTGATCATACATTTGTAATACAGGTTGAGAACCTTCGTTTATGACCGATTCTGCGGCTATGGCCAAAGCGGTAGCACCTGAATATCCGTCTACTGTTTGTACCTCTGCCTGAGCAGGCCCTAAATATGTCCATATATCACCGGAAATATCTGTTGGGTAAGCAAAATATAAAAAGGCTCTGGCCAATAAGGCGATATTCAATATATTCATACCGGTACCACCAAATACTTCTTTACCTATTACTACTGCAAATACTGTAGCTAATGCAACTTGCCACAATGGTATTGTTACCGGCATTATGAGCGGTATAAGCATTCCTGTTACCAAAAAACCTTCGTTTACCGGGTGCTTTCGGACAATGGCAATGAAAAACTCTACTCCTAAGCCGCTCACATAGGCCACCACTACAATGGGTAGTACCAGTTGGGCTCCAAGTAAAAATTTGTCCATAAATTCTGCTTGCTCTCCAGTGGCCAAAAAGTGTTGATGACCTACATTCCACATGCCAAATAGCAAGGCGGGTATCATAGCAATTACAACGGTAATCATTAACCTTTTCAGGTCAATAGCGTCTCTTACCTGCACTCCTTTTGTACTTGTGGTGTGATTAGGGGTAAAGGCAAAAGTTTCTAGCGCTTCAAATCCGTAATAAAAATTTTCGAGTTTGCCGCCTTTCTCAAAGTGTTTTTTCTGTTTATCTAATAAATCCCTGACAAATTTCATATTATCTATTAACTATACTGAATCAAATTAATTCCATCTCTTACAATTTCCTGAAGATTGTGCTTAGATACGTCTACAAATTCACACAATGCCAGATCTTCTTCTATTACTTCAAAAATTCCCAATGCTTCCATCTCGTCATAATCTTCGGCCATAATAGCTTTGAAGAGGTGCTCAGGCAAAACATCCATCGGGGTTACTTTTTCAAAAACTCCTGTTTGCACAAACGCTCTTTCCTCACCTCTAGTATTGGTGTCAAGTTTAAATTCCTGTTTTGGATTCATGAACGACAAAAGACCTATGGCTCGTTGATAGCTTAACCTTTTGCTGGTGGGTTTGATCCAGCCTAAAAAGTCATATTCCGAACCTTCTTTTATAACTGAAATCATGTGGTCATAAAAACCCAAATAGCCTTTAGGAGAGACCTTATATCCGGTAAGAATATTTCCAGAAATAACTCTTACGTTATCTTCCGGGTTGTTTAGGTTATTTTCAATAAGTTTATCAATTCTTCCACCAATAAAGGTTTTATAGTATTGAGGTTCTTTAACTTCATAACCAGCAACCGCCACTACTTTTGATGCATCGTATATTCCTTCCAACATCAGTTTGCCAATTTGAACTACTCCGTAAGGATTAATTGTCCAAACAACATCTCCTTTATTTATAGGATCTATATGATGTATCTGAACACCTACATTCCCACTTGGGTGGGGCCCGGAAAACTTATGCAAATCTACTCCGGTAGCTTTTGTAAAAATTTTAGAAACTTCTTTATCAGCACTGATGCTTAAATGTACATGACCGGGAGTGAATTTTTTTAAAATATCAATACCTGCCTGAAAATAGCTTTCCTGTCCTTTTAGTAAAAAGTCGTAATCCGGAGCTAAAGGATGCGTGTCAAATCCGGAAATAAATATTGACTTTGGGGTAGCTTCAGGGTCGGCCACAATGCCGAAAGGACGTTGAATGATTTGCGGCCAAACACCACTTTTCAGCAACACGGCCATGGCGTCTTCTTTACTTACATTCTTTAAATCAGAAACAGTGTGCTTTGGAAAGGATTCGTATTCGATATTCTTGTCCACTAAAATAATAATCTCTAGTAGCTTCCTTTTTTCGCCTCTCTTCACCTCTACTATCTCACCACTCACCGGCGCAGTGTACTTAATATTGTCGTTTCTTTTATCGAATAAAATGGGCGTACCAGCTTTTACAGTATCACCTACATTTACAATAACTTTCGGACGCAATATATCATGAAAATCAGTGGGCTTAATAGCTACTGTTTCCGGCAACTTATTATCCACTAGTCTCAATGAGGCTTTACCAGCCATATTGATGTTAAAACCTTTTCTTATTTTTTTGATGTCTGACATTATTTTTTACAATAAATTATAAGGGCTACAAAAAACGTGGCAAAAATAACTTAAATAATGAACTATGCCTCTTATTTTTAAATTTATTTAATCTTAAAAAGCACCTAAGTATTACTTTTAAATTTGGTGGCATAACAACCAATGCCCTCAAGTTGTTATTAATTTTTCATTAATTTTTTTAATATAATCAGCTATATCTTGCATTAGCCACATTGGGGTAGAGGTTGCGCCACATATTCCAACAGAATCATTGGGCTCAAACCAATCATCTTGAAGCTCTTGTTGATCCTCAATAAAATAGCTCCGTGAGTTTTCTTCTTTACAAACTTCATACAAGGCTTTACCATTAGAACTTTTTTTGCCACTTACAAACAGGATCACATTATGCTGATGAGAAAACTTTCGTAATTGTGGTTCACGGTTAGAAACCTGGCGGCAAATGCTGTCATTCGAGTTAAAATCACCTTCTTGTAGACTACCTTTGGTATCTGTAATCTTATTTTCAATTAAGCTTTTTATCTTATAATAGCCTTCGGTGCTTTTAGTAGTTTGACTAAATAAGGTAATTGGACGATTGAAATCAATTTGATGCAAATCATCATCAGTAGTTACAATAATTGCTTCCTCACAGGTTTGTCCAGCCAGGCCTATTACTTCAGCATGCCCCTTTTTACCATAAATTACAATCTGCCCTTGCACATTATTCATTTTGTCATAGGCATTTTTTACTCTATTTTGCAACTTTAGTACTACCGGGCATGAGGCATCAATTAACTCAAGATTATTATTTAAAGCTAATTGATAAGTGGAAGGTGGCTCGCCATGCGCTCTAATTAGCACCTTGCTATCTTGTAGGTCAAATAAGTCATCTCGTGATATTATCTTCAAACCTTTCGCTTCGAGGCGCTTTACTTCTTTATCGTTGTGCACGATATCTCCTAAGCAATATAAGGTATCGGAATCGCTCATTTCGTCTTCGGCCATTTGTATTGCATATTCTACGCCAAAGCAATATCCGGAATTTGCATCAATAGTCACTTCCATAAGCTATATTTTTAATTGTTCAGTTGCTAATTTTACAATTTCATTAACTTGTTCCTCAAAAGTAAGTTCAGACGTATCAACCTCCACAGCATCTTCAGCTTTTCGCAGGGGGCTTACCTTCCTGTTCATATCTTTGTAATCCCTATCTTTAAGATTGGCTACTATTTTATCAAAATTTGGTTTATCATTCAATTTTTCTAAATCCAACATTCTTCGCCTGGCTCTTTCTTCTAAATCGGCTGTCATAAATACTTTAAGATCAGCATTAGGAAACACCGTTGTGCCAATATCTCGACCATCCATAACAATAGAACCCTTCTTAGCCAGCTTGCGTTGCTTTTCAATAAGTGCCTGCCTTATTGCAGCAACAGCACTTATTTCACTTACTTTATCAGTTACCAACGATTTTCTAATATCATCTTCTACATTATTACTATTAAGAATTGTTTCATATCGTTGTTTATCATTATTATAATTAAAATCAAGATAAATACGGGCTAAAGCAGTAGACACTTCATCATCGTTGTGATAATTGATGTTTTGTTGTAGAAAATATAATGTAACAGCCCGGTACATGGCTCCTGTATCTAAATACTTAAAGCCAAGCTTTTTAGCCACGGCTTTGGCAGTAGAACTTTTACCACAGCCTGATAGACCATCAATGGCAATTACCACGTTTTTCATAATTTAGCAGTCTTTGATAGGGCATGGTATAGGCCCTCTTTTTGGCAATCTTCTCTTTTTAGTTTGTTGAGATTTACAGCCTGACAACACAGTTGCTAGACAAATAACAAAGATAATAACTGGTCGATAAACCTTTTTCAAAACAAGTTTTGTTTTAATAATTGCAAATATAGAAATATTAGATTATTTCACAGCCTATCCGGTATATTTGCTTTGTTTTATAAAAATCAGCAACTTTCAGGTCTTTCAATAATCGTTTGCTTAACGAATGAGAAGCAGATCTATTGATTTTTAAATAAGAAAAATTATGCAGTCAATCAATGGTTATATCATCGATATTCCAAATCAACAAATTATTCCAGGGATTATTGAATTCGAAAATGGTGTTATAAGCCAAATAACCCACACCAAAAAAGCAACTGATCAATACATCTTACCAGGTTTTGTTGATGCTCACGTGCACGTGGAAAGCTCAATGTTGCCACCTGCCGAATTTGCCCGTTTGGCAGTAGTGCATGGCACGGTAGCTACCGTATCGGATCCTCATGAAATCGCCAATGTGTTAGGTGTAGCCGGAATAAAATACATGATTGAAAATGCAGCCAAAACCAACTTTAAATGCTTTTTTGGCGCTCCTTCCTGTGTTCCTGCCACTACTTTTGAAACTGCCGGAGCTACCGTATCTGCTCAGGATATTGAAAAGCTATTCAAAGATTATAACCTTAAATATCTGGCGGAAATGATGAACTGGCCGGGCGTATTGCAGCAAAATGCTGAGGTAATTGCCAAAATCAAGATAGCCCATCAACTGGGCTTGCCAGTAGATGGACATGCCCCGGGTCTTGTGGGTGATGATGCCATAAAATATATAAACGCTGGCATTAGTACCGATCATGAGTGTTTCAATGCCGATGAAGCTATTCATAAATTGAAACATGGCATGAAAGTAATTATTAGAGAAGGTAGTGCTGCTCAAAATTTTGAAGAATTGTATGGCTTAATCTTCAGTTATCCTGATAAAACCATGTTCTGTTCTGACGACAAGCACCCGGATAGTTTGGTAGAAGGACATATAAACAAATTGGTAAAAAGGGCTCTTGCCAAAGGATGTGACTTGTTTAAGGTGTTGCAAGTAGCTTGTATCAATCCGGTCAGGCATTATAATTTACCCGTGGGACTTCTGAACCCTGGTGATGCGGCAGATATGATCGTAGTAGATAGCTTAATGGATTTTAATATTAAACAAACTTTCATAAATGGTGAAATAGTTGCAGAGAAAGGCTCCTCGATGCTACCGAAAATTAAAAGTCAAAAGGTAAATAATTTTACAGTGCAGCAAATAAAGGCTGAAGAATTTAATGTACCCGCATATGACAGGGAGCAAACAATAATGGTGGTGCAGGATAAACAATTAATTACAGAAAAAGCCAACTATGAATTACCACAAGATAATGGATTATTGCAGCCAGACCTTTTGCAAGATATCATAAAAATAGTTGTAGTAAACCGGTACGCGCCTGCCAAACCAGCAGTGGCTTTTATTAAAAACTTTGGTTTGCAAAAAGGTGCTATTGCATCATCAGTGGCTCACGATTCGCATAATATAGTAGCCGTAGGAGTGAGCGACGAAATGCTTGCCAAAGCAGTAAACCTGGTAATAGAAAATGAAGGAGGGGTAGCAGCAGCTACCGAAGATGATAATTTGATCCTTCCACTGCCCATTGCCGGCCTTATGTCAGATGCAGATGGATACGAAGTAGCAGAAAAATATGCAGCCCTGGAAGCCATGGCTAAAAAAATGGGAAGCCAATTGTCAAGCCCATTCATGAGTTTATCTTTTATGGCGCTACTAGTGATACCCAAATTAAAATTGAGCGACAAAGGATTATTTGATGGAGAAAGTTTCACATTTGTTTAAAAAAGAGCATCTTAATTAAACACAAAAAACATTATCCTTTTTGGTTTAATAATTGCATAAGCTTTTAGCTAATAATCTAACTGACACTATGAAATTAAAGATCTATTTTATACTATTCATAGGCTTGTTGTATGTAAATGCAAGCCATGCGCAGGAGCAAAAAACCATTCTTTTTTTTGGCAATAGCCTTACCGCAGGTATGGGTGTGCAGCCTCAGCAAGCCTTTCCAGCATTAATTGACGAAAAGCTTAGCCAGGCCGGATATAACTATAAAGTGATAAATGCAGGCCTAAGTGGCGAAACTACTGCAGGTGGGGTTACCAGAATTGATTGGATTTTAAAAAATAATAATATCGATATTTTTATACTGGAACTGGGAGCCAATGACGGATTAAGAGGAATAAAACCGGAACAAACCAGGGCAAATCTTGCTAAAATAATAGATAAAGTAAGTGCTAGTGAAACTGGTGTACAAATTGTATTGGCAGGCATGCAAGTTCCTCCCAACATGGGAATTGACTATGCAAGTGAATTTAAGTCTATTTTCCCTGATTTAGCCAAAAGCAAAAAAGTGAAATTAATCCCGTTTTTACTTCAAGATGTGGGAGGCGAGAAAAAACTTAATCAATCTGACGGCATCCACCCAAACCCGGAAGGCCATAAAAAATTAGCTGAAAACGTGTGGAAAGTATTAAAATCGCTTCTTTAATTTTTTGCTTGATCCCAAACCAACATAATAGCATCTGCCACCAAAGGTGGTTCTGATGAGGTGCCATCAATTATTATTTCCACTTTTTCGCCTGCTTGTAATTTATAAGTGCCTATCGGGGCCCAATCCCCCCAATATTGATTAATGGGCATTTCGCGAAAGTCTATTCTCACTTCCTTGTCAATGTCCTTGCTCTTTACCCGAAAAGTAGTGTTTTTAGAATAAGGTTTTTTATAGCCTATCACAATAGGATGATAAGCGAAAACCCGATAAAATCCAGCTATTTTTATAGGGGAAGAGAAAATAGCTTTTTTACCCTTAGCATTTTCGGCAAGATGTAAAGTGCTTTTGTATGGCTGAGGAATCGAATTACGTTGAATTTTCTGCCATTCGCCCTCCAGGCTAAAAGCTTTGGCATTATTGTCATCCAGTAGTATGTCTGGTGGGGTATTGTTCAACTTTGGATTACTCACCAATTGCTCTTGTAAATGCTTTATGTTTATCTCCTGCACCACGTTATTACCTTCAATAGCCAATGATGCCGCCATAGCAGCCGACTGGCCCAAAACCATGAAGACTGGCTCCATGCGAATAGACCCATAAGCAATGTGACTAGCCGACAATGCTACAGGCACCAATAAATTTGTGCATTCTTTCCTTTGAGGGGTGATGGCCCGGTAAGCAATAGGATAAGGAGGAAAGTCTTCTACATTTATGTTGCCTTCATTTTTTACTCTACCATTTATAATTACCCGATCACAATAATGGGAATCCATGCCGTAAGCAGCCTTGCCTATACCGTCAGTTACTATAGAGTCGCCCTGGCAATTGTGTTCAGTCATTACATATTCTCCTATCATCCGGCGAGCCTCTCGCACATAGATCTGGGGAGGAAAGCCCTGATTATCAGTAAATTCATCAGCAGCATATCCCCACTTTTTCACATCACTACGCAAATGAGCAGGTACTCTCCTGTCGTTGGCCAGAAAGTAAAGTAATCCTTTTATATAATCAGCGTGCAATTTTCTTATTTGCATTTTTCCCTCAAAATCTGCCTCAGGATATTCCCAATTGCGACCAATAAAATCAGTGCTGACTGGTCCTTTATTATTCGCGTCTGTTTTTCCATTAGGCATTCCCGACAAAATCAAAAAATCTTTTATTTGCCATTTATCCCTAGTTGCTATTAATCGGGCGAGCAACTCATATTCAAGGGGATTATAATAATCAGGTTTGTAAAAGGGAATTTGATTGTCCTTATTTTTGGTAAGGCACAATCGATAATTGTATGCCTGCACTTTGTTATCCCCACTACCATTAGGAGCCAACTCTTGAGCATCAATACCTGGCAAAATACCGCTGTCAGGATCTCCGGCAATAATATATGGACTAATGGCTACATCAAATTGGTGGTTGTGAGGAACCAGTTGCACACCATTGTGAGTCTCGTTATATTTTTGATTAGATTCACGACCTACAGTAAAACTTACTCCGGCCTTGGCCATTAATTCTCCTTCGTAGGTACAGTCAATAAATTGCCGGGCACTTAACCTTAATTGTTCTTCCCGATTATCCATATTGAAAAAAACAGCTTCAATTATTTCACTATTTTTCTTTTTTACAGAATCAATCCAGAAATTTTTTACTACCGTAATATTTTCATGTTCCAGATATTCTGCAAATACCTGGCTGGCTACATGCGGCTCAAACCTCCATTGCTCAAATTTGTCGTATTGATCGCCTACTTTGCGGTAAAACTCCCTGGCAATACCATTTACCGCATCTTTATTGCCAATATCTGTCATGCCTAAACCACCTGAGGTTAAGCCTCCTAAATGATGGCCAGGCACAACCAAAACTACTGATTTGCCCATTTGAGCAGCCGTGTACGCGGCGATAACACCAGCAGATGTTCCGCCATAAATAAGCAATTCATGATCTACTCTGGGTGAGCAAGAAAATGTAACTAAAATAAGTAGGTAAAGCTTTCGCATTATAAATAGATTCTGATTTTTTTTCTTTTAAAGACTGACTGCTACCTTATCGATTTGAAAGGACAGTCTCTCATTATTTAAAATTTGATATTGAAATGAGTAGGAAAATTAGGAATTTAAAACACTATATGCAAATCAATTCGTTCTGCCAATTATAATAGGAAAATCTTTTATATAATATTTTAAATTAAACTTCACCAATAATAGCAACCATTGCTTAGACTTTTTTTATATAAATTTTTTGATTATTGTATTCTGTTTGTTATATCTAAAGAATTTCATTTCATCCAGATATTATATACAATGAAAAATACCTACTTTTACAGTTGAACATATCAAAACAAAATCAGTTGAATAATTTGAAAAAATAAACAACGTTAACTTTATTACAAAAAGGTCAAAACTCAAACATACAGCAAAAAATGAGTGTAAATTTCTACAAAACAGTGTAAAGTGTAGAAAATTTACCTCAACATTTAATTATGCAAAAAATATTTAAGCTATTACGCGAGCCTTACCCAATGCAAGAGTTAGGCCTACGCGATATGTTGCTGGCAGTAGTAAGTGGCATATTTGTGATGGGATATTTAATGTTTTTTAATCCCTCCGGTCCGCTTACTTCAAGTGCCATGCTAGTCAAACTATTAGGGTATGCTCTTATTACCACACTTTTTGTACTATTTAATGCTTTTGTTATTAAAGGCATTCTGCAATTGATCCTAAAAGCTGAATACTGGACGCTAGGAAAGCAATTTATTTGGTACAGTTATATAACGGTGGTAATTGGATTCCTCAATTATTACTACAGTCATTCTTTAGAACTTTACCGTTTTACTTTGCAAGGCCATATAATTTCTGCATGTGCCTTTGGTGCTCTTTTATTTGGCTCTTTTCTGGCTTTTAATTTTAACTATTTGTCAAACAAATATGGAAAGCGTGCAGGAGTACTAAATGCATTGTTAAAACCAAAAGAGGTAAAATCTGATAAATTTTTTACCTTTAAAAATATTAGAAATGAAGAATTTCAACTTCCCGAAAACGACCTGTCTTATGTTCAAAAATGCCGTAAGGGGGCAAAGATTTATTATATTGAGAAAGGAAATCCCGTGAGCAAAAAAATTTTGGAAGATTTCAAAACTGTAATTGATAAAACAAGTGACTATAATATACTACGATGTCATCCGGATTATTTGATCAATGTTGATAATCTGGAACAGATAAAGGGCACGGCACAAGGCTATAGATTGAAATTTTACTTACAGAATGAAAAAGTACCTGTTGGTAAGGAATACAGAAATATTATCAAAGATTATTTATCAAAATGATTTTCAGGCTACTGCCGTTTTTTCAAATATATCCGTTAAAAAATTTTGATTAATAGGCTTGTACAAGCAATCTTCTACACATTTATATTCTAGTGCTTTTTCCCAATCTACTTTACGTCTGGAAGATGTGACCATTACAACCTTTGTTTTCGGATGTTTTTTCCAAAAAGTTTTTTGATAAAGATGTAAGAACTCATATCCATCCATGACAGGCATATCCAAATCGACTAGGATAACAGATGGAAATAAATCGTTATCATCTAAACTGTGTAGGTAATTCATGGCATCCAAGCCATTTTCTTGCACTACAAATTCATCAATTACTGGATTTTTCTTTACTAACTTTCCTACCAAAAAGGAAGCTATTTCATCGTCATCGATTAGAAGTAACTTATTATTCATTTTACTAAAAGTTAAAAAAATATTCAAAATAGAGCATACAAATAAGATGCCAAAAAACATAAAAAAAACTACCTTATTCTTACATTTACTATAGTAACAAGCAATTTAGCTGCTTGTTATGGCACTTTATTTAATTTTTTAATTTTTTTTGTCATTTGATAACATTAAAAAAAAATCACTGTTCAATTACTATAAAGCAAAATAAATGACGAATCCAAATATTTTAAATTATGAACTTTGATAAATATGCAAATGATGGTTATACTTTTGTAAAACATTTAGCAAATGAATTTAACCATCCGGATGAAGTGAACCGAGCTGGAATAACCTTACAATCAATATTACATGCCTTGAGAGATAGAATTTCAATAGAAGAAAATTTTGATGTGATATCTCAATTACCAATGTTTATGAAGGCAATTTATGTAGACCAGTGGAAATACAGGGATAATGTGGATCGCTTGAAAAGCATGGAGGAATTTGCGCAAAAGGTAAAAGAAGAGCAGAGTAAGCATGGAGAAAGCGAATTTAATTGGAATCTATCGACTGAAGAATTGATCGAGCGAACATTAGGATTAATTAGCGAACGCTATTGGAGCGAAGGGATAATTGATGATATTCAAGCTAATCTTCCGGAAGATATCCATCAAATTTTTGAAAAAGTAGAAACAAGTTAATAATTATTTAGCAATAATTTCCTTGCCGCGAATCTTGATGGGTAAGGTTTTTATTACTAAACGTATAAATTGATCAATGCGTGAACAGCCCCTTTCAGGGGCTTTTTT
>Ga0207419_1001059_pt1 | contig 22014 bp, 22 predicted proteins | sample ElkSloMetagenome_4_FD_184723 | JGI IMG/M metagenome (GOLD analysis project Ga0207419, IMG submission 184723) | Hot spring microbial communities from Elkhorn Slough, Monterey Bay, USA - MD2A (version 2) | ecosystem: Environmental > Aquatic > Marine > Intertidal zone > Estuary: Microbial mat ... | reverse complement strand
TGGCCACAGCTATGTTTTAATGACCAGCTTCATCTGAGATTTTAGGGAGTATTCGGCTTCGCCTTCATGATCCCTTTTGCGACCGAATTCCGATAAGCAAAACCACCCCAAAGTGCTTTGGGGTTTGTTTTCTGCTTCCCGAGCCGCTTTACAAGCAAGCTTGCAGCGGCTTAGAAAACAGAAAACCCCTTCGCGTTGGCGAAGGGGTTTTGCTTCTCTTAGTGACTCCGCAGGGATTCGAACCCCGAACCTCCGCATCCGTAGTGCGGTGCTCTATCCAGTTAAGCTACGGAGCCAAAATTTTTAACCGCGTTAGTCAGGCCCGCATTGACAGGACGTTGACCTGAAAAGACAGGGAGCCTAAGCGGGCGCAAATATAAGAATACTTTTCATTACATATAAATAGCCTTCAACACAATCTGGTGCTGAAATCCTACTTCACTTACTTCACCCATATTGATTTGTGTGAAATTTCCAATATAGCCTAAGTCAATGGTGAATTTGCTTCCAAGAGAAATCTGGATACCGGCTCCACCAAATCCACCGAAGCCAGACCCTGTTAGCAAATTGGCCTGGTCAATAAACTGTCCTTGCTGATTGAAGAATACCGTCAGGTCTACATTTCCTTCTTCTTCCAGGTTTATAAAGTTCGCGTCAAATCTTATGAAGGTTACACTTGCACCCAGATCTATATAGGGCAAAATTGTAGTTGATTTGCCTGCTCTTTCACGACTTTCTCTTCCAAGTACCCGGTGCATTCCGATGTTTATGAAAAATCGTTGTTCTTCACCTCGAATTCCAAATCTCCTGACTTGATCTCCGGGTTGATTGAAGCCTCCTAAGCGCTCAATTGTGAATTCTCCTATTGCTACAGGAAAGGCACCACCAATTTCTGTGAAAACCCCGAAGTCGGCATTGAACATATAGCGCAAATGCCCAGCCCACATAAAGGCAGGCCCGAAAACCATATTTAGAGGCGTATCATCAGGAGTAAATTCCCACTGGTCAGGATTCATCAATCTATCCATTCTCTGTTCGGCCTGCACCGATCCTTGAACTGCTTGATTTAACCAGGTATTATTGAACTGCAAAAAGGGATCGTAAAAGTCTCCATCACGCGCATAGCCGCGTCCATCATAGATAAAGGCTGTATTGTTATTAGCCCAGTAGGCACCTATGTTTAAGCCGACATACAAGCCTGAAATACTATCTGGTGGGAGTGGTGCTTCTCCGTCTTCGTAATTGTACACCTGTGCCTGAGCCAAGTTTGATAATACAATAAAAGGGACCAGGAAAAAACAGTAAAATATCTTCTTCACGCTATCTAAATATGAGTATTGAGCAAATTTAATTCAATTCTTCCAAAAATAGTGAACTGAAAAAAAGGAGGGCGAACCCTCCTTTTGAATTTATCGTGTTACTGTTAGTTTTTGATTCGTGACCGATTCACCCACCTGAACCTGAACCAGGTAAATGCCCGATTTCCATTCATTCGTAGCGATTGGAATTTGCATGTTATTTGCTATGTTCCCATAGTTTCTCTGCGCTATAACTCTTCCGTCAAGGGTGAAAACCGTGACGTTTACAGGTTCACCATTTGTTTCTCCCAATTCAATGATTGATTCATCTGTTGAAGGGTTGGGGAAGAGATTGAATGAACTAATTATTTCTTCTTCCAATCCAAGTATAAACCCATTGGAAATGGCTTCGTCCCAGGTAGCTTTTCCAGCGTTGTCTATGCGGTCTGCATTGTTATCAATTAAGATTCCTATTATATGAAGGTTCTCATTCTCCCAGTTTTCGTCAAGCTCGATGTAGTAATTTGAGACAATCGTTTCGCCCGCAGTCACAGTTTCGGGGAATGGACTATCCCCATCAAATCCTGGCGTTATTATCCGGGCTACATGATCGTAAACCATCTGGGAAGCCGGAACGGGGTTTGGAAGGTTTTCGTATCCACCCATTGGGCCGTTATTGCCACCTGCATAGGCATTTACCTGGTTGTACCCTGATGTGGTGCCAGTCACTCCATCTTCTGTTAGAACAAGAGCCAGATTATAATCAGACCCGTTGGCATTTACCTGGAATTCTGTGCTGAGTGATACTGATAATATACCCGAGTTTTCATCGTATTCCGCTCCGGGAGTAATTATAGCGGCAGGAGGGATCACAATTCGCTCTAAAAACGGGTCTTCCATAACCGAAGGGTCTATATCCGGGCCTCGGTCAACGAGAGAGGACGGGTATCCTCCTATTAACTGCTGAAAATTACTGTCATAGATAGTATTGACCATAGGATCTCCATTGTGCACGGCGATACCTGCCCAAAATTCACCATAAGTGTCTTCCATAAAATCCATAAAAACGGCACCGCGCGGACACCATTGACACCAGGTTCCTGTTCCTTCTTCACCTACTACCACTCTGCCGGGAGCCGGAACTACCGGATCGAGGGTATTCGTTTTGGAATCGTCTGAAGTATCGTCATCTTCCCCTTCGCCATTAACATTGCTCACTGTAGCTACAACATCACTCTCACCCGCAATAAGCCCAATGAAATCTGACATTTCAGCATCAAAATAATCCAGTGATGCAAGGCTGAGACCTGAAAAAGATTCGGTTATCGTTTCTCCATTATAGGTTACAGACAGGTCAAATGAATTAACTTCATTAGTTCCCAGGTTTCTAACCTGTATGGTAGGTGATACATCCTGACCTGCCAGGCCATTGGTACCAGAAATAAGGGTAACTCCGGCGTTTAGTTCAGGCAGTGAGTAGGGTGTGTGTGAAAATGAAAAATCATCAATGTAGAATCCCGACTGACTATTTCCTCCGTAGCTATTGTTTACGGGGAATAAATCAATAGATGCCACTTGGTTAGTAAGGTTTTGGCTTACTCCCTGAGAAATGCCATCTACCAGGAATTCCCATTCATTGGTATTTAGGTTGATATTGAATTCCAACGTAACCCACGTGTCAGGCTCGTAGGTAGATTCGAACATGATAGATTGTGAGTCGTCTACATACATACTTCCATCCTGAACCATGTATAGATTCATGGCCCAGACCTGTCCGATCGTTTCGTTGGCCTGGAAATTGAAATAAGCTCCCTTGCCTGATTCTACCTTAATATTGGTAGATAATTCGAAAAAACCTGTGTTGTAAGCTCCGCCAAAAGGAACTACAACATCTTGCGGTCCGCCATTGGCTGCTGTAGATTGAAAATAAATAGAATTCGTACCTGAAGATGCATCTGCATCAGTTACTTGCACGTCTTCGTTGCCGCCGACATTTCCAGACCATGTGGTCCACATATCGGATTCCACTCCCATATAATCGCCGACTTCGAAGGATTCGAAATCTGTTGCATACTGACTAAATAGGAAATGCGAAGCACTCAAGGCGAGTGCCAATAGATAAAATCTTTTCATAAGCTGGTTAATCTTTTGGTTTCCTTACAAGATAAGGAAATAGACCCGGCGGCCATGATCAACTGGCTATTTATTCTTGTTTACTCAAGCAGCTTAGACTGAACTATTTCCAACATCTTACCTACCCATAGAGAATACATTTCACCGGAAGGGTGGAGATTATCAGGGGCTATCAGGCTTGAATCGTTTGCTGCCATTCTGGATATTGGTGTAATATTGAAATAGCTGATTCCGTAGCTCTCTGTAATGGATTGATTTACGCTATTAAACAGATCGATTTCTTCGGCTATTTCTTCTGCGTTCGATGCTCCGAAAGGCGTTACTCCATAATCAGGTATGGAAAGTACAAATACCCGACTTGTATCGTTTCCGGCATATTGAATTGCCCTGTTTAATAGTATTTCAAACTCATCCGAATACTCATCCAGTGGTCGGTTTTGAAATTGATTATTAACTCCAATTAAAAGAGAGACCAATTGATAGGTGGTGTCTATGGTAGCAGTATCCGTTCCGAAAAGCAAATCGCCTGTTGTCCACCCGTTTCTGGCTATAATACGGGGTGGAGAGCCATCAAACATGGAGCTCTTGTTTATTGAATCTATCAGTTGAATGGGGTAACGCTCATGCTCATCCACTAAACCTGTTCCTATGGTATAACTATCTCCGAGGGCCAGGTAGTTGAAAGAAATAGATTGTGCAATCTGCATATCTACTACAGGAGCTTCTTCTTTTTCTTTCTCACAGCTCCAGAACAGGAATGCTGCTATCAAAACACCGATAAAGGCCATTTTATGTTTGAATAACTCCCACATTGTATTTCTTTTCTGCCGGAGCGTGATTTGCCATTTCAATGCCCATTGAGATGTGTTTCCGGGTTTCTTTCGGGTCGATTATGCCGTCAATCCACAAGCGCGATGCTGCATAGGTAGGAGTGGTTTGCTCATCGTAACGATTCTTGATCTTGTCGAAGAGTTCTTTTTTCTTCTCTTCGGTTATTTTCTTACCCTGCGATTTGAGCGAAGCCACTTCTATTTGAAGAAGAACCTTAGCGGCTTGCTCGCCGCCCATAACGGCAATTTTTGCCGTAGGCCAGCCAAAGATCAAACGCGGATCGTAGGCTTTACCGCACATGGCATAATTACCCGCTCCATAGCTATTCCCGGTAACAATCGTGAATTTAGGAACGGTTGAATTGCTCATGGCATTTACCAGCTTCGCTCCATCCTTGATAATTCCGCCGTGTTCTGAACGGCTTCCTACCATGAATCCCGATACATCCTGCAAGAATAGAAGCGGAATGTTTTTCTGGTTGCAATTCATGATAAATCGAGAAGCCTTATCGGCTGAATCGCTGTAAATTACACCGCCAAATTGCATTTCGCCTTTTTTCGTCTTTACGATATTTCGCTGGTTGGCGACAATGCCCACCGACCAGCCGTCTACACGTCCGTATCCACAGAAAATAGTTTGACCGTATCCGGCTTTGTATTCAGTGATTTTCCCTTCATCAAGAACACATTTTAAGATGTCCTTAACATTGTAGCTCTTGCTCCTGTCAGGGGGGAATTGTCGGTAGATTTCTTCTATCGGGAATTTAGGATTTTTGGGTTCTTCGCGTGAGAAGCCCGCTTTTGATCCTGTTTCGCCGATCTTATCAACGAGCTCTCGAATCGTATCCAAACACTCATCGTCGTTTTCTACCTTGTAATCTGTTACGCCACTGATCTCTGAATGCGTTGTTGCCCCACCCAGCGTTTCATTGTCAATGTCTTCGCCAATTGCTGCTTTTACCAAGTATGAGCCAGCCAGAAAGATAGTCCCTGTTTTATTTACGATTAGAGATTCATCGCTCATGATGGGAAGATAAGCTCCACCGGCTACACAACTACCCATGACAGCCGCAATTTGCGGAATTCCCATAGAAGACATAACTGCATTGTTTCTAAAAATTCTACCGAAATGCTCCTTATCGGGAAAAATTTCATCTTGCATAGGTAGGAAGACACCGGCGCTATCTACCAGGTATATAATGGGAATTTTATTTTCAATAGCGATTTCCTGAGCTCGTAGGTTTTTCTTTCCGGTAATGGGGAACCATGCACCTGCCTTCACAGTGGCGTCATTCGCAACGACAATGCACAACCTGCCCTTGACATAACCAATTTTTACAACCACGCCACCTGAAGGGCATCCACCGTATTCTTCGTACATACCTTCACCGGCCATGGCGCCGATTTCTATGCTCTCTGTACCGGTGTCTAAAAGCTTCTCAATTCGCTCTCTGGCTGTAAGTTTACCTTTATCGTGTTGCTTATCAATCTTTTTCTGTCCGCCTCCGAGCGATATCCTATCCAGTTCTCTATTGAGCTTGGATACCATGAGCTTCATGACATCCTCATTCTTATTTAATTCAATTTCGCGGTCTTTCGACATTCTATCGTTTTTTTTCAGTGGTGTTCGCCCCAAATATAGCTAATCAAAGACTCCTTTCAGATATGGGCCAGCTTCCGGCCCCAGGTTAAACAATAGATCTATAACTGACAAATTGGGAATGAATTCAAATCGGTCATTAAAAACTTGCACGTATTTAGGCAGATGCATGCCAAGGGTTTTTTTATTCGTTTTAATCCGTTCTCTGAAATCATACTGCTCAGGCGCAGTTTTGAAAGAGTCTGTGTATTTTATTTCAGGTGAAATCTGGAGAAGCTCCAGCCAGGAATTCAGAGATTTTTTATGAAACTCTCCAAGACTCCGGGCCGGGTAGGAGAGGGTATCTTCAATTTCGTCCATGTAGAAATCAAAGAAGGGTGCAGACCCGTAAGCTGTTTTAATGGAACGAATGTGGTCGCGGAGCCAAGATTTTGAATGGTCTAAAAGTACTTGCGGTGTCTGGATTTTCTCTCCCTTCTGTCCGATAACCCCTATGGTCAGCGTTTGAATGCCATTCGGAGAAAGGATGTGATAGCGGTTCCGGATTGACTGCTTTTGATAGTTTTCATGCCATTCAATCTGCCAGGTGCCGCTCTGGCAAGCTGCTTTGACCAAAGCAATGGGTGGTACGATGGAAATAGGTGCAATCATTCCAATACAGATTTTATTCTGGACTGGGGAATGCTGCCAAAAAACCGACTGTCATTTCCCTTGCTGCGGTAGTCAGCAAGTAAAAAGTAATGATCTTCATCAAAGACCTTCATTAGCGAATCTGGTTTGTTTCTGACTATGGCCGGCGATTCCATCGCTAATTTCTGCCAATAGGTATGCCAATGAATGCTATCACCAACCGACGGAACTATGATGGGGCCATAATTATCGGCATTTTGATCTTCCAGACCATTGGGGAAAACACGCGGATTACTACCAGTTTCCACGGCGTGAATCATAGATTTAACCGGCATCATTCCCGCAATATAAATGGCGTTATTTTCTGTAGTGGAAATTTCTATTATCGTTTGCGAACCCGCAGAATCAAGCTTCCATGAGAAGACTTCAGCAATTTTAAAACTCTTCCGAAAACTCTCTTGATTGACAAGGTCTGAGAGTATCATTTTATACCGCCTGATTTCTGTTTCAACAAAACCCAATGCTCTCCCATTGATATAAGTAGTTCCGTTGTAAATCTTGAGCGTATCACCGGGCAAGCCGGCTATTCTGCCCAATCCGGTTAATGGAAGCTGAGAATCATCTTCAGAAAACTCAAAATAAACGATGTCTTTTCTTCCGGCTAGTTCTACTTCTGCGAACTCGGAATTCTCCTGCTTATGCTGATAGGGTTCTGAATCGAGCCAAATTAATTCTCCCTTTTCCAGGTGATGTGTACCGTGGTTATCAGACACCTGATAGGGTTGCCCCATCAGTCGGTAAACGACGTAGAAAAGAACAATTGCCAATACCAGTGCCAGGGCCCATTCCAGAATTTGCCTGACTTGCCCTTTTACACCCATAGAATCAGTTCACTAGCGAAAACAGCCTGCTCCATCTCACCGGACCACCGGCTTCCTTGCTGAACCAGATGAAAACGGCTTTCCCGACAATGTGATCATAGGGTACGAATCCCCAGTACCTTGAGTCCTGCGAATTGTGGCGATTATCTCCCATCATGAAATAATAGTCTTGCTTAAAGGTGTAAGAACTCGCTTCAGAACCATTGATAAAGATTTTGCCGTCCTTTACTTCTAGCACATTTTCTTCATATACCCGAATAACCCGCTCGTATATGGGAAGGTTAGCGATGGTTAAATCTACCGTCTCACCAGCTTTGGGAATATGCAGAGGGCCAAAATCATCCACAGTCCAGGAATAGTCCGGATGATTTGGGAATATTGGATAATCAGATCTGGGGCGATCCTGGTAGATTTTTATAGAATCAACCGAAGACATTCCTTCAAAGATTTCCTTTTCTTTTTCTGTTAACGCCAGGTAGTAATATCTGGCATTTCTATAAATCTGTTGGTCTTCTTCTGAAATTATGATGTCGTATTTCTCACGAAGAACCTGAGCAGATAACATAGACTTGGTATATACAAAATAGGAGTACTGAATTCCTTCAGGGTTTTCCAGAGCTTCGCCGTTTATGTTAACCTGACGGTTAATAATCTGGAGCTCTTCTCCTGGCATACCGACAGTGCGTTTTATGTAGTTTTCTTTTTTATCAATCGGTCTCACCATCATGTCACCCACAGGCATGTTTACCCTTCTTCCGTTAACTATTTGTGGCCGCCTGTGACGAGGATTCATCAGCTTTTCTCTTCCATCTTCACGTGCCATTTGGTAGTAGCTCTGATTTTGGAAGTTGGTCAAAACAGTATCTCCTTCAGGGAAATTAAAAACAGTGGCGTCGTAACGCTCTATTTCGCTAAAACCCGGAAGTCTGAAGTAAGGAAGCTTCTGCCATTCAACAAAGGATTTGGTATTAATTACCGGAACCGTATGATGCGTAAGTGGAACAGCGATTGGAGTCATGGGTAAACGCGGACCGTAGCTTGCTTTGCTCACAAATAGGTAGTCTCCTACCAAAAGCGACTTCTCCATTGAAGGAGTAGGGATGGTGAAGGCTTCAATGAAAAAGGTCCTGATAATTGTTGCAGCAATCACTGCAAAAATGATCGCTTCACCCCATTCGCGAGCCATACTCTTTTTTACTTCTTTGTAGTTGGGTAAGCCGGTGTACTGAATATCATCTTTAAATGCAATCATGCCAATGGGCACGAAGGGTATAAAAATGGTAAGAAGATATTTCGGCATGGTACGCATACCAAAAGCCCTTACAAGCTCAATATGCATTACGATTAGTAGCAAAAAGTTCACACCGGGTACAATGAGAATTAATATCCACCACCAGGGTTTTTGAATAACCTTAAGCCAAATCCAGAGATTATAAACCGGTACAAAGCCGGCCCATTTTGGTTGGTCGGCTTTTTCAAAAACCTTCCACAAACATGCAAAGTAGGAGAGGATAGTTAAATAGAAAAGAGTATGTGCAATAATCATGCGTTCAGTTTGATTAAGTCGTTCATAGTGAAAATTCCGTCGGATTGATCTTTGATAAACTCGGCTGCCAACACTGCGCCAAGAGCAAACCCATCTCGGTTGAAGGCTTCGTGTTCTATACTTATCTGATCTATTTCGGACTTGTAATTAACGAGGTGTTTTCCTGTAACATCTTTTTCGCGGTACCCGGTAACCGGCAGTTCTCCTTTTTCCGAATCGCGATCTGGAGCCAGAGCTTTGTAATTTTTATTGGCTTCTATTAAGTCTCTTCCCAGAGTTATGGCCGTGCCGCTCGGCGAATCCTTTTTCTCTGTATGATGCCATTCTTCAATACTCGCATTGTATTCAGGAAATTGATTCATGGCTCTTGCCAGGAAAGTGTTGATCTTCCTGAAAATATGCACACCAACTGAGAAATTTGATGCGTAGAAAAATGGTGTTGAAGAAGCTTTGAAGGCTTCAAAAATTTCATTTTCGCGAACGTGCCAGCCCGTTGTACCGGTAACGGTAGGGATTTTATTATCAGCCAATTTGCGATAATTATCAATTGCAGCAGTTGGGCTGGTAAATTCAATAGCGACATCATCACTCTTGATCAGCTCTATATCTTCTTTGTTTGAAGAATTAATTTTTACAGAAACAGAATGGCCTCGCTCAAGGGCTATTTGTTCAATGCGCTTACCCATTTTACCGTATCCAACAATAGCAATTTGCATAGAAGACGATTCAAAAACGGCGAAGTTACAATTTAAGCATTAAGGAAACACCGGCGCTTCTATTTACCAAAGGATCGAAGTATGGCGATACGTTCATGGAGATATCTTCGCTTACGTCAAAATAGAATAAGTGAGCATCTACATTGGCGTCTATGATATTTAGAATGTAAACAGCTGCCAGACCTATATAAGACCAATCGCGCCAGGTTTTATAAGTGTCAATCAGGTCAAGAAGCTGATTTTGACTGAGCCCTGTGTCATTTATAGTATTAGAGTCTCCGTCGGTTTCAGCTACGTAAGCATCGCGGTAAAGATTAAGCTGATTTAAATTGTCATTCAGTAAATAGCCGGCAACAGCCAAGCCACCCCAAACGATGGGTGCCTTCCAGTATTTTTTATTGTAAATCTGTCCAGCACCGGGAAGCACGGCCGAAAGAATCCAGGCCTTCTTAGGGCTGTGTAGCTTTTCTAACTCATATTCTTCCGGTTCATCAATGGCCTTTTCCACTTTCCCAGAAACCTGCCCTCTTTCAGTTTTAATAACCGCAGTTGAATCGGTTTGAGAAAAAAGTTGAGATGAATTGCAGCCGAGGCAAATAAAAAGTATGGCGACTTTATAATTCAAGCTTTTCAATAATTCTTTGGAGATCATCATCATTTCGGAAGGGAATTTCAATTTTCCCTTTGCCTTGATAATCTCTTTTCAGATCAACTTTCGTACCGAAATGATCTATGAGATCTGATTTAATTTTTTGATGCTCAAAGGACAAAACACCCTTCTGAGATTTTTTAGGTTCGGTTTTATTGCTCTTCTCTTTGGCCAAGGCTTCAGTTTGCCTTACGGATAGTCCTTCAGCAAGTATTTTTTTAAAGGCCTTTAGTAGTTCTTTATCATCGTTGAATGAAAGCAATGCCCTTGCATGCCCCATGCTTAAATCTTGATTTCTGATAGCGTATTGAACTTCTGGCGGCAGTTTTAGAAGCCTTATGTAATTGGAAACCGTTGCACGTTTCTTTCCCACTTTTTCACTCAATTGATCCTGGGTAAGCTTACATTCATCAATAAGCCGCTGATAGGATATGGCTACTTCGATTGCATCGAGGTTTTTCCTTTGAATATTCTCTACCAAAGCCATTTCCAGCATGTCCTGGTCGTTGGCAACACGGATGTAAGCGGGAATTTCTTCGAGCCCCGCAATTTGCGAAGCCCTGAACCTCCGCTCACCGCTAATTAGCTGAAACTGGTCGTAGCCCATTTTGCGAACAGTAACCGGTTGAATAATCCCGTGAACTTTTATAGACTTAGAAAGTTCAAGCAAAGATTCTTCATCAAAAATAGATCGCGGCTGAAACGGATTGGCTTCTATGTGACCAATCGGAATCATGGCCACTGAACCTAACACCCTGGTTACACCCGTACTATCCGTACCAGAAGTAATATCGGTTTCTACGTTCTCTAGAAGGGCACTTAGTCCGCGCCCCAGTCCTTTTTTTTTACTCATTCTCGAGTTCGATCAATTTATCCTTGGTGCTAATCTTAGTCAGATCATTTTTCTGCAAGATTTCACGTGCCAAATTTAAGTAATTGACCGAGCCTTTGCACGATGCATCGTGCATGATTATTGTTTCCCCATGGCTGGGTGCTTCGCCTAATCGCGTATTTCTGTGGATCACTGTATCAAAGACCATTTGCTGGAAGTGCATTTTCACTTCTTCAACAACCTGGTTTGCAAGTCTTAATCGCGTATCAAACATCGTGAGAAGAATTCCTTCAATCACTAAGTTAGTATTTAGTCTAGACTGAACTATCTTAATGGTATTCAGTAATTTACCTAATCCTTCAAGGGCGAAATATTCGCATTGTACCGGAACAATAACTGAGTCTGATGCCGTTAAGGAATTCACGGTAATCAGCCCCAAGGAAGGCGAGCAATCAATTATTATAAAATCATATTCATTTTTCAGAGAGCTCAAAGCGTGACGCATCATTTTCTCTCTATTGGGCAGGGAAATCATTTCTATCTCCGCACCAACAAGATCAATATGAGCCGGCATCAAATCCAGGTTTGGATTTTCAGTCTGGATAATTATATCTCTGGGCGTTACATCGTTAATCAAACACTCATAAATACTTGTCTTCACTGTCTTTGGGTCTATACCCACACCGCTTGTAGCATTAGCCTGTGGATCTGAATCTACCAACAGTACCTTATGCTCCAGAACCCCAAGGCAGGCAGCCAGATTAATGGCTGTAGTGGTTTTTCCCACTCCACCTTTTTGATTTGCTACACTTATTATTTTACCCATAATCAAATTTCTATTGTTTGGCCAATTTTCATAATTGCCAGGTTTGCTCCTGCACTCTCAAATTTTGCAATGGCCTCATCAGTATCTATTTCTATATACGGAAACGTATTATAGTGCATTCCGATTATACTTTTGCACTTAATAAAGTCTGTTGCTCTCAATGCATCGTCTACTCCCATGGTGAAGTTATCGCCAATAGGAAGAAAAGCGTGATCTATATCAAACTCTTCGGGAAGCAGCTTCATATCCATTGTGAGCGCTGTATCTCCTGCGTAGTAAAGACAGAGATCTTCCATTTCAAGAACAAAACCGCCGGGATTTCCTCCATAAGTACCGTCTGGAAGAACACTACTATGAACGGCATTTACGTATTTTAGTCTACCAAATGGCAAGTGAACCGAACCGCCGTGATTCATAGGGTGAGAATTTTCAACACCTTGTTCGCCAAACCAGCTTACAATCTCAAAATTGGATATAACTTTGGCTCCTGTCCTTTTAGCAATATTTACGGCATCTGCTACATGGTCTTCATGACCGTGGGTTATCAAAATGAAGTCGGCATCTATATCATCTACTTTTATTTTCTTCGCCAGTGGATTAGGCGATATAAATGGATCAATGAGAATATCGACATCATCGTTGTATAATCCAAAACAAGAATGGCCGTAGTATGTTACTTTCATTTAATAGTACGCACTTTTACTTCGAGCATCTAAAAGTACCTTTTTCATATGTTGCAAGCCATTGAAAAAGGGGCCTAATTATGCACAGATTTTTGTTAATTGGAACTTTCTATGATTACAATATTTTCCTGTACAAACAGGGCGAAGAGCAACTCCAAAGTCATTGCCGATATAGCGGCCTTGGAAGCAGATAATCAAGGTCTTAGCCGTCAAATATACAGCCTGGAAGACCTTCCTGATAATTTCTTCGAAGATGCCGGTTACGGTGAGCCCCCGGAGAGTTTTACAGAAGTTCTGAACACCTACATAAGACCTGTAAAGGAGTTTTTATTTGTGGTGCCTGAATATAACGGTAGTTATCCTGGAGTGCTCAAGTATTTTTTGGACACAATCCACCCATCTGAATGGGAAGGTAAGAAAGCTTGCCTCATAGGTATAGCAACCGGAAGAGCTGGTAACCTGCGCGGATTGGATCATCTCACCGCTGTACTTAACTACCTAAAAGTAGAAGTTTACAGCCAAAAGCCTTCTCTTTCATCTATTCACAAATACCTCAAGGAAGGTAAATTGGAAAATGATGAGTACAGAAACTTAATCCGGAAACAGATAGGTGTCCTGGCTAAGTCTATTTAGACATTCTTGTCTAAATCTTCAAAGCTAACATCTGTATACTCAGATTCTTTAGTCTCGTGTTTTTCAGCTTCAGAAGCAGGATCGATGTATTCGTTGTCTCCTTCTCTGATAGATTTGATCTTCTCAATAGCCTCAGTTAATCCTTCTGAAAACTTCTCAAAGTCTTCTTTGTAAAGAAATAACTTGTGCTTCTCATAAGAGTGCTTCCCATCATCGTGAAAGCGCTTCTTGCTTTCCGTGATCGTGAGGTAAAGATCATTTCCTCTGGTAGATTTTACATCGAAAAAGTATGTTCTCTTTCCTGCTCTTACCGCTTTTGAGAAAATATCATCTCTAACGGAATCTCCGTGTGCATCTGACATACGCCGGTATTTGATTAAAATTAGTTAGTAGTAGTAGGCAAATATACAATATTGACTTAAACTACACTTCTTCTCTGCTTTCGTTTTCCTGTAGCTGTTTTTGATAAAGATCAGCGTATGCACCATTCAATTTGAGTAATTCATCGTGCGTACCTTTTTCAATAATATGTCCTTCATCTATAAATAATATTTTGTCTGCTTGTTCTACGGTAGATACGCGGTGGCTAATCAGAATGGTTGTCTTATTCGTCATGATTCCGCGCAGGTTGTTCAATATTATTTCTTCAGTTTCCGTATCGACGGCCGAAAGACAGTCATCAAAAATGAGTATCTGTGGATTCGGTGCAATGGCACGAGCTATGCTCACCCTTTGCTTTTGTCCGCCAGAAAGATTAATGCCTCGCTCTCCAAGTACTGTATTAAACTCCTTGGGGAACTTTTCAATATTGTGAAGTACGTGAGCATTCGAAGCGGCTTTCCTAATAACTTGCTCAGAAAAATCTACATCTTCTATACCGAAGCCAATATTATTGCCAATCGTTTCGCTGAAAAGAAAAACATCTTGAGGTACGTAGCCAATGCTACTTCTCAATCTATTTAGGTTAATTCGGTTTATAGGTCGATCGTCAACCAGTATTTCACCTGAAGAAGGATCAAAATTCCTGCAAATCAGATTGGCAATCGTGCTTTTTCCTGAGCCAGTTCTACCCAGAATGGCTAGCGTTTCTCCCTGTTTAATTGTAAAGGATAAGTTTTTAATCGCTTGTATTCCACTGTCCGGGTAAGTAAAATACACGTCTCTGAATTCTATTTTTCCACCAATTACATCGTCGGCTTCACTTTCATTTACAATTTCTGGCGATGTATGTAAAAATTCGTTGATGCGTTCTTGCGAAGCAGCAGCCCGTTGTACCAGAGATGTTACCCATCCAACAGATGCAAATGGCCAGGTTAGCATATTTACATAAATCACAAATTCTGCTATGTTCCCAATGGTTATTTCTCCTTCAATGGCCTTAATACCGCCAACGTATATAGTAATGATTGTGCTTAAGCCGATCAGAAGGATAATTGAGGGCATAAAAAGTGCATCCACTTTTACTTGTCTTAGAGACAATACTTTGTAAGTATTACAGGCTTTTTCAAAATTTTCCTGAGAGGTTCGTTGCCTATTAAAGGCTTTTAGAACCCTTATTCCGGAAAAAGCCTCTTGCACCATAGTTGATAGCGCCGACTGTTGGCGTTGAACTTCTTCACTCCTTTTATTGATAAGGTTACTTACATAATAAATAGAAATGGATAGGATGGGTAGGGGAAGTAGCACATATAAGGTGAGCTCTACGTTGACCATTAGCATGGCTGAAATTGCCAGAACGCTCAAAACAACCAGGTTTATCGTGTACATGATGGCAGGCCCCAGGTACATCCTAACTTTTGTAACGTCTTCGCTGATGCGGTTCATCAAGTCGCCTGTATTGTTGCGCTTGTAGAATGCGAGACTCAGACTTTGATAATGATCAAAAATCTCATTCTTTAAGTCAAATTCTACCAACCTTGACATAATAATAACGGTCTGACGTGTAAAGAATAGGAATAGCCCTTTTAGAAGTGCAACTAAGAGGTACAGCCCCCCTAGCATTACGGAGAGCTTTGTAATTAAGGCAGCCAGATCTTCCGTGGTTTCAATACTGGTAAAGGCCTGCTGATCTATGTTTAACCAATCAAACAAGAGCTCAACAGATTCGGGAATACTGAGTTTGGCCAGGTCTGCATCGCCGCTCTTATAGAGCTCAATGGAATTTTGTATTAAGTCAAAAGCTTCGCGTATGAGACGTGGAGCATATATTCCGAAAAGGTTAGACGCTACGATAAATATGAAACCGAAGATCAGGCGCCACTTGTATTTCCACAGATATTTATTGAGATGAGCTAGTGCTCTCATGCTGTCGTTCTATTCTTAATGGGCCTATTTAACCTGTTAAAAAAACGTACTTTTGTACGGCTTTAATTCGAAAATCTAGGCAAATCTACATTTATTTATCCCGTTGAGGAACAAGCTATGTCTAACAATGTTTGATCGTTTCCATGTTGTAGATCTAGAACTCACATTTTTGGCTAACAAATAAATGCTAAGATCCATGCTCGTTTTTAAATCATCCCATTAATTTTGCAGCCATGCTAAACAGAAGGCACCTTCGGATAAAGATTTTACAAGCACTATACGCGCTAGAACAGTCTATTGAAAAGAATACATCAAAATTTGAAAAGGATCTTTTCTACAGTATTGAGAAAATGTATGAAATGTACATCTTTCTTCTGTTGTTGATGGTAGAAATCCGCGATGTGGCTGAGCAAAGGCTCGAAGAAAATAAGAAAAAGCGTTTGCCCACGCAGGAAGATCTGAATCCAAACACCCGCTTCGTTAATAATAGACTTCTAAAGAAACTATATGCCAATAAAGCATTAAAGTCTCTTTCTGAAAAGCAGAGAATAAATTGGGGTGGGCAAGGAGAGATGCTGAGACGATTCTACAAATCTATTCAGGATACTGATGAATTCCATAAATACATGGAGCTCTCTCAAGCTGATTTTGATTCTGATAAGGAAGTGGTAATTAGATTATTTAAGCGCCATTTGATTAACGATGAAAACCTTCAGGACTTCTTTGAAGAGAAGAGTATTTTTTGGGTTGATGACCTGGATTTGGTTGCATCTATGACACTTAAAACACTGAAATCTTTTGAAGAAGACTCAGATGAATTTCACCCACTACTTCCTCTTTGGAAAGAAGCTGACGACGAACGCGAGTTTGTGAAAGTTCTTTATCGCAAGTGCATTGTTCATCGCGAAGAGCATTTAGAGCTCATTAAATCTCATGCCGACAACTGGGAAGTAGATAGAATAGCATTAATGGATACTATTCTCATGAATATGGCATTAACCGAGGCAAGAGAATTTAATCAGATTCCAATCAAGGTTACGCTCAATGAATACATAGAAATATCAAAATACTACAGTACTCCCAAGAGTAAGACCTTTATAAACGGAGTACTTGACAAACTTTTTGCTCAGCTGTCAGAAGAAGGCGAAATCAAAAAAGTAGGCCGTGGACTTATTAGCTAAATTCTTTTTGATCGCAGGAATAGCATTTACTATCACCGCTTGCAGTGATGATGGTGATGAGAGAAATGTAGACACCGGTGTAATCAATATCCCCATGTCTGCAGATGAAGAAATGGATAAAAATGAGCTTCCTGAAATTGTATTTGAAGAAACTGAGTTCAATACGGGTAAAATTACCCAGGGCGAAATAATTAACTACACTTATAAATTCACGAATGAAGGGAGGGCTCCACTGGTAATTAGTTCGGTTCAGGGCTCATGCGGATGCACCATTCCCAGGAATTATCCTAAAGGGAAAATCATGCCGGGAGAAGGTGGAGAGATTGAAGTGGAATTTAATAGCGACAATAAATGGGGCGAGCAAACGGTTACAATCTCCGTCGTAACCAATTCTAGCCCTGCATTAACACAGCTAATTATTCGGACAAATATTATCGTTCCGGACAATATGAAAACAAATCAATAAGATGAAAATATTATCTATTCTCTTACAAGCAGAAGGTTTCGATCCCATTTCAATTATTTTCTGGGTGGCCATTATCGGGATCTTTTACTTTTTTATGATTCGCCCTCAAACCAAGAAGGCCAAGGAAGCAAAGAAATTTCGCGAATCGCTTAATAAGGGCACGAAGGTGGTTACCATAGGTGGAATCCATGGAAAGGTAGCCGATGTTCAGGGAAATGTAGTTGTTCTGGATACCGGAGGGGCTAAACTGAGAGTAGAAAAATCGGCTATCTCGCCTGATGGATCTGCCAATGAGCAGGAAATTGCCAAAAAATAATACTCCCCTCAAAATAGGCCTTACCGGAGGAATAGGTTCTGGTAAATCTGTAGTTGCTAAAATTTTCCAGGCACTGCAAATTCCCATATTCAATTCTGACCTTAGAGCTCGTACCATTCTTGAAACAGATCCTGTTGTTCAAAAATCTATCATCAACCTCTTAGGTGAGCGCGCTTATGATGGAAGCTCACCAAACAGAAAATACATAGCTTCAAAGGTTTTTGGAAACGATAATCTTCGTCAGGAGCTGAATGAAATCGTTCACCCGGCAGTGGGTCGGGCTTTTGAGAATTGGATACTCGATCACCATAACTGTTCTTACACGATAAAAGAAGCGGCCATCATTTTTGAAACCGGAATTCACAAAGATTTAGACGCTACAATACTGGTTACGGCACCCAGGTCAATAAGAATAGAACGCATTCGCAAACGAGACGGACTGAGCTCAGAAGAAATTGAAAAAAGAATGTCTGCTCAATGGTCTGATGAGAAGAAGTTAGACCTTGCTGATTTTAGGATCTCAAATGGTCAGAGTGATGCTCTTATTCCGCAGGTCTTAGAGATACATAATCAACTAATCAAGTCCTAGTCTGAGTAGAGTTAGTCTTCCAGGCGAATAATATCTTCATAGCGGCTTTTTCTAAGGAAGTGTCTTATTATCATCATGTGCTCTGGTCTGAAGGGAAGGGTGCGCTCAAGGTCATCCGCAGAAAGCCGGTCTTGGCTGGTTTCAATATCCACGTGACCCCAACTTACCCGTGCTTCATCTTCTACGAGAATTATTGCTCTTTGATGAATTTCTGGAGATTCATCTACTATTAGATACCTGGAACGCGGAAAGAGCAAAGTTTCATAATTTCCGTCTATTGGAACTTCGGGTTGGGTATACTTTCCAACCTTGCGTTCTTCTAATGAGAGCTTGTGCTTATTGGATAGACTTTTAAGATATTCCAAGCCTTCGTAATAGCTCGAAAAAACCACAAAGGGTTCGTCATTTCTTCGTCGCTTTTTGATGGTAAGATAGGTTTGGCTACTATTCTCAATTACATACAACCCGTAGCGAGATTTCATGGAAAACTTCCCAAAATTGTATCTCGGATTATCGGCAAGAGTGTGTTCAGCTTCGAGAATTTGCGCCAGAAGTCCACTTCCTGTTACTTCCCAATCTAGTCTATAAGTTTCTTTGATCAGGTCTTGAGAGTTGCGGGTTCCGTTTTGCTGAAGCTTTTTAGACAAGGCAGACAAGATTTGCGAGCTCCGCTTCACAAAAATGAGTTCATCAGCACTGTTATAAATTTTAAAAATCCCACAATCATCAGGAATGCTTTTAAAAACGTCTAGCGAGATGTAGGGGCTTTTTATGTGGCTCAGATCATTTAAACCGAAATTTACTTCGAAAAGACCTGTATTCTGCTTTTCGGCAATAATCTTTTCAAAGAGTTTAATGGTTGCCTTTGCATCAGCTTCAGCTCGATGATGGCCATTGAGCTCTATACCCAGCTGGTCTGTTATTTTACCAAGGCTGTAAGAAGAAAGATCTGGAAAAGTCTCTCTACTCAATTGCACAGTGCAAAGTCTTTTACGCTTGAATTCTCGTCCGAGACGGCGAAATTCTTCTCTAATAAAGCCAAAATCAAAGTTTACATTATGAGCCACGAATGTGGAATTTGACGTAAATCGATCTAGCTCATCGGCAATCTCTTCAAATTTTGGGGCATTGGCAACCATATCGTCTGTGATGCCCGTTAAATTTACAATGAAAGGAGGTATAGGCACTTCTGGGTTCACAAGTGTAGAAAATGAGTCTACCACCTTGTTTCCGTCGTGATTAAAAGCAGCTATTTCGGTAATGCGGCCGGTGTTTTTGTTTCCACCGGTCGTTTCAATATCAATTATAGAATACATTCTTCGGCTCAAATCTAGGCAAAGAAAACTACGAATGAATTAAAATAAATAATCGTTCTTTGCTTTGTGATTAGCAATTTATTCACTTGGCTCTGTGTGCGCTGGTTCAGATGGCGTGGATGGTCCATTCCGAAATACCCACCTGAACACATACGCAATTACGTACTGGTTGTTGCTCCACACACGAGCAATATTGATTTTTTCGTTGGGGTCGCCGCACGTAAGATTCTGAGACTTAAGGCAAAGTATCTCGCAAAAAAAGAGCTTTTTAAATTTCCCATACGATCACTGTTATTGAATTTAGGAGGCTATCCTGTAAATAGGTCAAAGAGCACCAGTCTGGTAGATTATGTCGTAGAGCAATTTAAAACAGTTCCGAATTTTGCAATTACGGTTACTCCGGAAGGCACTCGCGGTAAAGTGGAAAAGTGGAGAACCGGATTTTATCATATTGCAACGAAAGCAGAGGTGCCAATAATAATGGTAGGCTTTGATTATAAGAGAAAATGGGTTGTTATGGCTGAGCCATTTTTGCCTTCCGGCGATATGGATTCAGACTTTTCTCGAATGCACAAATTCTTTGGAAAAATATATCCGCGTCATCCTGAATTGTCTAGTTATTCACATGAATGAACAATTTTAAAAGTCTAAAATTCAGAGGGTTAATGTTTTGATTATGCCGGGATTTTTTTTATTCACAAGCTAGCTTTTTATTCACACTGACTTCATAAAAGGATTCGTTTACATACTTTTAAACATCGCTTAAGATTAACTTAACGATATTATTTCATCCGAATTCGCTGATATTTTTGATTCAATTGATCAGTGAATGAATTGTAAATCCTTTAAATCCAAACCATCAAATGGATAGATACGACAACCTGATCCTCGAGATCATTCAAAAACACAGACAGGAAAGTTCTACACGTGAAAAGATCAGGCTCCGAAATTTGGAAAGAAATTTCTGGAAGCAAATTGAATCAGATAGCGATCTTACACTTGGTCAGGGAAAAATTGGTCAGAGAATTACTAATCTCTACCTGGATGGTCTTATTGAAAATAAAGACGGGTACATTTTAACCAGAAAAGGGCGAATGCAACTATCGGTGAAGGAGCATAGTCTGTAAAGCTGTTATTAACAATTGTTTAAAACAGCTGTGAATAGCCTGTGAGAAACGATTTTTATTCATTTTAAAGAAATAACCAGAAGTTCTAGTATCTTCAAGTCATTCAAACGAGAGATATTTGGTTCACCAAACGAGGTTAGGCCAGTTTGAAATCTAGGAGGGTGGTACGCTGCCCAAACAGCCGCGCCATGACAAACTACGAAAGATGTGCACGAAAGTGTACTTTGAAATGATTTAGTTCACAAAAGAGGAGTCATAAGATTCGCAGACCTGTGAAGGTCGTGATGAGCGGTGTCAAACTTTTTAACGATATGCGTTTACCCTTAATTGGGTAAGCACCCATGCAATATCGGAAGTGCAAAAAATCTTTATGATCTGAGCGCATAAAAGTTCGGCGAATTTCAGCTTGCTGATGCAATATCTATACCGGTAGATGCAGAATCAAAAAACTGTAGTTTGATTATTTGACATCTGTTAAGGCAGATGTAAAATAGGGCGGATAAAGTCAATATGACCTTATCCGCCTTACTGTTTTTAGGCCTTTCATTCTATTCAACCTGGGCATGTGAATAATTGAATTTTTGAATACAGATATATCGCTATTCGGCCTCTACTTTTAGTTCAGAAAATGTTCTTATGGCTAAAAAGACTGGAAGCAAGTCGGCCGGGGGTTTTAAGAAAATCTTTGTCTTAGACACCTCCGTAATCCTATACGATAGTAATGCAATAAAGAATTTTGAAGAGCACGACATTGCTATACCTATACAGGTACTTGAAGAATTGGATAACTTCAAGAAGGGAAATGAAACAGTCAATTTTGAAGCTCGATCCTTTATACGCTTTGTGGATGATATTTCTCGTGAAAAATTGATCAATGATTGGGTTCCCCTGAACGGAAAGACCACAGGTAATTTTAAGGTCGTTTTACACTCGCAGGGAAATGGAATCAATTCAGAAAGGGTATTTGGAGAGAGTAAATACGATAATAAAATTCTCAATTGCGCCTTACAACTGCAGGAAGATCACAAAGACAAAAGGGTTATCCTGGTCTCTAAGGATATCTGCCTAAGACTTAAGGCTAAGGCCCTGAATATTCATGCAGAAGATTACGAAACCGGCAAAGTAAAAGATCTTAGAACGCTGACAGATGTTCAATCAATAGAACAAAGAGCCAGCGAGAAATTAATAGATGAACTCTTTCAAAAAGGTATTGGCGACCCTTCACAATTAAAGAACAAGAAGATCAACGCCAACCAATATTTTGTTCTGAAGTATAGAAAGAAATCTGTCTTGGCCAGGTACAATAAAAAAGATCACCTTCTGGAGCGTATTACAGATCAGGAGGCCTTTGGCGTAAAAGCACTAAATACCGAACAGAATTTCGCTTTGCACGCATTACTCAATCCCGAAATAAAACTCGTAACCATCCAGGGAATGGCAGGTACGGGAAAAACTCTT
>Ga0207419_1001055_pt1 | contig 22048 bp, 26 predicted proteins | sample ElkSloMetagenome_4_FD_184723 | JGI IMG/M metagenome (GOLD analysis project Ga0207419, IMG submission 184723) | Hot spring microbial communities from Elkhorn Slough, Monterey Bay, USA - MD2A (version 2) | ecosystem: Environmental > Aquatic > Marine > Intertidal zone > Estuary: Microbial mat ... | reverse complement strand
CGCGACCGCCCGAATGATTGTCCTTGAGCACGCTGCATAGCGGTCTCACGAGCACCGACGTATCGGTGCCGCTGACCGGCGCGCAGGCACCAGGCTCCTGGTTGCGGCTCATGTAGAAAAATGCACCCTCGACGCGGATGCCGCCGCCGGCGACAGAGGCCGTGTTGTTCTCGACAAAAACGTTGTCAAGCCGGATGGCCGCGCCGCCGCGAACTGCAACACCGCCGCCGACGGTGGCACTATTTGCGATGATCATGCCGGCATGATCGGGGTTGTCGGCCGCGCCGCCGCTGACAGTGACGATGGCGCCATTCTCGACGAAAAGACCCCCGCCCCGGATATCAGCTGTATTTCCGATGATTCCCCCGGTCTGCACGAAAGCCCCGCCTACAATCTCGATCGGTCCGCCTGTTTCGAGCCGAACGGCAAAGCAACCGTCAATGGCGATGCCGCCTCCGTCAGATGCGGCATTGAATGCCACCAGCGCCGATCCCAGGTACAAGCCTTGGCCAGTGTTATCCAGGGGATTGGTGTTCTCGCAATAGACGCCGCCGCCCTTGCCAACTGCGGAATTGTCGGTGATACGGCTGTCATCGTCGACATGCACCATCGCCAATGAGTTGTCGACGTCGCCGGTCAGGTAGATCTCGAGTCCGCCACCGTTACCCTGATTTGTGTTGCCAGAGATCTGGACGTTTCGTAAATTGACGGTGAGACGGTCGGGCCGCCCGGTCACCCAGACGCCACCGCCCTGCTCGCCAGCGCCCCCGGTGATGACGAGATTTTCGAGATTGATCTCCCGTGACGGGTCCTGCGCGTCGACGTTGTAAAGGATGGTGAAGGCTCGCCCCGATCCCCCAATATCGATGGTCGTCTGACCGCTTGGGCTTGCGCTGGAATCGCAGGTATCGAATCCGCCCCGAATAGTGAAAGATAGGGCGGCAGGCGGGATAAAGTAGTTCTGACCCAGATGATTGAGGCCGTCGGCGACCAGGATCGTCGATCCGTCGGACGCGTTGAATATAGCGTCCTGCAGAGAGGTATAGTCGCAGCTGGTTGCATCGGCGCCGACAGTGACAATCGTTCCCTGTGCCTGTGCCGTCTCGCTGGCGTCAGGCGGCGTAGCAGCTTGAGTCGCAATTACCCAGAGGCAGCCACATAGAAGCAGTACAGACAATGACAGCTGGATTCGCATCGAACTCTTTCCGCAGTGAATTGTGTCTCCACTAATACGTCCCGACCCATGAGAACCCGCCAGAGGAACAGCGGTTGGCGTATTCGATGCAGTGCTGGGGTTGGGCCCGAACACTGAAATCTAGCGTTGAGAATGTTGGTCTTTGCCGGATGAAATTGAATGCAAAACGGCAAGCCGCGATATGCAAGTGGTTAAGGAGCCTCTGAACAACTATGCTCGGGCGCGACGGGTCTATGCGGCAGGCTCCTTAACTGGTTCGCGTGAGTCAATAGCCCGACACAATTTAACCGCTGTCCCGCTTCAAAACTGCCGCTTCGAGACTACTGCTATGAAACCAATCTCGTGTTTGGCGTCCGGCGCAGTCGAGGAATTTCTATTGCATCGCTTACCGGCCCGTTCTGTCCGTGCCCTGTTTCGAACGTCAATACTGTGAGAACATCATGCAATGAAAGCAGGTCCGATTCTTGCCATCATCATTTTGCTCGGCTACGTCGGTTTCGAGCTGTATACGCTGTCGCGCCTTGGCTACCGAATGGAGCCGCTGTATATCTTCGAGCGCTTTGCCGCCGTCGAACACGCCATGGAGCGCTGCGGCGAGGCGGATGCTGATCTGCAGAACAGATTTACGCGCAATATGGCAACGGTGCAAAGTCGTGCCCGGCGTGAGTTGGTCGAGCAAAACCCTGAGCAATCCCCGGAGATGATCGACCGCCTGATGGCAGAAATCATTCAAAGCCAAGAGGCAGAAGTGGACGCGCTAATTGCCGAGCTCGGATGTGACGACATCGAGATTTTCAAACTCACGCGGGGGTATGAGAATCGAGCCAGATTGAATTTAGGTTGACGCTGACCAATTTCGTTAGGGCGCAGATGGGAAATTGCACGGCACAGCGATTGGTAAGCGACTCTGCGATCTCATAGCCGGTCCTGAACACACCTTTGAAGACCGCAATTAAGTCTGATTCATGGCCAACCGTAATTGGTGATTGATGAAAATGTGATTGGAGTCATTCATGTGATTTGCGATTCTGTGAGCGGCTTGACCAGCAGCGGCACGCCGTTGCTCTTAAAGGCAGGCCAGATTCTCGGCGCGCTTTAAGCAGGCGATCAGTCTGACTACGCGGTCGTGAGGGCACCTTACTGGCGATCGCGAGGCGTTCTTTCTTTTTCCAACAGGAACAGGCCGCCATCGAGTTCGCGTGGACTGGGACCATCCTGAGCGGCGGCTTATTGTGGAATTGACTGAAGCTGGACGGAAGGCGGTCTTTTCTGGGGCTTCTAGGCTAGTCTTTAACGATTTCAGTCTCGACTTTGGTGACGAAAGTGGCCATCTTTTTTTTGGCGGCGCTGAAGGAATGATTTTCGTTGACTTAACCGCCACGGTTGTTGAAGCTATGCTAGGACCAGGTGTGATTGAAAAACGCTGGACTGATTAAGAGTCCTGCACATATGCCCGGACAAAATTTTATTCATGGTCCACTTACAGTGACTAGAGACTCAAAGGCGCAATAGAGCTAATGGTTGCTTATGCCAGTTCGCTGGGGGGCTTGCTGCTGATTCTCGCGGCACATCTTTTTTATCGGCGAATTCTTTCTGAACCTCGATCAGCGGCACTGTTGCTCAACATCAGCGCGGGCATTGCCATGGCCTACGCTTTTGTTGATGTCTTCCCGCACCTTGCGCGCAAACAGTCGGCGCTGGAAAGCCTGGATTTAGGCCCGTTTGCAACCTATCTCACCCACCACGTTTATCTAGTCGCTCTATTTGGATTCTGCGTCTATGTAGTTTTGCGAGTGTTCAAAGCGGCCGAGGTCGACCGCGCCCACTCCCGCCTCGCCTACCGAGGCCTCGTGCTGACGATGTGCCTGTATGCGCTATTCATTGGCTACATGTTGGCTGAACAGCCGCTGTTTCGACCCGAACCCGCGCTGCTGTTCGGCCTGGCCATGGGCGCACATTTTTTGGGCCTCAATCACTCGCTGAGCGAGGAAACCAAAATTCATCATGGCAGTACGATCCGTTTTTTGCTGGTGGTTTGCACGACAGTCGGGTGGTTGACCGGATTTTTCTACACAATTTCAGCAACTGTATACGCACTGGCGTTCGCCTACATTGCCGGCGGTATCGTCGCCGTGGGTGCCATTAGCGATCTCCCACGCGTTCGCGCCGGTCGTGACCTGCTCGGGTTCCTTGTCGGAGCCGGCAGCTACAGCATCGTGCTGCTGCTTTTGGAAGCGCTTCGTGCACCCTAAATTCCAACCCAAGAGTTAGTTTGTCAGGTACCAGACGATCTTCAAGCGCTCCGGCCTGAAAAGAGTCCTGATTACTTCATGGCGCTATGAATTGATCAGAAAACAACTCATCTTCTACAACTTGTTCGTATGCGCCTGCTGTGCAGCGTGACTCAGCGTCGCCGTTGTTGTCCATCGGTCGAATCATTGCATTGAAGTCGGTTTCCGCGCAGACAGAGAAGTCGGTTTGCGATGTTGATGTCGATCCGGCATCAACAAGCGGGCTGGATATGACTGGAAGAATAGCCGGTGAGGCGAACGTCGAATTCTCACCAATAAGGAGTAGCCCCAAGGACGTTTGCTGTGAGCCAGCACTGGCAAGCCAATTACAGCTGGCATCGGTGAAAAAGTTGAAGCTGCCGGCAAACACATCGTCGGGGTTCGAAACGGATCGGCAGCTCGTAGAGCCGTCCGCAGACTGGCCAAACGCGTTGTTTGAGATCGCCAGGTTATCCAGATCTATCGAGTGAAACAGACTGCTGGCTCCGCTTGTGCTGCTGTTCGCGAAAAAGGTGCTGTTTCTGAGACTCAGAGTTGAGCGTCCGACCGATAAGGCCGCACCATTGTTTTGCCGTCCTCCCAAATTGCCGCGATTGTCGTAAAAAACGACATTTTCGATAAAAGCGTTATTGTTGAAACCGCTGCCGGTGTTAAAGATCTGGACCGCAGATCCAGCACCGTTGGCTGAGTTTGACGCGAACGTCGTCGAACGAACGATGATTTCATCGCCGTTGTGAGTGATGGCACCACCGTTAGCATCCTTGTTGCCGTCGCCAGACTCGTCGGCGGCGTTAAAAGCGAACCGGCTGCCGGAAATATTCAGGTCGCCCGATTGCTGATAAACCGCGCCACCTGAAGAAAAAATTGCGCCGGTTTCCGAATCAATGCTGGTCGCGTTCGCGACAAATTCGCTGTTGCTTATGCTTACTTGATTCTGTCCGGGATTAACGTAAACGGCGCCACCGAGACCAGGTCCGTTAGAGCCACCGAGGGCAAAATTACTGGTGAATCGAGAGCTGTTGATCTCCGTGGGCCCGGTAGAAAAAACCGCACCGCCTTCAGCACCCAGCGCGCCCGTAGCAGAAGCGACGCAAAAGCTGAATTCCATATCTGTGAGCACCAGTTCGGCACCGAAGGCGTTGCTCAGGCATCCGCCGCGAGGGGCGGTTCCGCCCGCGATTGCAAGTCCGGTGATGCTGACCAAATTAACCCCCGCATTGATGGTCAGCGGACCGTCTTTATCGAGATTGATCGTGACTTCGCCCTTGTCTGGCCCGATGATCGACATCGATACGGCCAGGGCGGGCAGGCCTGAAACGCCTGCGATCGGAGTAATGCTTCCCGTCAACGAACTATCGAATTCGACGATGTGCGGTGGCCCAGCAACGGCATTGGCATCGATGATTGCTTGGCGCAGGCTGCCAGCGCCATCGGTATTCGTATTGGTTACGTTGAATGTGGCAGAGAGCGCCAGGGAGCTGAGGAAAAACAGCGGTGCTGCGATAACTGCTCGAGTCGACATGAGTATTTCCAATCAATGCAATTCATACCCAAAAACGAATTTGTTGCAAAAAAACTGACACCGCGCAATTTCTCTGCTTGGTCAAAGTTGAGGTCAGGAATCTTCCACCAACTCTCGATGGATTCTCACTGCGGTATTGCGCGGGCGGATGGTTCGGCCGCGCTGTTCGAGGTTGGCGCGGCAGATTGCAGCACCGAACAGTAAAATCAGCGAGGAGTAGTTGACCCAAAGTAGTAGCAGTACAAGAGAACCGGCCGCACCATAGGCTGACGCGGCGGCTGTATTCGCCAAGTACCAGGCGATCAATGAGCGTCCGACCGTGAACAGAATGGCGGTGACCAGCGCACCGGCGGCGACATCCGACCAGCGCAAGGTCACATCGGGCAGGATTCGAAAAATGGCGGCGAACAATAGCGCGACCACAGTCAAAGACAGGACGGGTTCGACGCTGAGCATCAGCCAGCCCGGGACGGGAATCCATTGCTCGGCATGCATGACAACTGCGCGCACGATAACGCCTAACAGCAGCGACACTAACAGGATGAAACCGACCGAAAGCACCATGGTCAACGACAGCAGGCGGGCTTTGATGAACAGCCACAAACTGTTTCGTGATGGCTTGGGTGCGACGCTCCAGATTTGATTGAGCGATTTCTGCATCTGCGCGAACACAGTCGTCGCACCCACAATGGTGGCTGCCAGTCCGGCCAGGGTGGGCCAGATGCCGCTGTCCTCAATGCGCGAATTTTCAATTGCTGTCTCGACCGGCGCGACCGCCTGTTCGCCCATCACTGCTTCGAGCTGGGACAGTAGCTCAGCGCGGGCGGTATCCTCGCCGAGGACCAGACCGAACACCGTCACGATCAAGATGACTACAGGTGCGATCGAAAACACGGTAAAAAACGCCAGCGCGGCGGCATAAATAAACGCCTGACTGTCCAGCCAGAGCTTGCCGGCGGATTTGAAGACTGCGGCCCAATGGCGGGAAAAGTCAGCGATTAATGATGTTCTTATAGTTGCCATTGGGCAAGCTTAACCAATGAGCGCGCGCAAACTCGTCATTTCAATCCAAAAAATAATCTTCAAAAGATTGATTGCTGCTCGGTGAGAGATTTCAGCTCAGGTCACGGTGCAATAATTTCAGCCAGGCAATGATCAAAAGCAGATCAACAAACTCAGGCTACCAAAAATCAAGCGGCGGTGGCTCAGGTGGTGCAATCGCGAGTAGCCACCAGGTCAAACCGGCGACCAGCGCAATCAGGATCAGCGCCAGCACGGTGCGGGAGCTTTTGATGGATGCAGTTACGGGAACTTTTTCGGCTGACTTTCGGCCGGTGATCATTGCGCGGGTCAGGCGCTGACGCTTGAATAAGCGGTAAAAGAGAATGGCCGTTAAGTGCAAGGTAATCAAAACGCCAACCGGCCAGGCCAGTCGATGGTGAATAGTGCTAGCCCAATCGGCGGTGTCTTCGCTGACCGCGACAAACCAGGGTCCGTCGTAGAGAATATCGTCGCTGACAAACAGGCCGCTGGTGATTTGCGCGCCAAGAACAATCAGAAGCGTCATTACGGCAAGCGCGCCAAGCGGGCTGTGACCGACGCTTTCGGGCGCATTTCGTTCAGGCAGCGTCTTGAGATAGGCCCACAAGCGGGCAGGGCGCGGCAAAAATTGAGCGAAACGTGCATGCCGGGGGCCAACAACGCCCCAGAGCAAACGAAAGATCAACAGGCCAAGCGCGCTCTGACCGAACCACAAATGCCACTCTCGCCAATCAAACCCGCCCCACTGCCCGCTGATCCAGGCACCAAGCACGGCGATCGCGAACAACCAGTGCCACAGACGAAGCGGCCAGTCCCAGACCAGCCGCTGACTTTGATCCTTCGCCATTGCCGCTGCGAGTTTTAGAGGCTAGTCGTCGAGGCGGAAGTCGTCGTGGCAGCTACCGCACGTGCTGCCGAGCTGGCCAATGGCGGCTTTGATGTCGCCCTCATCGCCGGTCGCAGCCACATTTAATAGTTCTTTGCTGGCTTCGATGGTGGCTTCGATTTTTGCGGCGAACTCATCCGGCTGCTCCCAGATTACGTCCAGCGCTTCGGTCGTCACATTGTTAGCGCGCGTGTCAGCGGCGAATGCATCCGACAGCATTTCCGAGAGCGCGACCAGCCGTGCGGCATTGGTTTCGACTCGCTCGCCATCAAATTCCATCCGACCACGAGCCATTCCGCCCAGTGGGCCTATATTCCAGCCCATCAAGTGCAGCACCGACTGGCGCGTTTCCACGGCGCGTTCGGCCTGGTCCTGATTCAGCTCGGCGCTGGCTGTACCACCCACGCTCAACAGCATGCTGGCGATAATCAATTTTGTTTTTTTCATTTCACGTTGTTCCTTGGAGTTATTGAAGCGTTTATAGCACAGGTGTATCCAGTGACTCGATTTTCCTCCTCGCACCGACCTGATGGCGGTAGTTTCTTATCCAGAAATTAAACCGTTTTGAAAGTCTAATGTGAGTCCTTTTGGTCAATCCCTTGGGGGATTCTAATTTCCATAGTTTGCTGTTGATCTTCTTGCGGACCCGAGCGGCGGGCATTGAAAACTAATTTCCAGGCAGACCAAAGTTGACGCATGTCAAAGATATGTGAACGCCACTCTTGTAACGTATCAGGTGTGCCAAGAGGGCACTAGACACCAAACAAGTGATGAACTGACCGATTTTTACCTGCGCTCGGTACGTGTTTTAAGCGGATTCGATCAGTGTAACGGAGTGGTTTTCGCGATGAGGTGTCGCTGGTCAGCAGACGTTTTGCATGCTGGCTCGTCGCCGGACATTAGGTCAGACGACGTTTAACTGAAGGGGTTTTTATGGCCCTTTGAACTATCAAAAAGAGCTTTCGAAAAAGGAGAGAGAAAATGTCTGACTTGGATGATCCGAATCGTGTCTGGCCGACTGGCCTCACGATCAAGGAGTCTGAAGAACTCCACAAACACGTAATTGATGGCGCTCGCGTTTTCTTCGTGATCTCATTGGTTGCCCACTTTCTGGCGTTTATGTTTACGCCGTGGTTAGGATAAGGAGCGAGTTATGAATCAGGGACGAATTTGGTGCGTAGTGAACCCGACCGTTGGTCTGCCATTGTTTTTAGGTGGCGTAGCGCTGATCGCATTCACGGTGCACTTTGCCATTTTGAACAACACCTCTTGGTTTCCGGCGTATTTCGCTGGCGGCTGATTGCTGAACCAAGTGCGTTAGATCTAAAGATCGTGTCCGGACTTCCGGGCACGATTAATTGGTTCCGTGCGTGAGGTGTCGCAACACAGTTCAAGAGCAATACGACATGAGCATCACGGTCTATTAAGTTTGTAAGGAATCTGTCTTATGTTTCCAGTTACTCGTATATATGAATCCGAAGATGCGGCCAATGATGTCGTCGAGCGGCTCGTTGCCGGCGAGGTTGCGCGCAGAAATATCATCGTCATCCACGCCTCTGATCCAGCTGCGCTGGACCAGGTCGATGCGGCCATCGAGCGCGGTGCCGCAATGGGGGGTTATCGACGACCCCTCAAAGATGCTTTAGGAAACGGCAGGTCGATTGTCAATGTCAAACCTGACTTTGGCCAGGGCAGCTTTGTCGAAGTGACGATGAGTCGGGGTGCTGTAGACGCTGACACCATGCCTGACTATTCCCCGAGTTATCCAGCGCCATTGTCTGATCTGCTGTGTATTCCGACCTTGACAGAGGGCAAGTCGAGTACGCGTTTATCCACCGTCAGCCCGACGACGTCATTTGGTTTCAAAACGCTAAGCAGCAAGGCAGCGCCGCTGTCTTCCCTGTTTGGACTTAAATTGCTGTCGTCGAAGTCGGGGTCGATTGCTGAAGGCACAGCTGTGGAACGCATGTCAGGCAAGCCGGCACCCTTCTCGTCCATATTTGGGCTAAAACTGATATCGTCGAAGAAAAGTGGCTCGATAGCAGAGGGTTCCTCAGTGGAACGTATGTCGGATAACCCGGCGCCGTTTTCATCGTTCTTCGGCCTGCGAGTTCTCAGCAAACGCGATTAGATCACAGGGTTAGAGCACGTACGTTGGAACGAGACGAACACTGGTATGGTTTCCAGTAAACGATTGTTTCTGGTCTGCTTGCTCACCCGTTCGAATAAATCTTCGAATCAAGCAGCGTGTCCGGCCGCCCGGGCCCGCTGGAGCTGTTAATATTTCTACATGCGCCGTTTTGGTCAATTCCTGACAAACTCGTGGGTTTCTCTAGGCCCGCGCTTCCTTCCGTTCGCCGATGTCGCAACTCCGGACCTGCCCCTGAGCAGGCTGTTGAGGTTATCGTTATTCCAGGTCACCACCGGCATGGCCTTGGTTTTGCTGGTCGGCACGCTCAACCGAGTCATGATTGTCGAGCTGAACGTGCCCGCGTCTCTGGTCGGCGTCATGTTGGCGCTGCCGCTGGTTTTTGCCCCATTCCGCGCATTAATCGGTTACAAGTCTGACACTCATCGCTGTGAGTTGGGCTGGCGACGAGTACCGTTTATTTGGAAGGGCACTTTATGGCAGTTTGGCGGTTTTGCGATCATGCCTTTTGCGCTATTGGTGCTGGCAGGTCAAGGCGAATCGGGTTCTGCGCCGGCCTGGATCGGTTTGTCTGCGGCCGGGCTGTCATTTTTGCTTGTGGGCGCGGGCGTGCACACGGTGCAGACGGCCGGGCTCGCCTTGGCGACGGATCTGACTCCGCGCGAATCGCACGCAAAAGTGGTCGGGTTGATGTACGTCATGCTGCTGGTTGGCATGATGGTTAGCGCATTGCTGTTCGGTGCTGCGCTCAGTAATTTTACGCCGGGACGATTGGTGCAGGTGATCCAGGGCGCAGCAGTGATCACGATCCTGCTCAACGCCGTTGCCATGTGGAAACAAGAGATGCGCAATCCGCCGCGCGGACGCGTAGTTGCCGAGGCCGATCCGACATTTAAAGAATCCTGGGCGCAATTTTGCCGCGGAGGCGATGCCTATCGGCGGCTGGTCATTATTGGCATCGGCACCATGGCCTTCGCGATGGCCGACGTGTTGCTGGAGCCCTTTGGTGGCCAGGTGCTGTCAATGACGGTTGCTGCAACCACGAAGTTAACCGCGCTGTTAGCATTCGGTGGGTTGGTTGGTTTTGCTTGGGCATCACGACAAGTCAGCCGCGGCGCTGACCCCTATCAAATTTCCCAGCACGGAGCGATTGTTGGTCTACCGGCTTTCGCGCTGGTCATTGCTGCTGCGCCGCTCGGCATGACATCGGTCTTTCTGGCCGGCAATTTCCTGGTCGGTTTTGGCGGTGCGTTATTTGCCCACGGCACGCTGACGGCTACAATGCACCGTGCGCCGCAAGATCAAGCCGGCCTTGCAATAGGCGCTTGGGGTGCCGTTCAGGCCACGGCGGTTGGTGTCGCTATGGCGATGAGTGGCGCGATTCGCGACCTGGTTAATGTCTTTTGGGGTGCCGCTGATGGCTTTTGGGGCTTGCCCGGCGTGGCGATGGGCTACCTGACGGTTTATGGCATTGAAATTACGCTGCTGATTATTACTTTGATCGCAACGCTGCCGTTGATGCGCCGTGCAAGGCAGCGCGACCAAGAACCTGCGAGCCAGCTGGTAACGGAGCCCTTATCTGAACCGATTTCTGAGTCGCTTTCTGATTCCATTGCAGGCAGCCAGGTCGACGCCGTAAAGCGTCAGCGTCTTGACTAGGCCCTGTTATGGCTGTCCGTGAAATTCTTGAGTTTCCCGACCCGCGATTGCACGAACAATCGATAGCGGTTGAGGTTTTTGACGATGCCGTCGAAGGCACTGCAAATGATCTTATCGACACGCTGCACTCGACCCAATCCATTGGATTAAGCGCACCGCAAATTGACGTGCGACAGCAGATATTGGTTATGGATCATTCTGGTGACCAATCCAAGCCGGAGGTCTTCCTCAACCCTCAAGTCCTGACCAAGCGTCGTTACGGGTTCGTCGAAGAGCAGTGTTTGTCGGTGCCGAACTTGAATGTGTTTGTTCTACGCGCTACCGAGATAAAGGTGAGAGCCCAGCGCGTGAGCGGAGAAATCTTTGAACAAGAATTGTCCGGCATGCCGGCTGTCTGCCTTCAACACGAGATCGACCATTTCAACGGCAAACTGCTGGCTGATCGCATCAACTGGTTCCGCCGTCGCCGCCTGCGCGCAGCACTCGCCAAATCTTAGATTGGAATTATTCAGAGGATCGTTAAGTTCAATCGCGTTGCTCGTATGCGTCTGAGCCTGTCTTTTAAATGGCGCTAAAGACAGTGAAGCAAGAGATACTATTCGTTCTTGCCCGCGCTCCCGCGGCGTCGCCAGATTTTCTAGTGGAGAACTGTCTCCGCATCCATCAGTGATTTCAAATGACTAAAAGCGCCAATCGATCTCTTACCATTGCTGATACCGATATTGCGCCCGGAGAGCATGCCACGATCGATATTCCGGTCGCTGATCTCTATACCGGCACGTCGGTAAACATGCCGGTTAGCGTTATATGCGGTCGCCGTCCCGGACCGGTCCTGTTTGTTTCGGCCGCCATTCATGGTGACGAGCTCAATGGCGTTGAAATCATTCGGCGGCTGTTGAGGCGCAGGCGGCTCTCGACCATTCGCGGCACTTTGATTGCAGTGCCTGTGGTTAATGTGCACGGGTTTTTGAACCAGTCGCGTTACTTGCCAGATCGCCGTGATTTGAATCGAAGCTTTCCCGGCAGCCCGAAAGGTTCAATCGCCGCCCGATTGGCGCACACATTTTTAACCGAGATTGTTTCGAAAGCCGATTACGGGATTGACCTGCATACCGGAGCAATCAATCGCAGCAACCTGCCGCAGATCCGTGCGAATTTGGACGAAGATGAAACGTTGCCGCTGGCCAGAGCGTTTGGCGCACCAGTCATTATTGATGCCGAGCTTCGAGAGGGGTCACTTCGTGAACATGCGTCTGAATTTGGCATTCCCGTTCTTGTATATGAAGCTGGCGAGGCACTGCGTTTCGATGAGCTATGCATTCGCGGTGGTCTGCGAGGCATCACCAACGTTATGCGCAGCATCGGCATGTTGCCCCCGTCGAAGCGCAAGGTCGAGCTCAACCCAGTTCAGGCCAGCGCGATGCGTTGGGTTCGGGCGCCGTCAAGCGGCATTGTTAATTGGCTTGTTGAGCTGGGCGATAGTGTTACTTGCAATCAGCGCTTGGCTACTGTCAGTAATCCGCTGGGCGATCAGCAAGAAGATCTGCTCGCACCCGTCGACGGAATCGTGATCGGGCGCAGCAATCTACCGCTGGCACATGAAGGTGATGCCATGGCAAATATTGCGGAATTTCAGAGCGTGGCCAGAGCCGAAGGCCGGGTTGAGGAATTTGTTGCTGTACATGACTAAGGCCATTCGCTATGAATTCGAATAAATCACTTAAGTCTGTCAAGTCAATCAAGTCGATGAAGCTATATCAGCACGTCGAGCGCGTCGAGCGAGAATTGCGCGCGCGTGGTTTGAATGATGATGTGCTTGACGTCGCAGATCTTGAGGCCTTGGATCAGCTTCACTATCACGGTCGCCTGGCGGTACTTGAAGCAATTAAAATTCTTGGCCTAAATTCAGAGTCGAGTGTCATTGACGTGGGGTCCGGACTGGGTGGCCCGGCCCGTATTCTGGCGAGCGAAGCCGGTTGTCACGTTACGGCTGTTGAGCTGCAGGATGATCTTGATCTACTCGCTTCCTCACTAACAAAACGCTGTAGGTTGAATGATCGAGTAGCGCACTGCCATGCCGATTTTATGTCTTATGAATTTCCGGATGCTGCTTATGACGCCCTGGTTAGTTGGTTAACATTTCTGCATATTCCTGATCGCGAGAGGCTACTTGAGCGATGCGTTCAGTCTTTGCGACCTGGAGGGCAAATCTTTGTCGAGGATTTTTTCGCTCGGCGATCGCTCGAACCCGACGAGTCCGAGTTGTTGGCGCAAGAGGTATTCTGCCAGCGCCTCGATTCGCTGCCGTCGTATCGCGAGCAAATTGAAGACGCAGGATTTGGTCAGCTCGAATGCCATGACATGACAGAGTCCTGGACCCGTTTCGTACACGACCGCCTTGATGCTTTTCGCAATGACCGAATCCGTTTTACGGAGCTACATGGTGAAGCTGCCTATCAGGGGCTTGATACGTTCTACACTGCCATGAGCCGACTGTTCTCGTCCGGTGCGCTTGGCGGGCTTCGCTGGACGGCGCAGCGCTTGTAAGTCTTTAAGGAACTACTTCAGAGGCTCCCTTGGCGTCTCTACGGCTCAATCGCTCTGAAAGCGATCGGTGTAAATGAAGTTATTGATTAACTGCACGTGCTGAAAGGCCTGAGCTTCTCCGGTGTTCGAGATGCAGTTGATTTGAATCGCTGTGCTCTGCTCAATGGAGATAATTCGATTACCGCTGGCGGGTACCGAAAATGAACGACCGTCGTCTGTATCGAGCCGACAAGCCAATGCACCTGAGCTGCTCCAGCTCAGCCTGACCGGGTCGGGGCGGGTCAATTTCAGCGCGTCGTGTGATCCACGCAGGTTTCGCAAATTGTCTGGACTATCAATGGCAAACAGATCGATCCGAACCGGTTCTTGACTGTCGTTCACGGTGACCATGACGGTTTTCTGGTCCGAGCCGAATGCGTTACGGCAGACTAGGGTGTAGCTGGTATTCATGCTCGGTACGAGCTTGAACTGGCCCGCGATTCCAAGTGGCCAATTGACCATTTGCTGGCTGCTACGCAGTCGACAGCGGGTGGCATCAGACGCCTGCCAGGTTGCGAAAAGGCTATCACCCCGGCTGACGACGTTTCGATCGATATCGAAACGCTCGATTAGCGGTGCCTGGCTTGCCGAAGTGGCCAAGACGCGAACTGTTGATGAAACCGAGCCGTGATCGTTCTCGCAAGCCAGGCTAAACACGATGTCCTCATTGACTGACACTGGCAGTCTGGCACGAGTGGGGGCTGCAAGCGGTCCATCCCCGCTACTCAGTACGCACGTTTTCGCGCGCTGAGTTTGCCAGATCAGCGTGGTCTGCTCGCCGATGGGCACATCGGCGCGTCTGGATCTGAATACGGTAATGACCGGGGACTGCTCGGGAGGAATGACTCGGACAAGCGCTTGAGCCGTGCTTATCCCGCCGGAGTCTGAGCAGATCAGCGTCCAGATCGTATCAGTCATAGCCGTAACGACTCGTTGACCGGAGCTCTCAACGATTAATTGTTCTCCGCTGGTACTGTTTATGATCCGACACCGATTGACTTCGTCCGCGGACCACGACAACAGCGCCGATTCGCCTGGAGTAAGCTGTTCTGGCGCGACCGAAAAATCAGCAATCACCGGCAGCGTTGGTGGTGGCGGATTCGGTCGATCAACCAGTTCGGGCGGATAGCTTGCATCTTCAAACAGCTCGCGACCACAGCTGCCTGGCTGACAGGCAAGGCGTCGTCTGGGTTCGACGGCGACAGTCCCGCCAGCTGCGACCAAATCAAATACTGTGGCATCAGATTCGGTGCCTGTCACGAGCAGTCCGTCCAAGGCTTCGCGCAGGCCGGGAACCGCAGCCAGAGCCCGGCATCGATCCAGACGAGGCAAGAATGCAGCCGGACCAAAAATGCCGTCGCGTATGCAGGCAGCTGCAACCGCACGCGGACGGATGACTTGACCATCAGGCCCTTCACCTCGGGTGGAAACGGCAGCGCTTAGACGAGTTGGATCGACAACGATTAGATAGTCGGCCCAGGCACTGGAACTGATCAGTATCAGTGCAAGCGCGATAATTAGCGCGCGAGTCATTAGTTGGCTGGCAAGGTGGGAAATTGGATAACGTGGCTGGTGTCGGTCAGGACATCGGTGAACTCGATGGCTTGCCATGAAATCTGGATTTCTTCCAGAAATTGACCTGATCCGCCATCACTGAAGGGCCGAATACCAGACACGCGGCCGTTGATCAGATCAATGCGATAGATTTCCTGAGAACTGCCTTTGCCGTCATCTGCAAATAACCGCAGTGTCACTTCGACATCCTCTTCCTGACTCAGCGCTTTGCGAAGCAAAATACTGGAACGCGCTAGCGGTTTGACGAAGCGCAGTGGGGCGTATCTCGTTCGTCCGGTCGGAAGACCAGAGTTGGCGTCGAGACGGATTTCGCCAGTCCAGCCGTAACTCAATGCGAAAGCATAGTCGGCGGTATCCACACCGGCGATGGGCGTGCCGCCTTCACCCGTTGTGATGATTTCTCCGTTGGCCGAGATTTGCACGATAATGTCGGTTTGCCCTTGCGCGGTGATGCAGATCAAACATCCCAGGAGCGCGATCAGCGCTTTGACTGTTGAAGCATATTTCATAAGGTTTCCCTCGTCTCGAAGTGAGTTTCGATTGATTTTTGATCCCATTGGTGGGGTTAACAGAGCTATACGGATTTCAATGGATAAAATCCCTCACTCTGAATAATGACTCTAAGAACGTTCGGTGGCTTCGGCTGATTGAATCAGCGTCCGCTGTAAAAGATCGGTAAGGCGAGGTAAAGAATATTATGGTTAGGCTACGCTCAGGCGTTCCGGCCGCCTGAAGTGATTGGTGCTAATCAGCGCTCAGGATCTGTGGGCCGCTCATCGTTGTCTTGATCATCCTGCTTTAGGTCGTCTTTGTCGCGGTGGGGAATAGCGATCGCCGACCAAGCCGTGGCGGTCGAAAACAACAAGAGAATGACTAGCGCAATGGTGGCCATAATCGCCATGTGCAAATCGGTGAAAAACAGCAGGTAAATCCAGAGTGGCGTCAATACGCCGATCAGGACGACGACAATCAGTAGGCGGAGCCCGACGGATCGGATCCAGTTCGGGTTCTCTTGATTCGCCACCGTGTTGCCCTCCAGCATTATATTTTAGAAATCACCGACCAAGCCAAACTGCTTCGCCACCGGGGAATCTAAACCATTTGGTGAATTCATGTCAAAGATTAGCGTTTCCGTCATTTCTTTCGATGCTGATTCCTTTGATTGATACCGTATATATCCCATTGATAGGCTCAGTTCGCTAGCCCTGATAGTCCCCGATCCATTAGCAATCAATTCACCTGGTTCTGACCATACTTATTCCCGATTTGACTAAATTTTCGGAGTAAGCAATGAAAAAGATCATCGGAATAATGCTTTTGATCAGCGTCGCCACGGCTTGCAGCACTGACCCCCGGGCCGCCAATAGCGGAAACGACGTTACGAATGAGGATATGAACAACAGTGCAAACGACTTGAATCATTACATCGAGAAAACGCCCTCACGCGATGGAATTGGCAAAGTCTACATGGGTCGTGAAATTTCTTTTGTTATGGGCCATTTGGCGGCCGGTTGGCTGGAACGCCCTGAGCGTGAGCGCGAGGAGCGTACCGATCTTTTGATCAGTCGTTTGCCGTTATCACCTGATGACACCGTCGCTGATATCGGCGCCGGGACCGGGTTTTTCAGCATTCCAATGGCCAAACGCGTGCCCGATGGTCGGGTTCTGGCGGTCGATATTCAGCAGGAAATGCTCGATATTATCGATCAACGCAAGCGCAGCGGTGCGCCCGAAAATATTGTGACGGTCCTTGGCAGCATCACTGACCCAAATTTGCCTTCAAATGAAGTGGACCTGATATTGATCGTCGATGCCTATCACGAGTTTTCGCATCCTTATGAGATGGGCCGCGCAATGGTTAGTGCATTGAAACCGGGCGGACTTTTGGTATTGATCGAATACCGCGCCGAAGATCCAAGCGTGCCAATTAAGCCGTTGCACAAAATGAGCGAAAAGCAGGCAATCGATGAAATGAATGCGATTGGCCTACAGCATCTGCGCACCGAAGATTTTTTACCTCAGCAGCATTTTTTGGTGTTCGAAAAGCCGGGTGATCACGTTCAGAACTGATACATTTGGCCTGCCGCGAACCATCTCTCTGATTTCTAAGCGCAATACACCGTTTGAACGAGTGGCGTGCAACTGCAGCATTGCGCCACTATCAACTGGAAATTCTCGGTGGTCGAGGCTTTTCAGTTCCAAGTCCATTCAACGAGAACCTGTGTCCGATGGAAAACAGCTTCCCTATCAATCAGATCGCATGCTCAATTTGCAACGTACAACTCTATCTTTTGGTCGGACGAAAATACGCTGGCTACCCGCTGAACGGTTGGGTCGATGCGGTGAAACAGCGTATTTGCGTATTCAGAGACTCTGTGAATAGTGGCATAAACAATGTAGATCTTAAAAATGTTTATCTGGTCCTGGACGGCTTCGCTTATTCCTGAGTGCCTCTGCCTGACTCCTTTCATGACTATCTAGTCCGGGGTGAGAATTACTTTGAATAGTTATTGCAATTATGCTCAAAGCTTGTGGAAATCGCTAAAGAAGGTCGCCTACGTTTCTTGAATGGTTTTCTATTTTTTTGCTACTGGGCGAAGAGATTAAGTCGATTTTTATGTAAGTTATGGTGCCGCTCAGCAGCATAAAATCAGTTGCTTGAAGTAGGGGCTGAATTCACGATGAGAGCCTTGATCGACTCGTTCGAAGAACAGATTTAATCAACCCAAGCGGCGGCATTTCGATCCAAGTTGGCTTACGAATCGACGATGTCGCTTGTGGGTTTCTTGTGGCTCTCATTCCCATCAAATGCTGATGTATTTCTCAACGCGCCTTATTTGCATTAACGATCTGAAGCGCTTATTGTCGATGGCGCTGTCGGTTCTCGAACGTGGAGAGACCGGCAATAAAACGTTTCATTCGTAACGCGTTGAAAAGGAGAGGAAGATGGAAGGGATTCTGATTTGGTTGATCGTCGGCGGCGTGGCTGGTTGGTTAGCAGGCTTGATCGTAAAGGGTGGTGGTCAGGGAATTTTGATCAACATCGTCGTTGGGATCATCGGCGCGGTGATTGGTGGCTGGTTGTTTGGTCAACTCGGTATCGCCATCGGCACTGGAATTGTCAACGGCATTATCACAGCAACCATAGGTGCGGCACTTTTGCTGGTTCTCCTGGGGCTGATCCGAGGCAAAGGCTGATCCAACGAGCTTCTGACTAGCTTTGCGCGCTCGCTCTACGGCATGGGTATTCAGAAGCTTTCTACTCTACGACCAGCAATTTAAGCCGGTCGGCTTGCAAGGCCTGATTCAGCGCAAGGGGCTCAATATCAGGCTCCTTGGGTTCAGGCCAAGCGCCAATGCCTTGATTTCCGTCCATTGTTTTTGGCGCGGTAGAGTATCTGGTCAGCGGCTTTCATCGCGGGCTCCCTCGCGTCGTTCGCCTGAATCGCGAGTGAATCCTCGAATCGGCGCAAAACCCAGGCTAGCTATGAGTTGGATCGAGATTTTTTCATAGTACTCAACGCTTAGCGCGGCAATGCCTGGCAGGATTGCTTCAGCAAAATTCACTGCTTTGTGCCGTGGAGCATTTGGTAGAAAGATCGCAAACTCCTCACCACCCGGTGCCCGCACAGGGCGTTATGCTCAAGCGCTAGCCGCTCAAGTAAGTTACTAACTTCGACCAAAACACCATCATCCAAGTCATGAGGGTGTTGGTCATTGATCTGCTTGAAGTGATCAAGATCAACCAGCATCAATACTGCCTGGCCAGGATCACTGCTGTGTGATTCCATTTGAAGGGTCAAATAGCGACGATTGGCCAATCTGGTCAGACTGTCGCTTCGGCTGGTCGCAAACAAGCTTTTTTTGATACTCCCGCTGCCATGGCGGCATCGGTGGGAAAGTGCCCATCAGTGGTCTAAGGCTGACCGGGGAAAACCTGCTGAGATTGCACACCTAGGTAACTGATGACAAGTCAGGGCATTGAGCCACAAAATCTGAAGCATCACGGATAGGCTATTTCAGAAATGCTGTAGCACCGAACTACTCCCCGCCAACACGCTAACGAGTCAAAATTCGACCTTAGTTCCACACAAATTGCGATCATTTGCTGCAAAAGTTTTTCTGCAGTTGGACCGCCTCCAGCTCGATGGCATGCGTGTCGGGTGCCTATAATAGGAGGATGGCTCGCCGGATTGATCAACTAGGTAATTTTTTTCGCCCGACCGATCCTGCTTTGCTTGCGGCGGACGCGGGTGGAGCACGGTCCGTCGCTTCTGTTCGAGTTTGGTTTATTCTAGTCATGGCGATTGCGCCCGCATTGGGTTTCATCATCCAGGGCCCCGATGCGGACATTGAAATACAATTAACCACGATCGCCCTTCTGCTTGCTTTGATCTATTCGCTAATCATCCGCACGATGATGGAGCAACGTGACTGGCGACCGTCTCACGCTGAAGCCTATGCAACCACAACCTTTGATCTAACACTGATTTCTGGCACCTTATTGCTGTTAGGTCTGGTCGCCGGTCCCGATCGTGTCGTCCATAGTGAAGCCGTTTGGGCCGTTTATTTGCTGGTTATCATGACTAGCGCGCTTCGGCTGGATATAAGGATCTGTTTCTACGCGGGTCTGCTGACCGTAATTCAGTACCTGGCCTTGGTAGCAGCGCTCGATCTCACTTGGCAAGATCTGATGCTGAACTATGATCGACTGATCCAGTTCGCTCGGATCACCTTGATGTTGGCAGCTACGGCTCTGGCGATCGGCATCGTTAATCGCAGTCGCTCAATGATGACAATGTCGGGTTTCGATTCATTGACTGGTCTGGCGAATCGGCGCTATTTCGACCAGCGTTTCAAAGATGAAATGTCCAAAGCGGAAAAGCTTGAGCGTCCCTTATCCCTAGTGCTGTTTGATCTCGATCACTTCAAACGCGTGAATGACGAACACGGTCACGATGTCGGTGATGGTGTCTTGCTGCAAGTTGCTGATTTAATGCGTCGCGGAAGTCGAGAGCAAGATTTTCTGGCCCGCTGGGGCGGAGAAGAGCTGGCGATGATCCTACCCGATACCGATGCGGAAGTTGCCACACGCGTCGCCAAAAGACTAACCGATATGATTCGCAATAAAGTGTTCCGATCGCTTTCAAGTAATGTACGGCTAACCGCCTCAGCCGGTGTCGCCGAGCGTCGTGCCGATTGCAGTACAGCTGAGGATTTGTTTTCGCTTGCCGATCAACGCGTATTGCAGGCGAAGACCATCGGGCGTGACCAGGTCGTTTCAACTTGAGGAAAACCTGCTGCGGCGAGCAGCGAAGCGATTCTGGATCACACTTAGATGCAAGATTGAATTTAGTTTTTCACTCATTGTGAAGCGCGAGAGCTCTTTACAAAGACTGCCTAAGGCACAACCCGGCGCGGCCCAGATTGGGCCACGCTCTCGCTATTTAATAACTGCGCCCTTTATTAATTGCCTTTGGAATCGTCAAACATCCCATCGAAATCCAAGCTTTCGAACATATTTCCGCTGCTGACAATACGGCCGACCAACACTGGGTCCATTTCACCATGGATATTGGCCAGCACAACCGAGTCACCTGACTCGCGCACCATTAGCACCATGCCGGTGACAAATTGGCCGGACTCCCGCATGTACAAGTCAACCTGTTCATTGTCTTCATTGACCTGTAATGCTTGGCTCCAGCCACCACCCAGTAACTGATCAACGGCCATATCGATTGCATTTTCGAGACCAGCGGTGTTGCCTAGGTCTTCAAACACCATCAGACGCAGACCCTGGATGCCACCGAGTACCGATGACATATCCGGATTGGCAGAAGACATTGATTCTGCAAACCCAGCCATCATTGCTGGACCAAAATTGATGTTGACTTTAGGTTCCAGCCCGCCGGCCAGTTGTTCTATGTTGAATTCTCCGTCTTGAGCCTGAGCCGATATGGCGATCAGCCCACAGGCAAGCAGGGCGGTGAGCGTTAAGAATTTAAATGTTGATTTGAACATGAGTTACTCCTTTTGGTTTTTTGCAAGCTATTTGGTTGTAGAAAAACATGCGCTTACAGATAGTCCTTGAATACTGTTACTGGACAACTGTCATTGCACTTCTGTGATTTCATTATTGTGATTGTGAAAGGCTGGGTTGGAACCAACGGCGAAATGAATTTGGATAGGGTAGTGATTCAAGTTGAAGCTCCAACGATGGCATCGCGATATTAGGTAACGCCAGATGTGGACCGACCTGTTTTCGAGTGACTTGCGCAATCTGTTGACCCTGACTATTCAGGGTTTCAAGCGCGAGGCTTAGCTCGGCCCAGTCCTGGTTGGTCAAAGCCACACCAGGTGCAGGCTCTGCGAATGGATCGAACGCCATCACAACCAGTACGCTCAGAAAAAGCGCTGCGGCCACGGCCAGCCAGCCGCTATTTCGGCGCGCATGGCGGGTCTGATCGAGGGCAGCGCGTCGCAGCGCATCGGGCAGAGCGGGCGCATCAAGTCGACTGAGGGTCTCTTTAAGCGAACGATCAGCACTGAGCTCCAGATCGCTATTCAGTTGCATCGCAGACTGAATTTGCGCTTCCTTGGCAAGGTCTGTCTGGAATTTTTCATCCAGAAACGGCGTGCGGTTCGATTCGTTGATCGATGAGTTTCTTGTTAGCTCAGGCGACTTGTTCATGACAGGTCTCCTCTAATTGTTGGCGCAAAGCGCGGCGTGCTCGAAAGGTGTAGACCTTGACTTGATTCGGGGTCAAGGTCAGCGTTGCTGCAACCGTGGCGATGTCTTCATCCTGGATGTCACGCAGAATGATCAGCGATCGCGCTGGTTCGGGAAGCTGACGAATGGCCTCATGCAGCTGTTTAGACTGCTCTTGGCGCTGCGTTATTGATGCGGGTCCGAGCTGGTCTATGTGGCGCTCCAGTTCGCGGTCAACTGATTGGACCTGTCGCAGCAGGCCGGTCTGGCGCTTGCGCGCTCGAAGTCGGTCCAGGCAAGCGTTCCGGGTACAAGTAATCAACCAAGCCCGCTCTGCACCGCGATCAAGTTCTGGTAGCTGGCCCCACAGCTTGATTAAACTGTCCTGCACCACGTCTTCGGCATCAGATGCTGAGGTCAGCATCAATTGCGCCA
>Ga0207419_1001053_pt1 | contig 22086 bp, 20 predicted proteins | sample ElkSloMetagenome_4_FD_184723 | JGI IMG/M metagenome (GOLD analysis project Ga0207419, IMG submission 184723) | Hot spring microbial communities from Elkhorn Slough, Monterey Bay, USA - MD2A (version 2) | ecosystem: Environmental > Aquatic > Marine > Intertidal zone > Estuary: Microbial mat ... | reverse complement strand
GGTCATTTACCGGGTTTGGATACGAATAAATGCCATATGCTCCACATACATTAAGATAATGAATGTGAGGATTTCCAGATAATAATCCACTTGTCCATCCGCAGGCATTCCTGGCCCTTACCAATACTACCGTTGAATAATTACCCGCCTGAATTTCAGCATTATTTCCATAAGCATAAGATAAAGTCCATGGATCCTGCACATCCCAGTTCCACTCTAAAATAGTAGTTGTGCCGCTGTAATTAGCAGTATAGGAGTATACTCAAATAAGCAACAAGTACATATTTTATATCTTGTATAAGGCATCCCCACAAAATGAGGATACCAGTTTTCAATTATTGCTTCACCCAAACATTGCCTAATTCATCCTCGTATTCGAGAATACCCAAATCCTTGGAAATTACCATTCTCTTGATATAAACTTCATTACACTGGTCACAAGTTATCTTAAGTGATTCATATGATTGATTCTTATAATCAAATTGGATCAAATCCAGGTTGTAATAAGAAATTGTTTCTTGTCGCCTTTCTTCAGTATTAAAATTTACTGAAGTTAAATTTGAAGTTAGTTTAGGTGAACCTCGTAATACAATAGAAAAAATATTATAGTCTCTTGCTTCAACATTAGAAAATAATTTATTTGAAAGTAGCCAATATGCAATATTTTCACAGAAACAATCTCCTTTATTCGAGCATCTTTCCGCTTCATCATTGACAAAATCGGAAATAAATAAAGTATCTATTTTGTTGCCATTACTAAAAATTGAATATTCATTATTTTGATAGAATTCCATCCATTCCTTAGTTTCAGAGGTCAATTCTGTGTTATTACAATTATCACAACTATGTAATAAGCATGCTACGAACAAAATTATTACTAAATTCCAGCTTCTCATTATTATTTTATTTAATAAATCGTCTAATAATTTTTCCATTATTGGTCTTGATATGAATGATATAAGTGTCTTTTTGTAAAGAAGAACAATCAATTTTTAAACTTACATCACTAACAATCTGGCTTATGATTTCATTACCTGAATCATCATATATTACTATTTCTTCAATAAAATTGCTCTGGGATTTATTATCTGCAGTCAAATTATTTACTTCTGAATTTTCAACGGAAACTTGCACATCTTCATCTAAGGATACAGTCAATTGGTCATCAACCGGGTTTGGATAGGAATAAATGCCATATGCTCCACATACATTGAGATAATGAATATGAGGATTTCCAGATAATGATCCACTTGTCCATCCGCAGGCATTCCTGGCCCTTGCCAATACAACCGTAAATTTTCTAACTTGAGCATCAATAATTTCTTCACTTGAAACTTTTAAAGAATCTTGTGCATTGGCCTTCCCAAGCAAAACTGCTAAGAAAAATAAGGGTATTAACATTGTTTTCATTTTTTTAATTTTAGATGTACAATAATTTTATTGGTTAAATATACGTCATAATTATTATATATCGAAAATTTTATTGAAATAATTAATGAAATAATAACATGTCGATACATCATTTGTATATGAGCTATTTGCTGTGTCAATTTAGAAAGATTTGTGTGGGATTAGGGCTTTCTGATGAGAGCTTGACGGCTATGCCAAGGAGGGGGGAAGTCTGCCGAAGGCGGACTGGGGGTGGTTATAAGAGCAAATTTCTTTGTTGACAAATGCTAAGAAGAATGATGACCTACCTTGGATTTCATAAAGTGCCTTCATTAGATAGTTAAACACGATTCAGTGTCAAAATATACATCTAAATATCAAAATATTCATTTTAAAATGCAATATTAAGCCATATCTTTAGGTCAGAAAATGAAGGCGGATAGCAAGACGCAAAAATTTCACGCAGAGACGCAGAGACGCAAAGGATTGTAGATAACAGCTTTTTGAAGAGGCCAATTGGCAATATCTTGATTGTTCTTTGTAGTACTTTGCGAAATCTTAGCCCTTGCGGTTAAACTTCTTGGCGTCTTTGCGAGAAACCAAAAAAGCTTAGCGTCTTGGAGTCTCTGCGAGAAACTTTAAACCCAGATAATTATGAAAAAACTCAAATCTTTGTTGGCAGTTTTTATGGCAGCCACTCTTTGGCAATGCCAACCTCAATCCATACAAAGCAATGAAAATGCTAACCAACACTCCTTCGCCTGGCTTAAGGAAAATTTTGCCAATCCCGACAAAGACTACAGCTCCGGCCCGCTATGGGTATGGAACGATGTGGTGACCAAAGAAAAAATCGCCACCCAGCTGCAGGAATTCAAGAACCAGCATATCCTGCAGGTATTCATCCATCCCCGACCGGGCTTGATTACCGAATACCTTTCGGAAGAGTGGTTTGAGTTGTCCCGCTACACAGTAGAAAAGGGCAAGGAACTGGGCATGAACGTCTGGATTTATGATGAGAACTCTTTCCCGAGTGGTTTTGGCGGTGGACATGTGCAGGCCGAGATGCCCGAATCGCACAACCAGGGCAGCTCCATTGGTATTCGCCAGGGCAAAGAAATTGAACCGGAGAAAATGCAGGACTACATCATCGTGCTCCGGCAAGTTGATAATGCATTTGAAAAAGTAGATGCGCTTCCGGCCACTCTTAGCGATGATTATTTTGCCTTTGAAGTGCTGCAGGAAAAATCCAGTGGCTGGTACGGCGGCTTTTCCTATGTGGACCTGCTGATACCTGGCGTAACAGAAAAGTTTATCGAAGTGACCATGACCGGCTATGAAGAGGTGATGGGCGACGAGTTTGGCCAATCAGTACCGGGAGTATTCACCGATGAGCCCAACATCTCGCCCCGGGGACCTGAAAAAGGGGTAAAATTTAGTCCGGTGCTTTTTCCGGAATTTGAAAAGCGCTGGGGCTATGACCTGCGGATGCACCTGCCTTCCCTTTATGAGGAAGAAGGAAATTACAGGAAGGTACGCTACCACTACTATCGCTTGTTGCTCGAGCTCTTTATCGAGCGCTGGTCAAAGCCCTGGTACGAGTACACCGAAAGCAAAAACCTGGATTGGACCGGCCACTACTGGGAGCACGGCTGGCCCAGCCCGCACCATGGCGGCGACAACATGGCCATGTACGCCTGGCACCAGGTACCCGGCATCGATATGCTCTTCAATAAAAATGATGAGCGTCCGACTCAGTTTGGAAATGTGCGGGCCGTAAAGGAACTGAGCTCAGTGGCTAATCAACTCGGTCGTGAGAAGGCCTTGTCAGAAACTTACGGTGGGGCCGGCTGGGAATTGACTTTTCAGGACATGAAGCGCCTGGGCGACTGGCAGTACACGCTTGGGGTTAATTTCCTGAACCAACACCTCAGCTACATGACCCTCAAAGGTCGGCGCAAGGGCGACTTTCCCCAGTCTTTCCTCACTCATGCTCCCTATTGGGAAGATTATGGGGTGCTGGCAAAATATTTTCATCGCTTATCCCTGGCCCTCAGCCGCGGCCAGCAAATCAACAATACGCTGATCCTGGAGCCGACTACCACGGCCTGGATGTATTATTCCCCCACCGCGGGTAAGAGCAAGATGGATGAAATTGAAGAAGGCTTCCGCCAACTGGTAGATGGTATGGAAAAGCAACAGCTGGAATACGACCTTGGGGCGGAAAATATCATCAAAGACCATGGAAAGGTTGATGGTTCTCAATTCATCATTGGCGAGCGTGCTTATAATGTGGTGATATTACCACCTTCATTTGAGAATATCGACGACACTACCTGGGAACTCTTGCAGCAGTATGTGCAAAACGGGGGCAAAGTTTTCAGCTTTACCATTCCCACTTTCGTGAATGGAGAAGCTTCTGAGGTAGTGGAACAATTAGCCAATAACAATGAAAACTGGTTGGAAATAAATTCCCTGAAACAACCGGAGGTTTTAGCTGCCCTGGAGGAAGCAGATTTTAAAGTGGAAAACCCGGCTAAAATCGAGGGTAAAGTTTACCACATGCGTAGGCAACTGGAAGATGGACAGTTGGTATTCTGGACCAATTTCAACCGGGAAGGCAGCGAAACCATACAATTCAACATTGCGGGGCAATCGGTAAAAGCGCTTGACCCGTTAAGTGGTGAGATTAAAAACATAGCAGCTCCGGTTGAAAACGGTAAGGTTACCTTGAAATTCGAGTTACCCGCCAGTGGCAGTAAGCTATATTTCATTGGCAAAGAGAAAGACAAAACACAAGCCGAACAATCTTCACCTGCTCCCGCAAACTGGCAGATGGTAAACACCGGCAACAGCCAGGTGAAACCAACTGCCCCCAACAGCCTCACCATCGATTACCTGGATTTAAAGGTGCAGGGCAAAACATTTGAAAACATTTACTTCTCCATGGCCGCCGATTCGGCCTACAAACTGAATGGCCTGGAGCAATATGGGCGCAGTGGTATTAATCCCTGGGCAGTGGCTGTCCAATACAAAACCAACATCATCGACATGGGCGAAAATTTTGATGAAAACTCCGGGTTCAATGCCACCTACCATTTTGAAATTGCCGATGGGTTTCAACCCGGGCAATTACGGGCTGTAGTGGAGTGGTCGGAGCTTTACGAAGTGTCAGTAAACGGTAATGTGATTACACCTATTGCCGGTAAACAATGGCTGGACCACTCCTGGGATGTTTTTGAAATCAAGGAACTGGTGAAACCAGGGAAAAACCAGTTGAGTCTCTCCATCAATCCTATGCATATCCACGCGGAAATTGAGCCTATTTACCTGCTGGGAGAATTTAATTTACAGTCACAACCGGCAGGATTCTTAATTAGTCCTCCTGCTGATTTGACTATCGGGGCCTGGCAAGGGCAGGGCATGCCATTTTACAGTCAGCGTGTGCAATACAGCAAAACCCTGGAGGTGGTAGCAGATACTGATTATAAAATAAAGCTCAACGACTGGCAGGGCACGGTAGCCCGGGTATTGGTCAATGATGAGCAAGTAGGCATTATTGGCTGGCCACCATTTGAGTTTGACTTGACCAAATATTTACAGCCTGGTAATCAATCGGTTACAGTGGAAGTGGTGGGTTCCTTGAAAAATCAACTCGGTCCACACCACAACGTCACCCGCAGGGGCATTGTCACACCCTGGAGTTGGTTCATGGGTCCTGATGGGCAACCGGCAGGTAGCGCGTATGACTTTTTGGATTACGGGCTATTGGAGGATTTTGAAATTATGAAGGGTGTGGAAAAGGAAACGCTTTGATAATTATTATCAAGTCGCAGAGGATTGTTTCACGCAAAGGTTGTTTCTCGCAAAGCCGCTGAGGCGCAAAGAAAGCTGGCTTTTTAAGTCCTATAGCATTTGACATACAGCGTGGCTGAAGGCCTTGAAGAACATAACCCCGGGTGCAACCCGGGTCACAAAAAAAGAAAGTATCAGCAGGCTGTAAGTCTGCAACAAATTTCAAAAATTATGCAATACCAACTAAAAATTGGACTTTTCGGCATTGGGCTGGATGCTTACTGGCCCCAGTTTGAGGGCCTGGAAGAACGACTTAAAAGCTACCTGCAAACGGTGGAACAAATAATCGCCGCTGAAGGCACTGAGGTAGTCAACCTGGGATTAATCGATACTCCGGAAAAAGCCCTGGATGCGGGTCATCAATTCCGACAGCAGGATGTGGATTTAATCTTTTTGCATGTAACCACTTACGCACTTTCTTCTACGGTGCTGCCGGTGGTTAGCCGGGCCGGGGTGCCGGTAATCATTCTCAACCTTTCTCCGGAAGCAGCCATTGATTACACCAGCTTCAATGCTTTGCAGGAGCGTACCCGCATGACCGGCGAATGGCTGGCCCATTGCTCACCCTGCCCGGTACCGGAAATTGCCAATGTATTTACCCGGGCCGGCATCTCTTTTCACCAGGTGACAGGTGTACTAAATGATGAAAAGGATCCGGCACGCCGCGAAATAAAGGAATGGATAGCAGCAGCACGTGTGAAGCACACCATGTTTCACAACCGGCTGGGGCTGATGGGGCATTACTACAGCGGTATGCTGGATATTTATAGTGACCTTACCCAGCACCTGGTGCAACTGGGCGGCCATATAGAATTGCTGGAAGTAGATGAACTCACCAGTTTGCGCGGAGAAATTAAAACGGACGACATGGAAGAACGGGTGGAATACTTCCGCCAGATATTTGATGTACAACCGGATTGCGGTGAAGCAGACCTACAGGAGGCTGCCCGCACTTCCCTGGCCCTTGACCAGCTGGTAAAAAAGCATCATTTAGGTTCGCTGGCTTATTATTACAAGGGTACCGGTACCGCCAATGAAGACACTATCGCCAGTATCATCGTGGGTAATTCGGCCCTCACAGCCCGGGGAGTTCCGGTGGCCGGTGAATACGAAGTAAAAAATGTACAGGCGATGAAAATATTGGATAGCCTGGAAGTGGGCGGCTCCTTCACCGAGTATTATGCCATGGATTACAAGGAAGATGTGGTGCTGATGGGCCATGATGGTCCGGGCCATGTGAAAATTGCCGAAGGCAAGGTGAAGGTAAAGCCGTTGAAAGTGTACCATGGGAAAGTGGGTAAAGGGCTTTCAGTGGAGATGTCGGTAAAGCACGGGCCGGTAACCCTACTCTCGGTCGTGCAGCAAGCCGATGGTCAGCTGATGCTGCTGACCGCCACTGGAGAGTCAGTTCCCGGCCCGATACTGGAAATTGGCAATACCAACAGCCGCTACCGGTTCAGCATTGGATCCAGAAACTTTGTAGAAGCCTGGAACAGCCATGGTCCGGCGCACCACTGTGCGGTAGCCATTGGCGATGTGACGGACATTTTGGTAAAGCTGGGAAAACTTTGGAACATGAAGGTGGTGAAAGTATGTTAAGGACTAATGACGGAGGACTGATGACCGAAGATTTTTAAAGGTCAGCGATAGTAGTTATTATTATGTCTTCACATAAAATCTTTGACTTGTAATTATTAAATAAACAGCTTTATTATAAATAGTAATTCAGAAATAACTGGTTTAACTATTTTATTGCATTATCAACAAATAAAGGTCATGTTATTTCATCCATTGGCGGTCATCCGTCGTCGGTCTTTAAAATAAAACATCGGTCGGCGGTCATCGGTCGTCGGTCTTTAAAATAAATCACCGGTCGGCGGTCATCCGTCGTCCGTCTTAAAAATATGAGCATATTATTCGGAATACTTTATCATTTCATTGGCGGCGGTGCGGCTGCCAGTTTTTATCTGCCTTTCAAAAAAGTAAAAGGCTGGGCCTGGGAAAGCTACTGGCTGATCAGTGGTGTTGCTGCCTGGATAGTGATGCCTCTGCTGATGGGCTTTCTGTTTATTCCTGACCTTTTCGAAGTGATTGCTGCTTCTCCCGGGCAGGCGCTATTCTGGACTTTCTTCTTTGGCTTACTTTGGGGTATTGGCGGGCTTACTTTTGGTTTGAGCATGCGCTACCTGGGCATTTCCCTGGGTTACGCGGTAGTATTGGGATTTACCGCCGCATTTGGTACATTGATCCCGCCGGTGGTGGATGGTACTTTCGTGAATTTATTTACTACCGTCAGTGGAATGGCCATTCTGGCGGGTATTTTTATTTCTTTGCTGGGAATAACCTTTTGTGGGATGGCCGGCCGGCAGAAAGAAAAGGAATTATCCACTGCACAAAAGCAAACCTCCATTACCGAATTCAACCTGAAAAAAGGAACGCTGATAGCACTAGCTTCCGGTATTCTTAGTGCCTGTATGGCTTTTGCCCTGGCCGCAGGCAAGCCGATCGCAGAACAGGCCATAGCCCATGGCACACCGGTTTTGTGGCAGAATAATGCCGTGTTGGTGGTAGTACTTTGGGGCGGCTTTCTTACCAACTTTATTTGGTGCCTGGTGCTGAATTACCGCAATAAAACCTTTACTGATTACAAGCATGCCCCGAAAGGTAAATTATCAGCCAACTACCTGTTTTCCAGCCTGGCCGGCGCCATCTGGTATTTGCAGTTTTTCTTTTACGGAATGGGATCCACCCAAATGGGCCGCTACGATTTCGCCTCCTGGACCTTGCACATGACCTTTATTATCACCCTCAGCACACTTTGGGGTCTTTACCTGAAAGAGTGGCAGGGAACCAGCCTGAAAACGCGTGTTTGGTTGTGGGCAGGGTTGGGCATGCTGCTGTTGTCAATTGCGGTGATTGGAATTGGAGGAAGTGGGGATTAATAGCAATCAAGTTAACCAATGACCAATTCGCCTCTTCTCAACGTTTATAAATCTTCGCTTCGCTGGTAAAGTCTGTTACTTCAGCAATTTTTTTTCCTGCAAACCATTCATACTTCAGAGTGTTTTCATCCATCAGTTGGACGGCAACTATTCCCTCTATCGGTGCAGATGCATTATTAAGCAATAGCCACCACTTGGATACCTCGTAGGTAGCAAACCCAGATCCTACGGTAATATCCTCCGGCTGGGGTTTATTTCCCTTTACAAACCAGAGAAAGGGCTCTTTATCATCGTTTAAAATGCCATCCCCATCTACTAACGGACTGGCATCGGCGATAGCAATTTTGTCACCATAAATTTCATGATGAGCAAATACTAATTGTTTACTCCATTCTGTAATCTCAGTGGTGCCTTCCAAAAACCAGTTTCCGGCTAGGGTGCCAGGTACATCATGATTTATTTTGCCACCTCTGGGCTCCACAGTACGAGGATTGATCAGCCAAACTTGTTCACGTAAGGCAGGAGTAAGGTAGTCTGTCCAGGGTTGATTGTGCCGGTAATATTCACTATATCTATCCGGATTGGCAAATGACAATTTCTTAGCAAAGTCAAACATGCCAATGTCAAATCCCGGGTGAGGGCCAATATAACCAATCACCTGACCAGCTTTGATCTCAATCTTCACCCGGTTTTCTGCCCCATATCCTGAATTTAGGTCATTTGCTGCCGCCAATATTTCATCGGCCAATTTGGTTACATGGCCATACCACATATCTGCCGTTCTCGAAATTGCTACGTTCAAAGTATAATCATCATATTCATAACCTACCAATTCATCAGGAGCAAATCCGGGGCTGGAAGTACGTGTATCCTTGCCAATGTTATGAATAATGCCATCGCACATGGCATATACCGGGATAGTAGCTTCCTTACTGAAGGTTTTCAGACGAAATCCACCATGTGCTTTTGGTATCACTCGTATCGTACCGATGGGCCCAAATACCATCATCTTATTAAGATCAGTTGGTAAATAAGTAAATTCTACATTTTCCGGAAGATTGGCATTGAGATTTTCTTCTTCTTCTTCTGAGCAACTGCTTAACGATAAAAATCCGGCTATAATCGACAGGAAAAATAATTTAAAAAACAACTGATTAATTCGAGGCATGGTTGATTTTTTTAGTAAATAAAGTTATCAAAAATAAGCTTTATGACATTAAATAGCAATAGTGATATCTGGGCTCTTATAAATCGCCATAAAATCAAGAGAATTATTTTGCTTAAGTTGAATGAAAACAAACAACCCCGTAAAAAAAATTAAATATTATTTCTTGCAACTAAAATTTTAAAATCGGTGTCAATAAAATGAACTCAACTAAAACTTTATTCTATGAAAAATAGTCAATATTTAATCCCAATTTCTCTTTTTTCGGTATTCATTTTTTTTATTTCAGGTTGTACCGACCAGGTTTTGCAAAGTACCGTCACTTATACTGTAATGGAACCTGTGTATCTGTCACCGCAGGAAATCCGGGAAACAGCTGAAGTAGTTTCACCAGAAGATTTAAGTAACACCGGCCGCGTGTATCTTTACAACAATTACATATTTGTCAATGAGCAAGGTAAAGGAGTGCATGTGATCAATAACCTTAATCCTGAAAAGCCAGTGGTGGAAAGCTTCATCAACTTGCCGGGCAATTACAACATGTCAGTAAAAGGAGATATCATGTATGCCGATAGCTACATGGATTTGGTTGCTATTGACATTTCAAATCTTGATAATATTAGGATCGTGGATCGGATTGAAAATATATTCACCAATTTTAATCAAAACACCAATGAATTCTACGATCCTGAGTTGGGTGTAATAGTAGATTGGGCCGAAGTGCAAACCATAGAAGTTTCGGAAGAAGATTTTTTAAAAAACAACAATGCCTATTTTAGATATGGTTCCGGCTTTGCATTTATGGGCAATTTTGAAGATGCTTCCAGGGCTAGCCAGGCTATGATTGCACCTACAGGTGGCAGTACAGGCATTGGAGGTTCCATGGCACGATTTACCATCAATGGCAATCATCTTTATTCTATCGACAATTCACGTCTTTATGTTTTCGATATCACCAATCTTGGCAATCCGGTAGCAATTTCCAATAGTGAAATAGGCTGGGGGATAGAAACAATATTTCCTTATCAGGACAAACTATTCATAGGCTCGCAAACTGGTATGTATATATACGATATCAGCAATCCAACCGCTCCTTTACAATTGTCAGTTTATCAACATATACAAAGCTGCGATCCGGTGGTGGTGCAGGATACGATAGCTTATGTTACCTTGCGAGGAGGAGCCAACTGTCGAAACGATTTTACTAATCAACTGGATGTAATCGACATCAGCGATCCTACCAGCCCTAAATGGCTAGCCACTCATTTAATGCAAAACCCGCATGGCTTGGGTATCGATGGTAATACACTTTTTATTTGCGAAGGCGATTTTGGCCTCAAAATTTTTGATGCCAGCGATCATTATAAAATTTCCAACAGTATGATTAGCCACTTTAATGGCATGGATGCTTATGACGTAATTCCTTTCAATGACATTCTGATTTTAATTGGTGAGGACGGGCTTTATCAATTCGATTATTCTGACCCAGAAGATATAAAAATGATCAGTGGCATCGCTGTTACCAATGCTCCCGCCAATTAAATATGGATATCATGAAATTTACAATAGCGGTTTTGCTCTTTGTTTTTGTTACATGTGGTTTCTTTAAAACATTCGCTCAGGATGACACTGTACGGTTTGCTAAAATTAAATTGGAAAATGATGTTTCTATCAAAGGGTATTTGCTTCAGGATATAAATTCGAATAACCTGATCCTTAAAACCCATTCGGGAAATACTTTTTCTATTGATATGAACGATGTAAAAAAAGTGAAGTTTGGTAAATACGGCACTATCGACCAAAGCAAAAAGGATGTGAAGATTATTAGCATCAATAACATATACGAGCAGCGGATTGGCATTTATAATATTTTCGGATTCGGGTTAAACTTTTCAGAATATTCTTCAAGAATCAGCCTTACAACGGAAGTAGGCAAGCGATTTAATAAAAATTGGGCCCTTGGCTTGGCCATAAATTACGACCGGGATTACTTATTAAGTAACTTACCCATTTACCTAAGTGGCCGAGCCTATTTGAACAACAAAAAAATTGCTCCTTTCGCCTATGCAGGATTGGGCTATAGTTTGGCATGGGCCAATGATCCTGATGATTTTTATCAAATTAATGAAGTAAGAGGCGGCTACATGGGCCAGTTAGGAATTGGTTATCAAATTAATTTTAGCGGTTTAGCTTTGCTATTAAACCTGGGCTATAAGGTGCAAAAAGTTTATCAGGATTATAGTTATAATGAATATTACTATGCTCCATGGTCTAGGTTGTCAATGCCAATGTCTGGTAGCGGTGAACCAAACGTTAATGTGAAAGAGAAACGTCTATTGAGAAGAGCAGAATTTAAAGTCTCGTTTTTATTTTAGTAATCGTATTTTGTTGAAAGTAAAAGGGCGTTGAGTAATTTCAGCGCTTTTTTATTTTTTCAAAAGCTTACCGGCTTGCATATTTTAAAGTATGCAAATCGTTAATTCGTTCTCGCCGATTGTACACCTGCATGCTACTGGCTCTCATCACCATATCCATGCCGTGCCTGCGTCTGATCTTGTCCATGGCCTGGTAAAGGTTTACCTGCTCGGGTGTTTCATCAAATAAGCTGATCTGATGGCTACCGTGAACCAGGGCGCTAAAGCGTACTCCCACTAGTCTCAGTAGCATGCGTCGCTGGTACAGTCGGTCAAAAAGATCAAGTACCGTTCGCATCAGCACGTGGTCGCTGGCCGTGTAGGGTATCCGTAGTTGCCGGGTTTCGGTATCGAAATTAGAATACCGGATTTTTACCGTTACGCAAGAGGTGAGGCGCTCCTCATCGCGCAGGGTAAAAGCCAGTTTTTCGGTCATGCCGGTAAGTATTTGTTTGAGGCGCACAATGTCAATTGTATCTTGCTGAAAGGTTTGCTCGGTAGAAATCGATTTGGCTTCTGAATAGGGAATTACCGGTGAGTTATCGATGCCATTGGCTTTTTTCCAGATTGCTGTACCATTTTTACCTAGCAGCTGTTGCAGGTATTGCACCGGCATCTGGCTAAGGGTGGCTATTTTTTCTACTCCACGCATACGCAGCATCTGATAGGTTTTGTCGCCAATCATGGGTATTTTACGAATTGAAAGCGGTGCCAGGAAAGGCCTTTCTTTACCGGCAGGTATGTATTTTTCATTATTGGGCTTAGCTTCACCCGTGGCTACTTTCGATACTGTTTTGTTGATAGAAAGGCCAAAAGAAATAGGCAGCCCGGTTTCTTTGATAATGCGGCTGCGCAGCTCGTGCGACCACTGCAGGCAACCGAAGAATTTGTCCATTCCGGATACATCCAGGTAAAACTCATCGATGGATGACTTTTCGAAAAGCGGCGCCTCTTCGCTAATAATTTCAGTGATTTCGCGCGAGGAATTACTGTAGGCTTCCATGTCGCCGGAAATTACCGTGGCTTGTGGGCAAAGCTGTAGCGCCATTCGCATGGGCATGGCCGAATGCACACCAAAGCGCCGCGTTTCATAACTACAAGAAGCTACTACACCACGACCATTTTTACCACCAATGATCAATGGCTTACCCTCCAGTTGGCTGTTGCGAAGCCGCTCCACCGATACGAAGAAAGTATCGAGATCTAAATGTAAAACGTTGCGGAATTTCATAGTCAATTATTTTAGCAAATATACTAAAATAATTAGTTTTTGAATGGGTAAATTGTTCGGAAAAAGCGGACATTTTGCTAAATTTTTTACATTAGTAATGAATAGTGAATTATAGCAAGCCTGAATTAAAATTAATGAATTCTAAGGCTGCCTGCAAAGAATCAAGTCAGTCAATGTAAGTCCAGCCCCTTGGCTGCTCAAAGTGAAAAGATAGGTTATAACGTTCACTGAAAAACGGTGTCATCAGCTCAGGCTGACACGGTTCCGGCCTGGGAGATTGAATCTGTATTCTTTCGTTTCCAAATAATCAAGATCCCGGATCAAGTGCAGGGCTATGTCAGACCACTGGCTGATGACAACCTTAGTAAGACAACAAGGTCCTTCGATTGGCAATCACTCAATGAACGTCAATGCAAGTCCAGCCCCTTGGTGGCCCAAGTGAAAAAATAGGATGACGACTTAAATTTGTATGCAGTGGGGGCATTTAATTTAGTTATTTCGCTGCATTTCTCTTCTGTTATCCAATCGTTCTTGCATTTGGCGGTGCCTTTTTTTCTGATTTCTCTGCTGCTGTAGTCGCTTCAGAAGCATGTCTTTAAAATCTTCTTCGGCTTTCTTCAATGACAGTAATTGCCTTGAAGAGATTACCTTCAGCATGCGGTCAGAATAGCTTTTTTCCAATTCCAGTTGTCGTTCTTTGTACTGGTGCCCAAGTTTGATCAACGCCAGGCGGTCTTCTTCCGTAGGTTCACCTTCGCTCATTTTATTGCGACGCTCTCTAAATTCCTGCCTTATTTCCTTATGCTTATCAGTAAATTCATTATACAAGGGCCAAAATTCTTTGGCCTGCTCCGGTGTAAGCCCCAATCGCTCGGTAATTAAACCTATACGGGCACTTTCAATTTTTTTCATATTCGCTTTGCTTTGCGCAGATAAGGTCCCTGATAAGCAAAGGGCAACAAAGATTAATATTAGCTTTTTCATTTTTTCTTGATGTTTGTACAATTAAAATGTTAACTCCTGCTCAATACCATATTTTTCCAACATTTCATTGTCAATATTTATTTCTTCCATACCATCTGTTATATTGCCAAATTCATCTTCTAAATATAAATCAGGAACGGATTCAAGAATTTCATTAGTCGTTAGGTCAATTTCATTTTCTAAATAGTAGAGAATAGTTTCATCATCCACTTGAGCGATTAAAGCTGAGGGTTCTAGGTCTTTACTACTATCATTCATCAATACAAAAGTAACTGCCAGCAATAGCAACAATGCCGGTAAAGCATAGCGTAAGGCCATTTTTGGTAAAATTATTTGAATAGGCTGCCGCTTACTGTTTTCCTCTAATACCCTGGCTTGAATCACTTGCGGAAGATCATTAAAATACCCTTTCGGAGCTTTAAATATTTGCTCTTTTTTCAGCTCTTCCAGTTTAAATTTATTTTTTCCAGGTTCTATCATTTTTTTTCAATTTGTAACTTAGACTTTGTAAAATCGAGAAGGTTTAATCATTGGCAACAAATTCTTCAATTTTTTTTACCGCGTGATGATAATTTGCTTTCAGGCTACCTACAGATGTACCGGTGATCTCAGCGATTGCTTCATATTTCATTTCATCAAAATATTTCATGTTGAAAACCAATCGCTGTTTATCTGGTAATTTTAACAAAGCTTTTTGCAGCTTTTTCTGTATTTCATCTCCCTCGATCATTGGTGATTGATCAATTTTTTGCTTTAATTCGTGCTCCACATCACCAATTGGTAAAAAAAACCGCCGCTTCTTCTTTTTCAAAAAATTAAGACATTCATTGGTTGCAATACGATAGATCCAGGTAAACAATTGTGAATCTGCTCTGAAACTTTCAATATGCCGGTACACTTTGATGAAAGTTTCCTGCACCAGGTCATCCGCATCGTCATGATCGATCACCATTTTACGAATATGCCAGTAAATTCTTTGCTGATATTTTTTTATCAGAAGATTATAGCCAAAATTTCTACTCTCAGGATTTTTGATACGTGAAATTAGCTCCTGGTCATCCATTTCATCTTTCTGCATACGGAACGTAAGACTATCCATACTCTCCAAGGTTTAATCCGGATGTGAAATTTATCAAAAAAAATAATTGTTACTACAAATAATTGAATTGGACCTTACATTGATTTGATTAGGGGTGCATTGTAGAGTAATTGAAGCTACATAAAATTTACTCATCATGGCTAATAAAAAAGATTTCATTAACTGAAACTTCAAAAATCTTTGATAATTTTAAAGACAGTAGAGTTGAAGGTATATACTTATTCTTTTCTATACTGTTGATCGTTTGCCGTGAAACTCCAACCAATTCAGATAATTGTTGTTGGGTAATTTCCTTTTCCGCCCTCAATACTTTAAGCCGATTCTTTAACATATTCACGTCTTAAAAGAAAATAGGAAACATTTGCATAAAGCAATAATAGAGTTACAACCGCCATCTCTCCCCCTAAAGCCCCTATACCATATTTGACCCCAAACAAAAACCAAAGCAGTAAACCAATTAAAGCAATTGCAAATACACCATAGACTATAAACCTTACTCCATGAATAATTGCTTCCATCCGGAGTCTTGCAAACATTTCATCCTCGGTCTTTTCTTTTGCCAATAATATAAAGTATAAACTCAATGAAATAGGCATATGTAAAAGAATTAACCCATAATTATTCCAGTAGCTGGCAAATTTTTCCTGTGGATAATTTAAAAAGACATGTGTGAACCCAATTATTAACCATATTAAGGGAGTTATGGCTAATAAAATTTTGCCAGCCTTTTTATATTTATTAGATAGTAAATACTTTTCAATTTCTTTAAATTTTCTCATAATAGCCAATTAATTTTCTGTCAACAAATGTAAAATATACTTTACATTTGGTCAAGTGTTTAAGACTAAAATTTCACATTTAATTGATTATCACAATCTAATAAAATATCTTTGCCTTATATAATAATTATCTGATGGATGACGAGGTGCAAATCTACATTGAAGAAAAGGATGGTAATCAAAAGGCCATCATGCAGCAATTGCATCAAACAATCATCAGGTTTCCGGAGGTTACAGCGAAAATAAGATATAAGATACCTTTTTATTATCGCAAAAGCTGGATCTGTTATCTCAACCCTGTAAAGGACGATAAAGTAGAATTGGCTTTTACCCGCGGCAATGAATTATCTAATGAACAGGGACTTTTACAAGCCAATGGACGAAAGCAAGTACGTGGCGTAATATTCGATGATACCAATGAAATACCGTGGGATAGCCTGAACGAAATTTTGCAAGAAGCTTTCTTACTAGATGAAGAAGTAAAGTATGCCTCTAAAAGAAAAAGATATCGGTAACAAGCAATATTTTTTTAATCATTTTTTGGCTGCTTGAGGCAGCTGCCACTTAGCTCGGTGCGTTACCGGAAAATTGACGGAGTTGGCAATAAAACAGCTTTGATTTGCCTGATCATGCATTGCATCCAATTTTGAGGCCATCCATTTTTCTGTAATCGTAACTTCCGGTTGTAAAGTTACTTCAGTAAATCGGCCACCACCATTGTTAGTTTCTTGCATGGTGGCTGTAGGGTTATCCTGGTAGTCAACTACGTTAATACCATTGTCGGCGCACAAATGTAAAAACCAAAGCATGTGACAACCGGATAAGGATGCTAATAGAAGTTCTTCCGGGTTATAATGGGTGGTGTCTCCTCTAAAAGCAGGATCGGCAGAAGCATAAAGCGTTGGTTTCCCCTCAATATTTATTTCATGATGTCGGCCATAAGATTTATAGTTAATGGTGCCTTTTCCCTGATTACCTGTCCAGTTTAAATTTAAGGAGTAACGATGTATTTTCATTTGTATAAAAGAAGTAGAAGCTAAAGTTAGCATCTATTATTTGATTATCAAATGATCCCTTCTGATATCATAGCATCGGCTACTTTATTAAAACCTGCTATCGTGGCTCCATAAGTGTAATTGTTTTCATAGCCATATTGCTTGGCTGTATTGAGGCAGTCATTATGAATATCTTTCATAATTTGCTGTAGACGTCCTTTTATTTGATTTTTATTCCAGTACACGCCCATGTGGTTTTGAGTCATTTCCAAACCTGAAATAGCTACTCCTCCTGCATTGGAAGCTTTGCCTGGGGCATACAACATCTGGCTGTCTTGAATTATTTCCGAGGCCTCAGCCGTCAATGGCATGTTAGCACCTTCGGCTATTAATTTTACGCCATTATTTACCAGATTTTGCGCATCTTGCTGCCTTACTTCATTTTGAGTGGCACAGGGAAAAGCACAATCGGCTTTTATGTCCCACAGCGGATTATTATCGTTACCGGCATCAATCTCCTGATAATGCGCATGGGGGAAATGCTCTTTATATTCTTTTATCCGGCCTCTTTTTTTGTTTTTTATATTTTTGATTACTTCCAGTTTTTCATAATCAATACCTTCTTCATCATAAATAAAGCCGGAGGAGTCGGATATGGTAAGTGGCTTACCGTTCTGGTCGATTATTTTTTCGATGGCATGTTGTGCCACGTTGCCGGCGCCCGATATCAGGCATTTTTTTCCTTTAATTTCCTGTGATTGCTGGTTGAGCATATTCTCGGCAAAGTATATCAAGCCGTAGCCGGTGGCTTCCGTGCGTACCAGGCTGCCACCCCAGTTGGTGCCCTTACCTGTCAGGCTGCCGGAAAACTCATTTTTAAGTTTTTTGTAAGCACCAAACATGTAGCCTATTTCCCGCTGCCCCACGCCGATATCACCGGCCGGTATATCTACCCGGGAGCCAATATGCCGGTACAATTCGCGAATAAAACTTTGGCAGAAGTCCATAATTTCACGGTCCGATTTCCCCTTGGGATTAAAATCAGCGCCTCCTTTAGCAGCACCCAGGGGCAGTCCGGTTAAGGCATTTTTAAATATTTGCTCAAAAGCCAAAAATTTTAAAATGCTGCTGTTTACTGATGGGTGAAAGCGCAAACCTCCTTTGTAGGGGCCAATGGCGCTATTCATTTGTACCCGGTAGCCACGGTTCACCTGCACTTCATCTTCGTCATCAAGCCAGGTAATGCGAAAAGAAATTACCCTTTCGGGTTCGGCCATGCGTTCAAAAATTTTTGTGTTTCTGTAGCGTGGATTTTTATCCAGCACCTTTTCCAGTATATGATAAGTTTCTTTCAGGGTCTGCTGAAATTCTTCTTCATTTGGGTTTTTATTAATGATATTTTCCAGTACAGCATCCATGGGATTATTTTTTTATAAATGTAAGCGGCAAATTGAACATTTGTTATGATTTTTTTCCTATTCAATGATGTTTTTAGAATCTGAAAAGTCAGCATTTTTGTAAACTAGAAAAAAAGCGGCAATAAAGTTAAGAAACTGTCATGGGGTTTTGATAGTGGTACAATAAGCAGTATGTGGCCTTGTTATTTCTAGCTATCAATTCCTTTAACTGTTTAATAATAGTAAATATAAGCATTTGGACAGGCCAAGTATTTTCAATAAGTTTGACTAACTTTAATATTGAAGAGGATTTAGAGATTATTTTATTTAAATATTAGAAAAGAGATGAAATATTATATCAACACCAAGTCAATAATTATTCTCATGTCTTTATGTATTTTTAGTTGTGGGGGAGAAGAAGAGGAAAGTAAGATAAATGTTTTGCAAATAGGTAATACAGAATACTCTACTAATGACGGAGGTATTTTATTTTATGGTCCGGGTTCTTCGTATGAAGGAAACTATATGGAAATGGGGATAACAGCAGATGGCGTGCAAATAGAACCTTTTAATTTTGGTGGCGACCTTCAATTTAAAGGTACTGGACTTATCATGTATTTCGTGCTTTATTCTACTACCACTGATGTTATAGCAAAAGGGAACTACACAGTTAGCACTGAAAGTAAACCAGGTAATATAATAGAGGTGGGTTATTACTATTGGGATGGTGAGGACACCACAAGTACATCTGTGGATTTGGTTTCTGGTAAGCTAGAAGTTATAAATAATGGAAGCCAGTATGAGCTAATTTTTAATGGTTTAGATGAAAATAATGAAAATATATATTTATCTTATGTTGGTGAAATATTTTATTTCGACAATAGTTAATCCTTGGACTACTTTTATGATTGATTATGAAAAAATACAGGTATTTTGGATGACATAATAATCATATCCATGCCCAATTTTTTAATGATGGAATAATAGACTTTGAACCTTTTATAACTGCTACTACAATACCTCTTGATTTGGTAAATAATTCTTAAAACGAGTAGGAATGAGGAAATATGATAAGCCCTTTTGATTTGATTTTTATATCAATCTTCTTTTTGACTGCAAATATCCAACACGTTTTATATGATATCCTATATTTGCACATTATTTTATATAACAGAGGTAACATAGTATGAGAATCATCATAGCAGGGGCCGGAGAAGTAGGGTTTCACTTAGCCAAACAACTGGCGCAGGAACGTCAGGACATCACGCTAATTGACCTCGATCAGGAAAAACTCAGGTACGTTTCCAATTATATCGATATTGCTACGATAAGGGGCAATTCCACTTCGTCATTTGTACTGGAGCAGGCGACTATAAACAAGGCCGATTTATTTATAGCAGTAACCAATTCTGAAGAAAATAATTTAGCTACCTGCATGATCGCGAAGCATCTGGGAGCAAAAAAAACAGTTGCACGCATTAGCAACGTGGAGTTTCTTTTGCACAAAGACCGGCTCGATCTCTGCAAGCTTGGCATTGACGAATTGATCTCTCCCGAATCGCTGGCAGCACGTGAAATTAAACGTTTGTTGCGGGAAGCGGCCCTAACCGATACTTTTGAATTTGATAAAGGAAGCCTTTCCCTAATAGGTATTTATATTGATGAAAGTAGTCAGCTTAATAACAAAAGCTTGATAGAAATGGGTTCCGAGTTTAAAGAAAACAACTTTGTAACGGTAGCCATATTACGAAATGCTAAAACCATCATTCCCCATGGTAAGAATAAATTTGAAACCAATGATCATGCTTATTTTATTGCAAACCCTACAGGAGTAGAACGTCTGATTGACATCAGTGGCCGTACCCGTAAAGAGATTAAAAATGTGATGATCATGGGTGGAAGTAAAATTGGTTATCATGCCGCTCGTAGGCTGAGCAATAAATACAACATCAAACTCATAGAAAAAGACAAAGATAGAAGTGCGGAACTAGCGGATTTATTGCCCAATACCTTGGTGATTAACGGGGACTGTAGCAATGTAGGCTTATTAAAAGAAGAAGGTATAGACGATACCGATGCTTTTGTAGCGGTAACAGGAAATTCTGAAACCAATATAATATCCTGCTTGCTAGCCAAAAGTTATGGGGTAAATAAAACAATAGCTTTGGTAGAGAATATGGATTACATTCACCTGAGCCAGAATATTGGGGTGGATACCATGATCAATAAAAAATTAATAGCTGCCAACTTTATATCGCGATATATTCGTCAGGGAGAGGTGATTTCATTGGCTGGTATACATGGTGTAGATGCTGAAATTCTGGAATTTGAAGTACACGAAAATTCTAAAATTACCAAAAATGAATTGAAAGATATCAATTTTCCAAAATCGGCCGTGATAGGTGGTGTTGTAAGGAGAGGAGTGGGATATACCGTGCAGGGTAATTTTCAATTTGAACCAAGAGATCGGGTAGTGGTGCTTTCACAACCCGAATGTTTACATAAGGTAGAGAGCTTTTTTAAATGAGAAATAATTTTCTACAGATAATAAATATCCTAAGTCTTTTGTTGGTTTTCAATGGCGGTTTTATGCTCCTTTGTTTGCCCATCAGCCTAATTTACAATGACGGAGACTGGCAAGCTTTCCTGATATCGTTTTTAGTTTCAGCCGCGGTAGGTGGCATCATTTGGATGCTTACCCGACAAGCCAAAAGAGAAGAACTACGCAAGCGAGATGGTTACCTGATTGTAACTTTAGGCTGGATCATCATGTCGCTTTCCGGATCGTTGCCTTATGTATTTAGTAGTGCTATTCCTTTTTATACCGATGCTTTCTTCGAAACCGCTTCCGGCTATACAACTACTGGTGCTTCCATTTTAAATAATATTGAAGAGCTTCCTCGGGGTATCTTATTTTGGCGTAGCCTCACCCAATGGATAGGAGGTATGGGTATTATTGTACTGGCAGTAGCCATTCTACCTTTACTAGGGATTGGAGGTATGCAATTGTTTGTTGCAGAGTCGCCGGGAATTGCTCCGGATAAAATTCAGCCAAGGATCAAAGCTACCGCTGGTAGACTTTGGCTGGTTTATATTGTACTTACCTTTAGTGAAATGGTTTTGCTAATGCTGGGTGGTATGAATTTTTATGAGGCAATTAACCATAGCCTCACCACTATGGCCACGGGTGGTTTTTCTACTAAGCAAGACAGTGTGGCTTTTTATGATTCTGCATACATTCAATATATTATTATCTTGTTCATGTTTTTGGCTGGTACCAATTTTACAATTACCTATTTTGGTTTACATGGCAAGCTAAAGAGGTTTTGGGAAAATGACGAATTTCGTTTTTACTTTTTCATAATTTTGGGGGCTTCAGTAATTACGGCTGCTACTTTGTATTTTTATAATGGTTTTCCTTTGGAAAAATCGATACGAGATTCATTATTTCAAGTTATTTCCGTGATTACCACTACTGGATATGTCACCGCTGATTACACCAGTTGGACGCCCTTCCTTACGGTAGTGTTTTTCGTCATGATGTTCGTTGGTGGTAGTGCTGGCTCCACTGCCGGTGGCGTAAAAATCATCCGGCATTTGATACTACTAAAAAATATGGTGTTAGAATTTAAACGCATATTGCATCCTTCAGCGGTAATTCCGGTGCGTTTCAACAAAATGGCTGTAAATCAGGAAGTAACTTTCAATGTGCTGGCTTTCATCATGACATATATTCTTATTTTCGCGATAGGTTCGGTAATTATGTCGGCCATGGGACTTGATTTTCTTACCGCGATAGGTGCAGTTGCTACCAGTCTGGGCAATATTGGTCCAGGCAT
>Ga0207419_1001051_pt1 | contig 22087 bp, 11 predicted proteins | sample ElkSloMetagenome_4_FD_184723 | JGI IMG/M metagenome (GOLD analysis project Ga0207419, IMG submission 184723) | Hot spring microbial communities from Elkhorn Slough, Monterey Bay, USA - MD2A (version 2) | ecosystem: Environmental > Aquatic > Marine > Intertidal zone > Estuary: Microbial mat ... | reverse complement strand
CTATTACCAATTTCAATGCTGATTATACTTATTACTGGTATGTAACTGGCAACGAAGGCATAAATGAAGTTACTTCTAACCCATTTACAGTTCCTGTTTCAGCAGGAGCAAATGATTTTGGTATTTATGCTGTATTAGGTAATTGCGTTAGTGAGCCAGATGATTTTTCTATTTTGGTCAATCCTATACCTCCTTCACCAAATATTACTTCTGAGTTAAGTGCGTATTGTATCGACGAACTTGTACGATTTGAAGCTAGTGTGGAAGGCAACTTTCAATTTAATTGGTATGCTGATGCAGAAAGAAATACCCTTCTAAAATCGAATAGTGATTTTTACGAGCCCGCAGAATTAACTTCAGGTGAATTAACTGTTTATGCAGAAGCTTTCGATCCTGATGCTCCAGAATGCACAAGCTCACTGGAAAATTTTCCAGTTACTATTTATGCCATTCCATCTAAGCCTGAAAAGGTAAGCGATATAAGCAATTGTGGTTCTGGGGAACTTACGCTTCAAGTTAAAGATCAGGGCGATGTAGAGTACCGCTGGTATTTTGTAGATGCAGATGGAAATAGAGGAGCATTTACTGAAACAACAGGTCTAAGTTATACAGGTACTTTTGAAGAAGATGCTTCTCTAATGGTAACCGCAAGTGCCAATGGCTGCGAGAGTACGGAAGAAATCATCAATGTAACCATTTTACCCAAACCTGCTATGCCACAACCGGTAGATGCAGAACGTTGTGGGGACGGGACAGTAACACTTTCAGTTAGTAATTACAATCAAAATCTGCAATACGATTGGTACGCAACAGAAAACAATGAGCCTGTGGGAGAGCCTGTAACAGTTTATCCTTTTGAGACTCCATCTTTGACTCTAACTACAGATTACTATGTAGTTGCTAGGTCTGCAACTTGCGAAAGTGATGGCGAATATGTTACCGCCACAATTACCCCAATAACGGGTTCACCCAATGTACAGAGCTTTCCGGGCTGTGGCAAGACGTCTAGCGATTTAGAGATTACAGATGAAGTCACAGAAATACAGGTAACCTACCGTTGGTACGATACCGATAATATCACTGAGGAAACCACACCTCTAGGGACAGACAGGACATTTGGCGAACCCATTACTGCTGACAAAACCTATTACGTAACCGCCCAAGCAGAAGGCGAATGTGAAAGTGCCCCAACCATTATCGCTTTTGATTATCAGCCTCTACCGACCCAACCAGACTTCCAGTTTGTAACACTTTGCGGCCCGGGTACGGTCAGTTTCAATCTTGGCCAAGTGGATGGTGCCGTGGGTTTTAACTGGTACTCATCAGCAGAAGGCGAAGAACCTTTGGCAGATGCCAGTGAGGAAGAAGGCTTTCAGATAAACATTGAACAGGCTGGAGAATACGACTTTTATGTCGAATCCATTTCGGCTGACGGATGTGTGAGCGAAAGGCAGTTGGTAACGGCCTATGTATTTGAAATACCTGCTGAGCCCGTTTTGGCATCATCAGCCAACACCTGTGAATCAGGGGGAGCGGTAACAGCATCGGTCAATCCTGTAAGTGGTGTTCAGTTCCGTTGGTATACCGAAGTCGATGCGGATGGTAATCCAGTTGGCGAGCCCTTCCAAACAGGGACCAGTTTGGAAACGAACATCCAAGAGGCCAGCACTTTCTATGTGCAGGCGGTAAACAGTAACCAAGTAGGTGAGGAGACCTTTGAGTGTGCGCAAGCTGAACTTTTAGCAATAGAACTGCAAGTAACAGGTTTACCAGCGTCACCAACTGTAAACCCTTCAGCCACTTCAGTTTGTGGTGAAGGGGAAATCACCTTTACGGTAGAAGGGCAAGAAGGCATAGAGATCAATTGGTATGCAGATGCAGATTTGAGCTCGCCGCTCAATGAAGTACCGACCAATTCGATTCCATATACCTTTAACTCGGCATCTATTAAGACCATTTATGCTACGGCGACCAATACGGCAACAGGCTGTGTGAGCTTAGAAAGTTCCGTAAGCGTAGATGTTTTTGAAGTACCTGAAGCCCCGATTATGACAGGCGCAGAAAGATGTGGACAGGGCGATATTACACTATCTGTCAGTGGAGCGAATAGTGAGCTTATCTACAATTGGTATGCTTATGAGAACCAAGAACAAGGGGACTTGGTACATGAGGGTGAAAGTTACTTTATAGAGGACTTGAAGGGAACGACGACTTTTTATGTAACAGCCAGTACCCAAAATTGTGAGAGCGAGCAAGGTACTTTAGTCACCGCCACCATCACTCCGGTTACAGATGCGCCAAGCGTGCAAAGTTTCCCAGCCTGTGGTAAAATGGACAGTGATTTGGCCATTTCAGAGCCTTTGGCAGATGTCACATATCGCTGGTATAGCGCCAGTGATTTATCGGAAGGTTCTTATCTCGGTATGGGATCAAGTTTTGGCGAACCCATTACTGCTGACAAAACCTATTATGTAACCGCCCAAGCAGAAGGGGAATGTGAGAGTGAGCCAACAGAAATTACCTTTGACTATTTGCCATTGCCATTTGCGCCATCATATGATTTTGTGGCACGTTGCGGTACAGGTACGGTCAGCTTCGACCTAGGAGAAGTAGAAGGAGCAGCCTCCTTCAACTGGTACACTTCAGAAAATGCAGAAGCACCTATAGCGAGTACAGAAGTTGGGCAGGTCTATCAAACTATAGAACTTCAACCCGATACTTATGATTATTACGTAGAATCTGTTTCAGCAGACGGCTGTGTGAGCGAGAGACAGCTGGTAAATATTTATGTTTTTGCTATCCCCTCCACGCCCGAGTTGGTATCTTCTAGTACTACTTGTGAGGTAGGGGGCGCGGTTTCGGCATCGGTAAATCCTATCGACGGTGTTCAGTACCGTTGGTTCGATAATCCTGAAGCTGAGGGCGATCCTTTGTTTATAGGCAATTCCATTGAAACGAACATACAGCAAACAAGCACTCTATTTGTGCAATCATACAGCCTTTATTCTACTGAAGGTGGATCTTTTGAATGTGCCAGTGAAACATTGTTAGAAGTGGAGTTACAGGTTACGGGATTACCAAACGCACCGGAAGTGAGTCAGTCAGCATCATCAGTATGTGGAGAGGGGCAAGTTAGTTTTCTTGTTCAACCATCAGAAGGCATTGAAATTAATTGGTATGAAGACGTCTCTCTAGAATCTTTAATTGAAGAAAAATCTTTCGGCTACGCACAAAATTTTTCAGTAAATACCAATAATACGCTTTATGTGACGGCTACAAATTTAAGTACGGGTTGTGTAAGTTTACCTACTGAAGTATCAGTGCAGGTTTATCCTGAACCAGCCGCACCAATTATCGAAGATGATGTTTTGTGTGCAGCAGCTAATTATACCCTTGCGCCTCAAAGTGAATTGGCAGAGCCGCTCTTTAGGTATTATTTATCAGAAGACCTAGCAGAACCCGCTTTTGAAGGAGTAGCTTGGCAAAGAGACATCCAAGAAACTACTGATTTTTGGATCACCCAAGTAGGAGAAGGCGGCTGTGAAAGTGAAGCAGTAGAAGTTACCATTACCGTTGAAGCTGAAGTACCCACGCCTATGGTAGACGATCAGGTTTTCTGCGGCCCTTCTGCAGTGACTTTAAATATTTTGAATGGCAATTCGAATTATAATTACAATTGGTTCTTATCAGAAGAGGCACCCTTAGAGGAAGCTTTTGCTTCCGGAATAACAGCCAACATCAATAATGTTGCGACAACGACAACTTATTGGGTGGAGGCTTCTACCGCCACAGGTTGCGCCAGTGAAAGAACTGCGGTTACGGTTAATATTGTAGAAGTACCAGATAAACCTTTGGTTTTAGATAGGGCAATTTGTGGGCCAGGCACTGCCTTTTTAACAGTAGACAATGCACAAGAAGGTTATCTTTATCAGTGGTATTCAGACCAAGATTTAACAAATTTGGTAAATACAGGTAACAGCTTCGAAACTCCATTTTTGGATCAAGCCACTACCTATTACATAGTTGCCCTTAACGAAAGCGAAGCCTTGGAGGTGTCTTGCCCAAGCGAAGTAGATATGGCCGAAGTAAGCATCTTAGATGCAGGCGAAATAGCCATTGGTGGTGTATTAAAAATTTGTTTGGACGCTCCCGTTTATAATCTGCTGTTAGATGTACCTTTTGCAGGTGGTCAATTTACAGGAACAGGTGTACAAAATGGCACAGAGTTTAATCCAGCATTAGCGGGCATTGGTACTTATGAAATTGCTTATTCTTACACCAATGAGCAAGACTGTGAGTTTTTTGGAACTCGAACTATTGAGGTAACCGAGCCTTTAAATCCTTCCACAGATATTTTAGCAGAAGTAGAAACCAAAATTTGTATCGGCAATGGCTTACTTGATCTGAGTCAATTTACCTTAATCGATGGGGGATTTTGGTCAGGCGAAGGCGTAGCGGAAACTAATTTTGATCCAAGCTTAAGTGGAGTGGGTATTTTCGAAATATTATATGAAACAACTACAGAGTTTTGCACTTACACCGCTACACTTAGTATTGAAGTAATAGATGATGAAATAGCCCCTATTGATTTAGGAGCCAATGCATTAAGTTTTTGTGTAGGAGAGGAATATGTGATTTCTGTAAATAATCCGGATGAAAGCTTGACCTACGAATGGTTGGATGCTAACGGCAATGTAATTGGTCAAGGAAACCGATTGATCGGTGAGGCTACGCAAGATTTAACCGTAACTTGTAGGGCGAGCGATGCCGATGGTTGTGGTGACATTACCGCAGATTTCAGCATAGATGTTTTCGAATTCCCGAGTGAAATTACCGCGGATAAAACACAAATCGATCAACATGACTTTGTGCAGTTTTCTTTGTCTGATACTGAGAACACAACTTATTTGTGGGAGTTTGGTACGGGTGAAACCTCCACCCAACAAAATCCAGCTTATTACTTTCATGAAGCCGGCACATTTGAAGTGGCGGTATACATGGCAAATACCGAATTGAACTGCGAAGATTCTCTCAAGATTACCATACAGGTAGGAGAGACCGACACAGGCGTTATTACAGATTTAACAAGCATTGATATTCCTGATAGAATGACGGTCAATACCTTTCCGCAACCCTTTCAACAGAGTTTGCGCCTCAAAATTAACAGTATTGAAAGTGGAAAGGCCAATGTGACTATTTACAATGCAGCAGGCATATTGGTGCAAGAAACTACCAACAATGTGATTTTAGGAGAGAATGACATCACTTTAGAAACCACTGATTTCTCTTCGGGCATGTATGTGGTCAAGGTTTCAGTCGGGAAATCTCTACAAGTATTAAAAGCTATAAAAAGATAATGATCATGCATAGATACTATTCATACATAGTGCTTTCTTTCTTTGCCTTGGCATGCATCTCTTGCGATAATAGGTGGGCATTTAAGGGAGAAAATTTACCTCCTGAGTTGGGACTTAAGCTTTTGAACGGCGAGTTTACAGATGAAGAGGGCAATTTGCTCATTTCTCTGTCTGACACCCTAAAGCTAAATGCCAAAACGGAGAATGAAACCTATACCTTTGATATGAAATATTTTGATGAAAACCTAGTGGAAATCAATTACGAGATACTTAAGGGTGATGGAGAGCTGGTTCAGTCCAATACTACGCAAGCAATAGCAGGACAAATTGATATCTCAAACGAAGAAATTACTTTGGAGTACGTACCGAATGAATTGGGCGAGCATGAGATAAGCTTTGTGGCTACCGATATTTTTGGGGAACAATCGGCTTCGGTCACCGTGTTCTTGTTCTTTTTTGATAATTGGGCACCTATTGGAGATTTACAGGTCAGTTACCAAGGTAAAACAGATCCGAGGCATTACCTGCTAGATGCTGGCAACAGCATTGATCAAGATGCGGCCTATGGGGGAGACATTGTACAATATAAGTACCTGATCAACGACTACGAATTGCTCACCACAGTACCTTCAATAAATTATATTTTCCAGTCTGAAGGGACTTTTAATGTAAGCTTGCAAGTACTTGATAACGACAATGTTTGGTCTGAGGCCGTAACAGAGGAGGTGTTGGTTGAATAGTCTTTAGTCTTTTTATACGCTAAAGTGTGCTTTTGCTTTCTCATAATGTACATATAAGTGCATTGCACCAATATTTTGGAGTGTTAAAACCATAGTAGTAAAAAGCAGGAATAAGCCGCTATCTTACTATACATTTTTCTGTAATCCCGCTAGGGATGAAATAATTATTAGCCAATAAGGCACAAAACAGCAGTAAAATCCCAGTAGAGATGACACCATTAAATCTTTTTTGTATAGTAGCAAGAGCCGCTATCAATTAAGTGGAAGAGTTACGGTAAAAGTACTGCCTTCATTTTCCTTGCTATCAACATCAATCTTACCTTGTAAAGCCTCAACCTGCCGTAAGGTCATAAATAAGCCAAGGCCATTGCCTTTGTTTACCCTATGGAACCTACCGCCGAGAGTAAATAATTTATGACCGTATTTTTCTAGATTTATGCCTAGGCCTTTGTCTTTAAAGGTTATGTTTAAAGTATCGCTTTTATGCTCTATAATGATTTCTAGGTCTTTTTGAGACTTGGTTATGCCATATTTTAATGCGTTTGTGAGTAGGTTTTGGATGATGCTATCCATGTAAGCAGGCACTGTGTTTATAATAATTTGTTCTGCTTGCTCAACTTTAATAACAGCTTGTTTCTCATTGATCTGTCTTTGATTGAGCGCTATAATTCGCTCTAATGCCGCGTTTATATCGTATTTTGCTTTTTCTATGTTTGCATATTCCTTTTCTAATTGTAACAATTCACTAATATTTCTTATAGTAACATCTAATTGCTTGGCAGCTGTTTCCAGTTTTTCGATAAAAATCATTTCAGTTGGATCATCCAACAATAAATCGAGGAGTCCTAAAATACTGGCCACGTTGGATCTAATGTTGTGCGAAGTGATGTAAGAATACTCTTTTAATCTTTTGTTCTGATCAGAAGACATCTTGAGCAACTGCTTCAGTTCTTTTTGCTGCTGTATCAGTTTAGATACATCTGTTTTGCTTACGATAGAGTATAAAAACTCGCCTGCTTTATTAAAGATTGGTGTTACGTTGTAATTTAACCAAATAGGTTGCCCATCTTTTATGTATCTAAATATAATATCGTTAAAGGGTTGGCGGTTGATCAGGGCATTTTCAAGCTCAAGCACTTTTTCCATGCCTTCTTTAGAGGTCTTTATTTTTTCTGAAGGTTTTTTACCGATAATTTTTTCTGGATCAAGTCCCAATATTGTTTTATGTATACTATTGGCCCAGGTAATTCTTCCATTTTCGTCGCAGGTATAGATCATATCTGAGGTATTTTCAACGATTTGTGCCAATTGCTCCATTTGCTTTTTTGCCTCAATTTTTTCGGTGACATCTTGAAATATACCATACCATACAACGGTGCCGTCTGTTTGCTTCTCAGGCACAGAAGAGGCATTGTGCCATCTTATTGTACCATCCTTTTTTACAAAGCGATACTCTACATTAAAAGGCGTCAAGTTTTCTTTTGAATGAATAATAGCGCTTTCGAAAATAGGCTTATCATCGGGATGTATAAGATCTATAGATAATTGAGGATCTTTTGCTATTTCCTCAGGTTGAAATTCATCATTGACCTTTGCAATTGTACCAGAGAGAAAAGAAAAATAGGTTTCTCCATCAGGAGTCATTTCATATTGGTAGATTACACCGGGTACATTTTTTGTCAGTTTTTGCAGTCTTTCTTCACTTTCCTTAATTTTTTGTTCAGCTAATTTACTAGTGGTAATATCTACATGGGTACCGCTCATTCGGTAAGGTTTCCCTTCTTTGTCCCATTCTACAATTTTACCCTTATCTAGTATCCAGATCCAATGCCCGGCTTTGTGTTTTACCCTAAGCTCTACCTCATAATACTCTGTTTTACCCTCAAAATGGGCATCTAATTGTCGTTTTACCCTTTCTCTATCTTCAAGGTGGCATAACTCAAAGATTTTACCTATTTCCTGATAGCCCAATTCATTATGGGAGTAGCCCGTCATTGTCGCCCATTTTTCATTATATCTGACTTTGCCACTTTGTATGTACCAATCCCAAAGGCACACGCCGGCACCTTCAATAGAAAGTTGTAGCCGTTCTTTGCTTTCTTTTAGTGCTTTTTCTGCGATTTTTCTGTCGGTAACATCCAACAGAGTACCACTCATTCTAACAGCTTTGCCATGTTGGTCTTTCTCTATTGTTGTACCTCTGTTAAATACCCAAACCCAATGGCCTTTTTTGTGTTTCATTCTGATTTCACATTCAAAATGAGGAGCTTGACCTCTAATGTGCTTATCTAGATTATCAGTTAGAATAGAAAAATCTTCAGGATGGATCAAGGAAGTGAACAATGCACTTGTCATAGGTGTGATTTCCTCCAAAGTATAGCCAATGATCTCCGCATATTTTTCATTATACTGCGCTACTTTGGTATCTAGCCTCCAATCCCATAAACCAATCTCCGCAGCCTCAACAGAAAGCGACAACCTTTCTTTACTTTCCTTCAATTTATTTTCTGCCTCAATCCGATCGGTAATGTCAATATTATGCCCTTGGAAGTAAAAGAAATTGCCATCGTTATCAAAAACAGGGATTACTTTGCAATAAAAATAACGGTAAACACCATCGTGCCTTTTAAGTCTGAAGTAATTTTCATGCTCGGTTTTTTGCTCAAAATGCTTGAGCCATACTTCAGTTGCTTTTGGCAAATCTTCAGGGTGTATGCGTTCTATCCATCTTTCTATAGTAAGTGGCAGGTTGGGGTCTTGCCCGGTATAGTCGTACCATTCCTTATTCATGTAATGGTAAACTTCCCCATCAAATGCCCATAAATGTATTTTTGTATTGTTGAGTAAGTCGGTTAAAATACTTTCAGTTTTACTTTTTTCTTGTTTGGCAAGTGCTTCATTGGTCGCATCTTCAATATGTGCGATTGACACCTTGCCATAGTCACCGATAGGTTTTAGTAGTTTGCCTGATAAACGAACGTTTAAGATTTCACCACTTTTCGTTAACATCTCATAGGGAATGTCTTCGCAATAACCCTGTTTAAAAAAATCGGGTAACACCACTTGTTGGGCGTATTTTCTGGACTCCTCGGTTAAAAAGTCTGTTGATTTTTTACCAATGACCTCTTCTCTTGTATACCCTAGCTTTTTTAGCCATTTATCGCTAACAAATCTAATATAGCCTTTTTCGTCAATAGAATGCGATACGGTCGGAGTGGCCTCATACATTTGTAGTAAAAAGTCATTGTCTAAGCTAAGTTGGTTTTGTAACTCCTTAAGTTCTGTAATGTCTATGCCACAAGCTAGCAAGCTACTGATTTTTCCATCATTTTCTCTAATAGGATTGATGTAAACCGAAGTAAGCCTCTTTTTTCCCGAAATCTCTATTTCGACATTTCTTTTTATGATTTTTCCTGTTTTATAGCATTCCCTAAAATCATTGGTAATGATTTCTGCCGATTGATCATTAAGAAATTCAGGAGCAATTTCTTTTGGGGTTTTGCCTTGTAAGTAGGTATTTTTTACCCCTAAAATATCTTCGTAGTATTTATTTAAGAAACCATATCTAAAGTCTTCATTTTCATCTACCTCCATAATACCAAAAAAGAAAATATCTTGGAGGTAAATGGTTTTAAGAAAATTGATTTTATCAGCTATACTGAGTTGTGTGATCAAGCGAGTGGCTTCAGTAGGTTCAGTATCTGCCACCTCTTCGCCAAAAGCGATAATGATAAATGATGCTTCCTTATAGACCACTTGTCTTATTTGGCTGATAAAAGCAAAGGGCTTGGTGCTGCTTAACAATGCAAGGGTTTTACCCAAAACAAGTTGTTGGTCAGAAGAAATAACAGCGTTTAAAATATGTAATGATGAGGGCGTAAAGCAATCTTCCTTATTAAACCCAGCTTTTGGTTTGTCATTTTCTTTGCCTATACATTTAAGGATTTTATTGTCGAACCAAACTCTTGAATGTTCTTTGGAGAATAAGCATACACCATTATCAGCGAATTCTTGAACAAAATCGAAAAGCTTCTCATTTGTAGCCAAAAGTTCAAAAAATATAGCTTTTAAATCCGATTGCATACTAAAACCAAAAATGGGGTACAGATTAATACTACAACAATATATGTGAAGACTTTATTATTATACTTGCTAAAAATGCCGCTTATAGCGCTAAAAAACAATATTTTCATCAATTTTGATCTATGATTTGGCATTGTTAATTTCTAAATTAACTATAAAATAGCAGGAAACTATAGGTTTAAATAAATAAAGATGTAATTGGTATTTAAATAGATGTCTATTTTTAAAACTTAATATTGCAACTGACTTTTTTTAAGAAAATATTTGGGTTTTGTCCCTTTATCAAAATAGCTTTGTAATATATTATAGATGAATTCTTTTTGCTGTCTACAAGCACTCAATTAATACCTCTTTATAAGGCTGTTTTACCTACTATTAATGTGATTGACTGCATTTACCTTTACTAGCTAAGTATTTTTTAAGCTCCAAACAAAAGAGCAGAGTTTGTTTTTTTATGTATTATTCTTATGAAGTAAAGGCTTTAAGGCTAATTGCATTTAGTCTTGCGGTTATGTCTTTTTGTGGCCTAATAAACAACTTTTTATTAGATGGGTCTGTAAAAGGATACATTCTTTTGTTTTCTAACCTATTGGTGTTCAGCGCTTTTGGAGTCATAGTTGGTAAGGTAAAACACTTCGCAATAATTTCAATTGCATTTATTGGGCTTATTTATTCAACCTTCTTGTTTGGCTGGTATTCTTTCGGGGGTTATTTATCCAACTTTACCTATTGGTACATGGTCTGTGTCATCATTTTTTTAGTGGTCTCTATCAAAAAACACAGAAGGTTTGTACTGGGCTTTTCAATATTTAATATAATGATACTGATTTTGCTACAAATGCAATTTAGCAATCTTTTCCCTCCTTTACCTGACAATAGCAATGTATTCAAACCTTATATCTTTTTCTTCTGTGCAGCGGGCATCGCTTTGATCATCTTCTTTTTAAAAGATAGCCTAGACCGAGAACAACAAAAGGTATTAGATATAAATGCCTTGCTATTAGAAAAAAACAAGCTCATAGAGACTCAAAACGAAGAAATTAAACAGATGAATGAGGTTTTGGAAAAGCAGGTCAGCAATCGAACAAAAAAGCTTGAAAAAAAACAATTTATGCTAAAAAATACCCTAGATGCGGGGGAAATGCTCATAAAAAAATTAAAGCAAGAAGAAAGCTTCTTGGTGTCGCTGATCGACAGCCTACCTATGGCCATTATGGTATATGATGCAGCAGGAAACCTAAAGCGTTGGAACAACAAAGTGGCCGCCTTTTTTCAAGTTAATGAAGTAACCTCTGACTTTAACATCTTTGAGGATGAGTTCTCTAAAAAGTTTGGGGTACATCCTTACTATAAGAAAGCGCAACTTGGTGAATCCTCTCTCAATCTCGAAATAAAAGTAGATTTTGCTGATGAAAAAAATACCCGTAGTAATAGAGATACCCAAACTTGGATCGACCTATCGATTGTGCCAATTAAAGATGCGCAAAGCAAAACGGAATACATAATCACCATCTTTGAAGACATTACCCTAAGAAAAAACACAGAAGAAAAGCTCAAGATATCTGAATTGAGATTAAACTCCATTATAGAAAGTACCTCGGATTATATCGCCTTATTTGATCGTAAGCATCGCTTGCTTAAATGGAACAGCAGTTACGAAAAAGCAGTACTCGATGTAAGAGAAGTGATCAGTAAAGAGGGCATCAACATACTTGAAGTACTACCAGAAGAAGAATCTCGCAACTTTTGGAAACCCCTTTTTGATAGGGCATACAGCGGAGAGTTTGTAAAAGATTACCTAAAGTTGAATGTAGATGGAGAAAAAACGCTATATATGGATTTCAGACTCTATCCTGTCTATCAAAACGAGGAAATAATAGGTATAACCCAGTTTACTAAAGACATTACCCAAGAAAAAGTAAGTGAAATAAAACGACTTGAAAACGAAGAAAAACTGAGTTCTATCATTAAATCTTTGCCGGTAGTTTTATGGGAAATAGATGGCCAAGGAAATTTTACCTATTCTAAAGGTAAGGGTTTAGAAATATTGGGCTTAAAAGATGATGAAGCACTAGGGCAGAATATCTTCCAAATGTTCAGCGAATATACCGAGTCTCTTGCTGTAATAAAAGATAGTATTGAACGAGAAAAAACAATCAATATGGAAATGAATATGGGGGAAACTGTATTTAAAACCTTTTTGCGGCCCTCAGAAAATGGGGTCAAGAACTCAGGCGTGATTGGGGTTTCTTTAGATGTTACCGATACTGTTCAATCCAAAAGAGAATTAGAAATAAGCGAATCGTACTTAAAGTCTATTATCAACAACACAAAATACTCGATTTGGGCGATAGATAAAGAACAAAAAATTACGCTCATCAATAAGAGTATGAAGCAGTATTTTGAAACCACCTTTGGCTATACACCCTCTATTGGCGATAGTGCCTTTGCTAAACTAGATAATAAGCATAAAATAGTTTGGGACGCAGTTTACCAAGAGGTCTTGCGAGGAGATACCGTTAATTTTGAATATGAGATCGAGGATAGGTTCTTTGAAATCACACTAAACCCTATTTACTTGAATGATGCCATAGTGGGTGCTTCAGTCTTTTCTAAAGACATTACAAGAAGGAAACATGCTGTTGAAAAGCTCAAAGAAAGGAATCGTTTTATTGATCATATTTTAACTACGGTGCCCGCATTGGTATATATACATCATCAAAATGAAAATAAAACTGCTTACCTTAACGATCCTAATTTTGGCGCTTTGGAAGAAGACCACCCCACAACAGGCTTTGCAGAACTACCCTTGGTAGAACTTTGCCATAAAGATGATATCATTAGATTGAACGCTTACTACGAAGAACGCGATAAAGACAATAAAATGCTTCCATCTGAAATATTACTCAGAGTGCAGAATATTAAGGGAAAATGGCGCTGGACCATGATCCGCGAAGTACTCTTAGATAGCAAGAGTAATAAAAAAGAATACTTAGGTATTGCCATAGACATACATTCACTTATTACCAAAGAGGAGGAACTAAAAGCAAAATCGAAAGAAATCTTGGAGACCACCAAAAAAATGGCCAACTATAAATTAATGGCCTTTCGATCGGTAATGAATCCGCATTTTTTGTACAATTCCCTAAACTCTATTCAATACTATATCGCGATCAATCAGAAAAAAGAGGCTTTGTCTTACCTCTCTCTATTCTCTAAATTGATCCGAAAAATCATTTCTAGCTCAGTAACGGGCAAAGTTCTTCTCAAAGAAGAAATAGAGACCATAGAGTATTACGTAAAATTAGAACAGACCCGATTCGAAAATAAATTTGACTTTGTTTGCGAAATAGACCCTAAACTCGATGTGGATTTGGTAGAGATCCCTTCGCTATTGATCCAACCGTTTATAGAGAATGCCATCATACATGGCCTTGCCGGCAAAGAGGAAAAGGGTAAAATAGCCATTAGTATGAAAAAAGAAGAAGGGTACATGCGCTGCGAAATCACAGACAATGGCATTGGTCGTAAAGCCGCAAATAGACTGAGAGAGAACAAACCAAAAGAATACAAATCAGTTGGAGTAATGTTGACCCAAGAAAGATTAGAAATCATCAATAAAAGCCATCCTGTTTCTATGGAGATTGTAGACATGCATGATGAAACCGGAAAAGCAACTGGAACTAAAATCATATTATTTATCAAAATTTAATGCTATGCAGGCATCCATACTAAAAGCCATTATAGTAGATGATGAGCACAAAAGTAGAGAAAGTTTAAAAGTCCTTGTGAACGATTTCTGTAAAGATGTGCTCGTAATAGGGGCGGCATCTAACGTTAAAGACGCTATTGAGTTGATAGAGCAAAACGAACCCGATTTTGTTTTTCTAGACATTCAAATGAATGCAGAAACCGGCTTTGATTTACTAAAAAAAGCAGCACCGATCAACTTTGAAGTGATTTTTACCACGGCGCATTCAGAATATGCCATAGAGGCCATCAAATTCTCTGCGCTAGATTATCTGCTCAAACCAATCGATGTTGAAGAACTGAAGCAGGCCGTACAGAAATATAGAAACAAAAAGTCAGGGAACTCCATTTCTAGAAGAATTGAGAACCTAATAGAGAACTTTAAAAATAGTCATTCAGATTCATTTAAAATGGCCCTACCCACTGCCGATGGACTCATATTCATGAACCTGACCGACATTACCTACTTTGAGGCAGATGGTAGCTATACCAAGGTTTTCAAGAAAAACGGCGAAGTGTTTATGGTAACCAAAAATCTTAAAGAATATGAAGGACTATTGATGAAAAAGAACTTTTTCAGGATCCACAATTCGTATCTCATCAATCTAGATGAAATAGAACGCTACGTAAAAGGAGAAGGCGGTTACGTAGTGATGAAGAACGGCAAAAACCTAGATGTCTCCAAAAGAAAGAAACAAGCCTTTTTGAGTAGAATAAATTAAACTTCCCAGTTATTTGTAAATTTGCCCACTTATTAAAAAATCATTACCAGCTTTAAAATGTAGCTTTACTTTAATTAATGCTTAGAATACTTTAGCCTAAAATAAACATCTACATGCGGCTAAAAGAGATTTTTTTATCGAAAAAGCAATTAAAAGAGGTACAAGAGCTACAACATCGCTTGCAAAGTGAAATATCATCGGCCACTCACTTTGTTAAGAAAATAGAAAAAGGCGAACTCGATACGCCTTATCCCGGGCTAGAAAGTGATGAAGTAGACAACGCTTCTTTGCCCGGTTCATTGATCAGCATGCGCAACCAGCTCATTAAATTAAACCAAGTAGAAGAAGAACGGAAATGGGCTACTGAAGGACTCAACAAATTTGTTGAGATTTTACGCCAACAGCATTCTCTAGAAGAAATGTGCTTCCAGATCATTTCTAACCTGATCAAGCACATCGGTGCCAACCAAGGCAATATTTACTTAGCCGATCACGATAAACGCGAGCTAGAATTAAAAGCCTGTTACGCCTACGACAGGAAAAAATTCATTGAGCAAAGGTTTGAGTTTGGAGAAGGGATCATAGGGCAGGTTTTCTTAGAAAAACAATCGCAATTGCTATTGAACGTGCCCGAAGATTATATAAAAATAACCTCAGGTTTGGGAGAAGCCACCCCCAACAGCATCGTAATTGTTCCTCTAAAAGTAAATGAAGAAGTACAAGGCATCATAGAATTGGCCTCTTTTAACCGATTTGAGCCATACCATGTAGAATTTTTAGAAAGACTTGGTGAAAATATCGCTTCTTCTGTAGCCTCGCTCAAGATCAATGAAAAAACCAAAAGACTGCTACAACAAAGCCAACAACAAGCAGAAGAGCTGCGCACACAAGAAGAGGAGATGAAGCAGAATATGGAGGAAATGCAGTCTACCCAAGAAGAACTTGCTAGAAAAGAAGCCGAATCCCAAAGCCTACTTGCAGCACTTAGCGAGGCTTATTACGTAGCTGAGCTCGACAAAAATGGAACTATCATAAGTACAAACAAATTGTTGGGCAGTATCATTAAAGGCAATGAAGGAGAGAAAGTTAACGGAAAAAGCTACGATGAATTTATACAGTCTGATGAAAAAGATTTAAAGGAAGTACTTTTAAGCGTGTTTGAAGGGGTTTCAGTTTCTCGAAATGCCTTCCACAAATTTGGCATAGGCAGAAAATGGTTTTATGAGACATTTTCGCCGATTTACGATAGCCAAAAAAGAATTGTAAAGCTCTTGCTGATCGCGGCAGACGTGACCCAAAACAAAGAGCAGGAGTTGGAATTAAAAGAGATGCAAGAGCGGCTCAGCCAAAATTTAGAAGACCTGCAAAAACAAAGCGAAGAGATAGAGAAGAGAAATCTCAAACTCGAAAGATTTAGAAAACTTCAGCTACAACTCACAAAAAATAAATCATTTAAAACAGGCAACTGGGAAAATGCCCTTCATTTAATGCTGGCTACGCTTGGTAAAGAGTTAAAAATTGCCAGGGTCAGTTTTTGGAGGTTGAATGAAACAGGTACCCAAATCGATAATGAAGGCTTATTTACATACCAAGAAGATGGGTACACCCTACCGGATTTAAAACTCGAGGAAAAGGATTATCCTGAGTATTTTAAAGCACTTAAGTCTGAGGTTACCATAGCCGCCAAGGATGCCTTAAAAGATAAAGCTACCTCTGAGTTTGCAGAAGGCTATCTTAAACCTTTGGGTATTGGGGCCATGTTGGATGTTCCCTTTTTCTATGAAGGTGAGTTGTTAGGCGTTTTTTGCTGTGAGCACATTGGCGGCCAACGCAAATGGCAAAACGAAGACATTGATTTTGTGAAATCCTTATCTGATCTGGCCACCAATGTTTGGGGCATACACCTGCAAAATGCGCAAAAGGCTTTGATTGAAGAAGAAAAGGGCAGAATGGAATCTTTCATCAATAGCTCTGACGATAAAATTTTCATCTTGGACACCAAGGCAAGAATTGTTCAGGTAAACAAGGGGGTGAAGGATTACTACTTAGAACACGGGGTAGAAATCCAAAATGGGATGTCTATCTATCAAGTAATTAACAAAGAAGATAGAGATGACACGAAACTCCGGGTTGATAAAGCATTAGCAGGAGAGACCACTACTGTTGAAAAGCAGTATCAGTTCAAGGGCATAGATGCTTTTTTTGAAAGAACCATGTTCCCTATTTTGTCAGGCAGTGAAATTATTGGCGTAGGCATAATTGCCAGGGATATTTCGACACAAAGGCAGTTGCAGGAAGAAATGAAAATGAAAAACGAGGAGCTACAGGCCAGTGAAGAAAAGTTGAAACAAAATTTAGAAGAGCTCACCACTACTCAAGAGATGCTTAAAGAAAGGAACAAAGAAATAGAAAAAATACGCGAAAAAGAGAAGGCAAGGGCGGACCACAGCATACAGGCCCAAACTAAAATGATGGAAAAGTTTATGAAAAAGGCAAAACTTAGAGAAGCTGAGCTTATGGAAAAAATCAAAGACCTAAGTAACAACAACGCTAATAAATAATCGAAAAAACAGATTGATTCATCTACAAAATGAGAATTCTAGACAAAGACTACATTACAATTGAGCAATTGAAGGAGAATAATTCTATCGTTTTACACTGGTATGAAAATCCAACTTCCGAAGAACTAAAATTTGCACTCAGCACTGCAAGAGATTTTGTAAAGGCCAACCAAGTACCAAACTGGGTAGCCAATACGGCCAAATTGGGTGCCATATCAGAAGAAGATCAGCAATGGGTAAACCAAGAGTGGTTTCCAACTTTAATAAAGGCCGGTATAAAGAACATGGCCATTGTAGTAGCCGAAAATATATTTGGGCAAATGAGCATAGAAGATATTATGGGCACGCTCGATGCTGAAACCGGCTTTGAGTCTAGGTATTTTAACAGTTTAGAAGATGCCCTATGGTGGATAGACAAATACAACAGAACATTACAGGAATAAGAATTTGATACAAAATAGCCATGCAACAGCAATTTAATCTAGATTGGCATTACAACATAAAATCTGTTTCAGGGGAGATGCTACTGTCATTGAAAGATACTTCTATCTTCAATCACATCGAACCTGAAACCTCTCTTCAGTCCATAGAAAATGAATTGAAAGAACATGGCTTTACCTCATTTATTTGCAGACTAAGAAACAGTATCTTTGGCGAAAAGCATAATGCCATTTGCAGCATACAAAAAAATGAAAATGCTGCCAAAAATCCATTTAAAGGTTGGTTTGTGCCCATGACTAATGACAACTTCGAAGATAAATTTCTAAAGAAAGACCTCGAGTTCCAAAATTTTGTCTATAAGGTATCGCATAATATACAAGGTCCGGTAAAATCTATGAAAGGTATGGTTAAGCTAGCTGAAATGGAAAAAGACATGCTAACCTTAAAAAAGTATTTTGAGTCTTTTGGCCAATTAACCGATAAACTAGATCACTTGATCAACCGACTAATAGAAATCGTAAACATCAATGCAGGACTAAAAGGGGCCGTTTATGAGATAGATTTAGACCAAATCATTTTTGATGTACTCAATACCTTACACCAAAAATCTGATATCAGCGCTATATTCTTTAGGATAGAAAACAAGGCTGACATTCCTTTTTACAATCAGCACTTTTTAATAAAACTGGTATTTAGCCACTTAATAAGCAATGCCGTAGAGGCTTTTAAAGGGCAAGAGGGCTACGAGATCAAAATTGCTGTTTTTACTGATCACAACGGCAACCTTAACGCTGAAATAAGCAACAATGGCCCCGAGATACCGGAGTGTATCGTGGGGCAAATATTCGAAATGTTTTACAAAGGAGACAAACAAGGGCACCACCAAGGATTGGGACTGTACTTGGTGAGGACCATTCTAGAAATGTTAGAAGGAGAGATAAGTTTAGAAAATGAACCCGGCTCGGTTTCCTTCAAATTTTCTGTGCCCAACCAATATTACGCTGTACCTGCTTGATCAACAATTAAACCAAATTCGATTGCAATCACATGTTAACTAAATACTTCTTTCAACACTAACCGAGATTAACGCTAATATCTCAGTACTTTCAATCAGTATTCAATTTGTAGTAGCACATTAGTACAAATTACCTAATAAAGACAGGGGCCTATGGTTCCTGTTTTTTTTTGAACAAAGGAAAGAATAAAGTAATTGAGTTGATTTTAGTCTATAAAAAGAGTTAAAACAATAATAAACTATATTAAACAGTAATAAACAATAAAATATGTATATATTTGGATGAACAACATAATTTACAATAATGAAAGCAATAGATTTTAAACTAGCCTTTGAGGTATTACAAGATCGAGCATCATTTTTAGGTAAACTCCACGAAGACGGTTATAAGTTAAGCGTCATCCTTGCCCAAATCGCACTGATCTTTGCATTTACGTTTTTTTACGGTGTGATTATGGGCAGTTACAACGGTGCCTTGCAAGCCCTTTCTACAGGTTTAAAACTATGGCTTTTGATCATGCTTACCTTAATCATTTGCTTTCCTTCCTTTTATATTGTACAACTCATTTTAGGTTCGCGCATCAAAATTGGGCAATTGATTACCATTTTATTAGCAGGCTTTATAATGCTGTCGGTTACCATGTTGGCCTTTGCACCTATCGTGCTTTTCTTTCAACTATCGGGAGATAACTACCATTTCTTGCAATTACTCCATGTTTTTGTTTTCGCATTTTCAGGAATATTTGGTATGAAAGTAGTACTTGACGCGCTGACTACGATTTTTGAAGGCCAAAATATCTACCCCAAATCAGGCTTGCTAGTCTTTAAAATTTGGGTAGTAATTTTCGCTTTTGTCGGAATACAATTATCTTGGAACATGCGTCCATTTATAGGCTCTAAAAACATCCCATTCCAAATTTTCAGGACAGAGACAAGGGGTAATTTCTATAGTACAGTGTTTGGTTCAATAGGTAACCTACTTGGTGTTTCCCAACAACAGACGTCAAAAAATGAGATTACCGAGTCTCCCAAAGTAGAGATAGACTCTGTTCAGATAAATGGGGACAGCTTAAATATAAACCAAGATCCAGACTGATGGACAATATCATGACCATAGAGGAGGTAGCCAAATACCTCAAAATGAAACCACAGACCATTTACACTTGGGCTCAAAAAGGGGACATACCGGCCATAAAATTAGGCAAAGAGTGGCGTTTTAGAAAAGACGTAATCGACGAATGGTTAAATCGAAAGTTCGACGACAAGTACCAACCCATTATTGACAAATTGCAAGGAGACAAGGAAGATTGACTACTGCTTAACCGGCTGCACCCAAGCCATTTCCACATCTCCAACCTTATAAGGATTCTCCTTAATTTTTGTCGATATAATTTTAGCCCTTACATACAGATCATCTGCTTGGAGCATATAACTGGCCTCTGTGTCTTTTACTTCCTTTAATAACTCAGCGCCTTTTTCATCGGTAGACTTTGCACCAATAAATTGTATGGTATAATCTATATCTGTTTCTGCCACCACCTTAACCGATAAAGCTTCTCCATCAAAAGTAACATCGGATAACTCCACACCGGTACTTGCATAAAAATCTCCCCTTTCCATGGCTTCTACCATGGCATTGGGTGTTAGTTCCTCAGCATGTACCATTACCCAACCGCGGCCTGTATTGCTATGCTCATCATCAAAAACATGGTAATTATGGGCATCGTCAGTGGCCAAGCCATAAAGCAAGGGCTTGCCTGCAAGTAGGTAAGACAACTGCACTTTATCCCATAGCACATCCATGTTGGGGCGGAGAGAGTCGCCATAATTATGCACTGCGGGGTGTCCGTTGTACACTTCAAAAAAGCGTTCACCAGTGAGTTGCATCATATCTTCTGGGGTAATGGCCCAACCAAAATTAGGATGGTTAATATGCGGAAACATGGGCACGCCTGTGCTTTCTCGCTGTTGTAGAACCTGATCTATGTTGTTTTGCATCACCTCGGCCACAGAATTGCCACCTTGCGGCTCGATCAGCGTTTGTATGTTGGTTACGTTCATGTGTATGGGCTTGCCCTCAAATCCATCGGTTACTTCTTCAGATTGTATGATCAAGAACTTGCCTTCTTCTTCGAACAATGGCCGGTATTCTTCTAAGGTTTTTAGTTTTACGAGTGTACTGCCCGCACTGTCTTTTTTATGCTCTACCCAATCTTCCCCATACTTATCGATATATTCCTGCAAACCCTCTTGATATATATTCGCTTTAGGAATCAGCTTCCATTTCTCACCCACTTGCAAAGTGTTATGGTCAGAGAGTACAATAAAATCATAGCCATGAGACTTGTACCAATCCATGATCATTTCGGGGAAATCATCTCCATCGCTCCAATAAGAGTGGGTATGTAAATTACCCTTGTACCATTTTTTTTGCGGATTTTCTGAAGATGCCGTTCCTTCAGAGGCTGACTGCTCAGAGGCTGACTCCTTAGTACCTGTATTGCAGGCATATAGACCTATACAAATTAGAGTGAGGTATATTTTAATTAAATGCATACTATAAGCTGTAAATTTATTGTAAGGTAAAAATTAAATATGAATGAAATGCAAACTCTATTTTAATTATTAATCATAACTTAAAGTAAAGCTACATAAAATAATATTAAAGCATTTATAATCAATACTTTATAGCATTTTTATTAATTGTATTTTCTAAGTAGAAGTTAGAATAAAGGCAAATACGATATTATTTAAACATAAAGTAACTACTCAGGTAAAATCCCGGAGGGATGAAATTATAAAATACCTTCCATGCCCACTTTTAAAGAGTCCCCCTTGATTTAATAACGTACAGACTAGATCATCCGAACTGGATTTTCCAGACCGAATCTTTCAGACTGTATCACTCCTTCGGAGTTTTATTAATACACTTATGACACATGTTATTATAGTAGCACCTCTTCGAGGTTATTTATTTCGTACCTGAGTAGTTACAACATAAAGCCATTAATATTTTTTTTTTACAATTCTTGCCCATTTCTTGCTCTATTCTTACACGAAAGATTTTTTCAATAAAACCAAAATCCATTTTTTAATGAACAAATTAAGCTATTTTTTTATCCTTTTTATCGGTTTTACAGCCTGTCAGGATGATACAATGAACATCGAAGGTGAAGTACTGCCCAATTATACCAATGTAGAGAAGTGGGATGTTTTTGAATTAAGCTTTGAGGCAGAAGAGTTAGAGGATCCCTATTCGACCCCACCACTTAGAGGTATTTTTACACAAAATGGGGAAAGAAAGGTCGTTAACGGTTTTTATGACGGAGATGGCGTTTATAAACTTAGGTTCATGCCTACTTCTTTCGGAATATGGGAATACCAATTGGCAAGTGAGTTAGACAGCATTGACGGGATA
>Ga0207419_1001050_pt1 | contig 22108 bp, 18 predicted proteins | sample ElkSloMetagenome_4_FD_184723 | JGI IMG/M metagenome (GOLD analysis project Ga0207419, IMG submission 184723) | Hot spring microbial communities from Elkhorn Slough, Monterey Bay, USA - MD2A (version 2) | ecosystem: Environmental > Aquatic > Marine > Intertidal zone > Estuary: Microbial mat ... | reverse complement strand
CGATTTGAAAATAAGCAAGGCTAAAGCCATTCTATTGCACGACGATACACAAATAAAAGAAATTGCCTATCAATTAGGGTTTAGTAGTGACCAGCATTTCTGCAAAGTTTTTAAAAAAAAGGTAGGTACCAGCCCAGGAGCTTTCAGAGAGCAAAGGATGATATAGAAAATGCTTATCTCATATATTATGATGTCCTCGTTATTGTATCTGTAGAAATTTCTATTATTACTGTTCCCAGACTGTTTTCTGTTCAAATAATTTAAGAGATCCCCCGGTTGGTGTCCTCACTAACCGGAAATGGTAGATTGCGGGTCAAGCCCGCATTATTCTCGTATCATTGGCAAGGTTTGCAATGCTGTTATATAGTATATTCTTCGCGCCACCTTTGGGCTTGTCGCGATAAATGACATAAAAAAAGCTGCCATTTGGCAGCTTAAGATTAATTTGAATTTCGAATATTAACCCTTCTAGGTTTTATTTTATAATTTTCTTTAAATGGCATGTAAATTACAATTTTACCATCTTCGGCTTCTGCACTTATATGTTCTTTATTTACATAAGACGGTATATCAAAAAACTGCTCAAAAAACGGTATGTTTTGATCTTCATTTTGAGTAGCAGCGTATAAGATTAATTTATTATCATCAATTACAATATCGTATGCATCTGATGGCACAGTTGGTGCAAATGCTTTAATAACAATTTTATCTGGTAATTGGTCGGTTTTAATAGTTGTTGCTGCTATACCGCCACTTAAAGTATTAAGAAGCTCCAGATGATTAACATATTTCTTTAAATCTATAAATTTCATGTTTTTCCCTTCTTTTATTTATCAATTTCGTCTATAAATTACAAATTATGTACCAAAAATACATTTTATCTGTTATGCGACAAATTGACATCTGTTTTTTAATAAAATGTCAATGTGGCTGATTTATTATTCTTTATTTTTGGTTTTTACCATTTGTTAAGTTGGTAGGTTTTGTAATAATTATCGAAATTTGCAAACTTTTAAAGGATAGATAATAAATAATGGAATTGACCGCTGATAATAAACTTAAAAAATTAATTGTAGTAGGTGACAGGGTGCTTATTAAGCCAAAGAAAGTTACAGAAAAAACGGATAGTGGTTTATTTTTGCCACCGGGAGTTCAAGAAAAAGATAAAATACAAACTGGTTACATTATGAAAACCGGTCCCGGTTATCCAATTCCCCTGCCGGTGGATGATGATGAACCCTGGAAAGAAAGTGACGAAAAAATAAAGTATGTTCCTTTACAAGCCAAAGTAGGTGACCTGGCGATATTTTTACAAAAAAGTGCTTTTGAAGTGCTTTATGAAAAAGAAAAATATTTTATCGTTCCTCAAGCCTCTATTTTAATGTTGGAAAGAGAAGAGGATCTTTAGTAATAATACTCTTAATAAAGTTTAATTCTGAAAAGTTGTCTTGGCTTTTGCCAAAGCATGAGACTAATAATCTAATCAGCTACACTGCTTTATTCACGGCATCTACAAAAGCCATTACTGAAGCAGTTACGATATCTGTATTCACCCCAAAGCCATAAAAATATTTTCCTTCACTGGATATTTGAATATGAACCTTGCCTATGTCATCGCCACCTCCCGTATTGGCTTGCACCAAAAACTCTTCCAGGCGCACTTGCACAGGTATCATTTTTTTTATGCATTTAATAGCAGCATCGATGGGTCCATTTCCATTGCTGGTTTCTGTTTTTTCTTCATTCATGATATCAAGTGTGACAGTAGCCATTGATTTGAGTGGGCGCCCACACATGATTTGCAATTGCTTCAAATTTATTTTTTTTGCTAATGTTTTTTCGCCCACCAACATTAAAAGATCATCATCGGCAATGGTACGGTTTTCATCAGCGTAATCAAGAAACTTTTTGTATACATTATCCAACTCATCTTTTTCCAACTTGTAGCCCAAAGATTGCAGGCGGAAATTTAAAGCCGCCCGGCCACTACGAGCAGTAAGTATAATGCTAGACTCTTGTACTCCCACGTCGGCTGGTTCAATAATTTCATAGTTGATCCTGTTTTTCAATACACCATCCTGATGAATACCGCTGGAATGAGCAAAAGCATTACGACCAACAATGGCTTTATTAGGCTGCACAGGCATTTTCATCAACCTTGAAACCAGGAGGCTTAAAGGAAATATCTTTTTAGATTTAATACTGGTCTCTAATTGGACATCATTATGAGTTTTTAATATCATGGCTACTTCTTCAAGAGAGGTATTTCCAGCACGTTCACCTATGCCATTAATGGTTACCTCTGCCTGGCGGGCACCGTTGCGCAGGCCTGCTAATGTATTGGCAGTAGCCAGCCCTAAATCATTGTGGCAATGCACAGAAATAATTGCTTTTTCTATATTATTCACATTATCCTTCAGGTATTTTATCCTGTTACCATATTCATCGGGCATGCAATAACCAGTGGTATCGGGTATATTTACCACCGTGGCACCAGCTTTGATTACAGCCTCTACCAACTGAGCAAGGTAAGCTAAATCGGCCCGTCCGGCATCTTCAGCGTAAAACTCTACATCATCTACGAGGTTTCGAGCATACTTCACTGCATGAACTGCCCTTTCCAGGATTTCTTCCCGGGTACTGCTGAATTTGTACTTGATGTGAAAATCAGATGCCCCAATACCGGTATGAATTCTTTTTCTTTTGGCAAACTTTAAGGCATCATGCGCTACATCAATATCATTGGTATTGGCGCGAGTAAGAGCACAAATAACTGGTTCGTTTACTGCTTTTGAAATCTCCTCCACCGAGTGAAAATCACCCGGGCTGGAAATAGGAAAACCAGCTTCAATAATATCAACGCCCAGCTCCTCCAGCTCTTTGGCTATTTCAATCTTTTCTACCATCGAAAGCTGACACCCGGGAACCTGCTCACCATCGCGTAGGGTAGTGTCGAAAATGTATACCTTATCATTCATACCTATAAAATTTGACGGCCGATAGCTGGTTGCCGACGGCCGGTTTGAAATTTCTTATTTTGTTAACTTATTTCCCGGTCATTAAGAATTAAGCCAATAATCTTTATTCTAAATTTTTCAAAACTACTGCACCTATTTCATCTGTGCCAACTACCTTAAGATTATCTCCACCAATGCCAGCAATATCACGACTACGGTAGCCCTGTTCCAGCGTTTTCTCTACTGATCGAGTGATCATGTCGGCTGCTTCTTTCAATTCGAAAGAGCTTTCCAGCATTAACGCTACTGATAGAATTGATGCCATAGGGTTAGCCAATCCTTGTCCGGCAATGTCAGGTGCTGATCCATGAACTGGTTCGAAAAGACCTACCTTATCACCTACCGAAGCCGATGGCAACATGCCCAAAGAGCCACTAATTTGTGAAGCTTCATCGGTTAAAATATCTCCAAACATGTTTTCCGTTACTACCACGTCAAATTGCAACGGATTTTTAATCAACTGCATGGCGGCATTATCTACAAACATATGCGTCACGGTAATGTCAGGGTAATCTTTGGCCATTTCCTGCACAGTTTCTCTCCACAATCTTGAAGATTCGAGCACGTTGGCCTTATCTACAGAACATAATATTTTTTTCCTGATACCAGCTGCCTCAAAAGCCATTTTAGCAATTCGCCTTACTTCACTTTTACTGTATATCATGGTGTCCAGCCCTACATTACCATTTTCGCGTCTTTCACTTGGCTTACCAAAATACAACCCTCCGGTCAATTCACGAAAAAATAAAATATCTGCGCCACGTATTACCTCCGGCTTCAAACTACTGGAAGCAATTAGCTCATCAAAAATTTTGATTGGCCTTAGGTTTGCATACAGATTCAATTCTTTTCTTATTTTCAGTAGTCCTTGCTCGGGACGTACTTTCAGCGTAGGGTCATTATCGTAGCGAGGGTCGCCTACGGCACCCAGCAGCACGGCTTCCGAATCCCTACATTTACTGAGTGTATCATCTGGCAAAGGATTTCCGGTCACCTCAATGGCCGCGTGTCCAATTAGTGCCTCCTGAAAGTCAAATTTTTTATCAAATTTTTCACCTACCCGGTTCAGCACTTTTCGACCCCAGTCAGTTACTTCACTGCCTATTCCATCACCGGGTAAAATTGTAATTAAATGCTTGCTCATACCGAATATTGATATTCTCTATTTTCTTCAAAACTATTTATCTCGTCCTTTAAGCTTTGGATGTAAGTGATATCATCGTAGCCATTCATCAGGCACATTTTTTTGTAGTCATTAATTTCAAATTGCTCTTCATCGCCAGTAGCCTCCAGCCTAATAGTTTGCTTCTCAAGATCTATTGCAACTTTGGTTTCAGGGTCAGAATGAATTGCGTCAAACATTTTATCCAAAAACTCATCAGTAACCTGTACCGGCAAAAGGCCATTATTTAAGCTGTTGCCTTTGAAAATGTCAGCAAAAAAACTGGATACTACTACTTTAAATCCATAACCAACAATGGCCCATGCTGCATGTTCGCGGCTGGAACCACAGCCAAAATTTTTGCCCGCTACCAAAATATCTCCATGAAAGGTGGGCTTGTTAAGAATAAAATCTGGTTTAGGGTTCCCCTGGCTATCATACCGCCAGTCTCGAAACAGGTTTTCCCCAAACCCTTCTCTAGTAACAGCTTTTAGAAACCTTGCCGGTATAATCTGGTCGGTATCAATGTTTTGCGTAGATACCGGCACGCAAGTTGAAGTTATATTTTTAAATGGTTCTTTTTCCATCGTCAATCTCTTATTTTTATTAAAATATTCAATTTATCTACACCCTATAATTTACCCGAGTACCGGCTCTCCTAAATACTTTCTAATGTCTACAACTTTTCCTTCAATAGCTGTAGCTGCCGCGGTAAGTGGGCTTACGAGCAATGTTCTTGCCCCGGGGCCTTGTCGCCCTTCAAAATTACGATTAGAGGTAGAAACACAATATTTACCGGCGGGTACTTTGTCTTCATTCATACCCAAACAGGCAGAACAACCCGGCTCACGAAATTCAATACCTGCTTCTGTAAATATTTTATCCAGTCCTTCTGCTATTACCTGCTTTTCCACCTGTTTTGATCCTGGAATTAACCAGGCATTCACATTGTCGGCTTTCTTTTTTCCTTTTACAAAGTCTGCCACCAAACGTAAGTCCTCAATGCGTGAATTTGTGCAGCTACCGATGAATACATAATCAATTGGCTTGCCTAAAAGCTCTTCATTTTCCTGCAGCCCCATATATTCTAATGATTTAAGGAAAGATTCACGGTCATTTTTATTTGGCAAAGTATTACTTGAAGGTATCTTATCCGTAATTTTTAACCCCATACCGGGATTGGTGCCATAGGTAATCATTGGTTCAATATCAGCAGCATCGAATCGGTAAATTTTATCAAATGCTGCACCTTCATCTGTTTTTAATGTTCGCCAGTAATCCACCGCTTTATCCCACTCAGCACCAGTAGGAGAAAATTTTCTGCCTTTCACATAATCAAATGTCTTTTCATCAGGAGCAATTAATCCACCACGAGCGCCCATTTCTATGCTCATGTTGCAAATGGTCATACGCGCTTCCATGCTCAAGTTGCGAATGGTGCTGCCGGCATACTCCACAAAATAACCAGTAGCTCCACCGGCAGAAAGCTGAGCAATGATGTATAGGATTATGTCTTTGGATAGTACACCATCGCTCAATTCACCATTTACTTCTATTAGCATTCTTTTCGGCTTGTATTGCAAAATGCATTGAGTGGCAAGCACTTCTTCCACCTGGCTGGTACCAATACCAAAAGCTATGGCTCCAAAAGCGCCGTGGGTACTGGTATGACTATCACCGCACACCATGGTTTTGCCTGGTTGTGTTATTCCCAGTTCAGGCCCTATCACATGTACAATTCCCTGGTAAGGATGGCCAAGTCCATACATTTCCACACCAAATTCTTTGCAATTGCTTTCCAGCATTTCTACCTGCTTTCGTGATAATGCTTCACTAATAGGCATGTGCTGGTTTTTTGTTGGTACATTGTGATCGGCCGTTGCAAAAGTTTTTTCAGGCCGGGCTACAGGTATCCCTCGCTGTCGCAGTCCGGCAAAGGCTTGCGGACTTGTAACCTCGTGAATTAAATGGGTGTCGATGTACAAAACATCGGGATACTTTTCCCTGCTTTTTACTATATGGGCATCCCAAATCTTGTCAAATAATGTCGTAGGCATATTTATTACTAATTTTTTATTATTCTTTTATCATAAAAATAAGGGTGGCAAAGATAATATTTTTACCTAAATGTTGTACTGTTTTTTAATACTTTGACCAAAGTTTGAAATGGTTCACATTTATTAGTTGTTATAAGATATTTGGGTATTTGGTTTAATATTATAATTTTATGTTGTATAACCTTATAATTTGTATTTTCTACCTTATGATAGATTGTAAAGTGAATATGCACCGAAATATGATATTTTTAATAAAAAATTTATCATGTCAATACTTCGACCCATTTATCGTGATATGTAGAACTTGACTTGTTATTTCTTTGTCGAATCACTCCACGTGAAAAGGAATATTAGCAATGGCAATATTATTCCCTTGATCCCTTACGTATACAAAAATTCGATAGTTTCCTTCCTCAGCAGGTGCTATGAATGCAACCACTGATTCACCATTAGTTTTCAATAGCTTATTGAGTGATTCAGGCCGGTTTTCTCCATGCCCGGCATAGCCAAACTCGGTATTTTCTGGATAAATTTCCCATTCATAGCTTAAATGATCCTGGTCCGTAGCATATACCTGGGCTTGATAACTTTTATCTGCCTCCAACAAAATATCGGCATTTTTGGATTTTTGATTTAACATTACTGAATCGATTTTTGGTGCCCGGTTATCCGGCCACTCTCCGGTCCAGGCATATTGCATCACCTCCACCGCTTCAGTTTCTTCTCCCGTATCAAAAAACATGTTGTACCAGGTATGGGTGCGTTCTTGCCTACCTTGTGTCCATAAAAAAGAATAACCGCCCAGGCTGTAAGGGTCAGCTTTTATAATTTCCTCATGCCGTTCGAGGTATTTATCTGCTTTTTCACTGGTGGTTTCTTCTAAAGGGAGCCCCCACTTATTTTCATTTACTTGCCAATGCCCGGTTGGGCCCCATTCGGTAATAAGATATGGTTTATTTAGATTATAATTTCTCACCCATTCCGGCACCTGGTAAATGTCTCCATAGCTGTTGATTCCCAACGCGTCTAAATCGGGTGCTCTTGATACTATATCTTCCATTTTATATTTACGCCCGGTGCCCACTACCGTGATGGCAGGGTGGTTAGGGTCAATTGCATGAATAGCTTTGGCAATATCATTAATAGCATCCCAGAGTTTCAAATTATAGTTTTCCGGGTCATCAGGCACATAATCCAATTCGTTTCCTATAGCCCACATCAGAACAGCCGGATGATATTGATATTCTTCAACCAATTGCAGTACCTTCTCTTTTTGCTCCCTCACTGCTGCAGTATCATTGTAATTAAATCCGCCACGCTCTGATTTTACCGGTAAGCCAAAAAGAACGGATAAGCCATAATGATGTGCCGTGTCCAGTTTGGCCTGCAAATTTCCCTGGCTCCCAATGCGTACTGAGTTACCGCCTACAGCTGCTACTTTATCCATATGTTCAGTAGCAATCGTGCGAGCGCCTTTGATAAAGTAAGGTTTGCCCGCCCGCAATAATTGAAAGCCGGTATCTGATTTTATAATTTCAACCTTTAGTGCAGTAGATTTTGAATTGTCTTTGAGACTACAGGAAACAACGATAATTGAAAGTAAAATTAAGAAGGAATTATTCATAATATTTTGGATTTATATACTATAGGTAAATCTATTAAAAATTATCACATAAAAAAAGGGATACATAAATGCACCCCTTTATTGATATTTATACTAAAATTTTTATCCATTCATCGAAATCAGAAACTCATCATTGTTTCTGGTGTTCTTCATTTTATCCATTAAAAACTCCATTGCTTCCTGCGAAGTCATATCTGACATGAATTTGCGCAAGATCCAAATTCTATTCAGCTCTTCTTTATCTAGCAATAATTCCTCGCGGCGAGTACCGGAAGCTGGCACATCAATAGCAGGATATATTCTTTTGTTAGATAGTTTTCTATCAAGTTGAAGCTCCATATTACCGGTGCCTTTAAATTCTTCAAAGATAACTTCATCCATTTTAGAGCCGGTTTCGATCAAAGCAGTAGCTATGATGGTAAGAGAACCGCCATTTTCAACATTACGTGCCGCCCCAAAAAATCTTTTTGGTTTGTGCAATGCATTGGCATCTACACCACCAGATAATATTTTACCAGATGAGGGTACTACAGTATTATGAGCCCTGGCTAATCGGGTGATAGAATCAAGTAGAATAACGACGTCATGTCCGGACTCTACCATTCGCTTAGCTTTTTCCAGCAAGATGTTAGCCACTTTTACATGTCGCTCAGCTTGCTCATCAAAAGTAGAAGAAATCACTTCAGCATTTACACTTCTGGCCATGTCTGTTACTTCCTCAGGTCGTTCATCTATTAGTAGAATCATTAGGTAAACTTCCGGATGATTGGTGGTAATTGCATTGGCAATTTGTTGTAGAAGTACCGTTTTACCGGTTTTTGGCTGAGCTACTATCATTCCACGCTGACCTTTACCAATGGGGGCAAATAAATCAAGCATTCTGCTGGAATATACATCGGGTTTGGTGCTCAGATTAAGTTTTTCTTCCGGGAAAAGTGGTGTAAGGTATTCAAACGGAACCCTATCTCTTATTTCTTCGGTGGTTTTACCGTTGACATATTCTACCCTGAGTAGTGCAAAATATTTTTCACCTTCCTTAGGTGGTCTTATTTGGCCTCTTACAGTATCACCAGTTTTTAATCCGAACAGTTTAATTTGTGAAGGCGAAACGTATATATCATCAGGGCTGGCCAGGTAGTTGTAATCCGAAGATCTTAAAAATCCGTATCCATCCTGCATTATTTCTAATACACCTTCATTGTCAATTACACCATCGAAGTCCTTCATAGGAGTTTTCTTAGGTCTTTCCTGACGATCGTTTCGGTCATTGCGATCGTTGCGGTCAGTCCTGCTGCTCTTATCACGGTCTCGTGTTGTATCTTTTTCTTTTCGGGGAGAGCTATCACGATCTTCTTTGGGTGGTCGAGAAGGTTTTCCTTTATCTTCTTTTTCAGAAGAGTCATCAAAAGAAGTTACACTTTCATCCACATCCATTGAAAATGATTCCAGTAAATCCTCTGAAGAAGGTTCTTTACCTTCCGGTTTTTTAGCCACATTTTCTCTTTTAGGAATGGATTTAGACTTATCCGCCGGTTTCTCTTTACTACTTTCTTTCTTTTTCTTTATTTCCGCTTCTGGTGTTACTGCTTGCTGGTCTAGAATTTTGTAGATTAATTCTTTTTTGGGGAGCTTTTTGTAGTTTTTTACACCTAAATCTTCAGCGATTTCCTTTAGCTCAGATAGGAGCCTTACATTTAAATCTTCGATATTATACATAATTAGTAATCAATAGGATTAAACCAATTTAAGTTGGGAATTTTAAAAATTGTTGAGAATTATTTATTATGAAATTATAAGAATTTTTCTGGTATGAACCTTAAAAAAAATACTTTTGCTAAGTACTATAAAATTAGACGATGCAATAATATGCCATCATCTATTACTTGTCAAGCTTATATTGATAATTATTTTTTTGCAAAAATGTTTTAACTTTGCTGCTTTGAACAGCCAAAACATACTTTTTTTACAACTCAAACTTAACACCAAATAAATGTTACAAGTTTCCCAAATCATTGAAAATAAAGAAAAAATAATTGAGGGTCTTAAAAAAAGGCAATTAAAAGAGGTAGAAAAGTCCATTGAAGAGGTGATAAGGTTAGATAAAAGCCGTCGTGAAAATCAAATGCACCTGGATAATATTTTGGCTGAAAGTAATACAATTTCTAAATCGATAGGTCAATTGATGAAAGCCGGAAAAAAAGCTGAAGCTGAAGAAGCAAAGAAAAATTCCGGACAGTTAAAACAAAAAAGCAAGGACTGGGAAAAAAAAATGCAGGAGTCTGAAGAGGCTCTTACCAAGCTATTGGTGTCCATACCCAATGTTCCACATAGCTCTGTGCCTGCTGGTAAATCGGCTGATGATAATGAATTGGTATTTACAACTGATACGCTACCTGTATTACCCGATTCAGCAAAACCCCATTGGGAACTCATAGAGATTTATGACATTATTGATTTTAATTTGGGTAATAAAGTAACAGGTGCAGGCTTTCCATTTTATAAAGGCAAAGGTGCCAGGCTGCAAAGAGCCTTGATTAATTTTTTTCTTGATGAAGCTTTGGCCGCGGGATATCTTGAAATTCAACCACCGGTATTAATTAATGAAGACAGCGGATACGGAACCGGTCAACTGCCCGATAAAGAAGGTCAAATGTATCCAATTACCGGCACTCCTTATTATTTAATACCTACAGCAGAAGTGCCAATCACCAATATTTATAGAGATGTGATATTGACCGATGCTGACTTACCTGTGAAAAATGTAGGTTACACACCGTGCTTTAGAATGGAAGCCGGTAGCTGGGGGGCTCACGTGAGAGGTTTAAATCGTCTTCATCAATTTGACAAAGTAGAGATAGTGCAAGTTGCTTTACCCGAAAACTCTTATCGGGTACTAGATGAAATGGTAGCGCATGTGAAAAGCCTATTGCAAAAGCTGGAGCTACCCTATAGAGTTTTAAAGCTATGTGGTGGTGATATGGGTTTCACCTCGGCTTTAACATATGATATGGAAGTATATTCCGGAGCACAGCAAAAATGGCTTGAGGTAAGCTCGGTCAGTAATTTTGAAACCTTTCAGGCCAATCGACTCAAGTTGAGGTATAAAATAGATGGTAAAGGCAAGCCTCAGTTGCTTCATACGTTGAACGGTAGTGCATTAGCATTGCCAAGAATAGTGGCAGCACTTTTAGAAAATAATCAAATGACAGATGGCATAAAAATTCCTGATGTGCTGGTTCCTTATACAGGTTTTGATGTAATAAAATAAAGAAGTGAAGTATGATGAAATATTTAATGGTAAGCTTAACATTAATTACAATGGTAATGATGGGCTGTGAATCCAATAATCAAAGAAAAGAACAGGAAATAACTTATCCTGAAACCCGGAAAGTAGATACAGTAGATACTTTTTTTGGTACCGAGGTGGCTGACCCTTATCGCTGGCTGGAGGATGACAGATCAGATGAAACAGCAGATTGGGTAAAAGCCCAAAATAAAGTTACTTTTAATTACTTAAACAATATACCTTATCGAGAACGGCTGCGAAGCCGAATAGAGGAATTGTGGAACTATGAGAAAAGAACGGCCCCTAGAAAGCATGGCGATTGGTACTATTTTTCTAAAAATGATGGACTACAAAATCAGGATGTTTTGTACCGTAGCAAAGAAATTAACGGAGATGCTGAAGTTTTTATCGATCCCAATACTTTTAGTAAAGAAGGAACAACGGCCCTGGCCAGTACAAGATTTACGGAAGACGGATCAATGGTAGGAATGTTGATTCAGGAAAGTGGATCTGACTGGCGGAAGATTGTTGTACTGCAAACCGAGAATAAAGAAATAATGGGTGACACCATAGTTGATGCTAAGTTTACTGGCTTGAGTTGGAAAGGCAAGGAAGGTTTTTATTACAGCAGCTACGAAAAGTCTGCTGATGGTAGCGAGCTTTCGGCCATGACCAACCAGCACAAACTGATGTATCATGAATTGGGAACACCTCAAAGTAGCGACAAATTAGTTTTTGGGGGTTCAAAAGATCCTTATCGCTACATAGGAGGATATGTAACTGAAGATGATCAATATTTAATCATTAGCGCTTCCAGCTCTACTAGTGGCAATCATTTATATGTAAAAAAACTAGATGAAACAGATGGTGAAATAATTCCAATTGTAAATAATATTGAAAATAAAGATTTTAATGTAATTGGCAATCAAGATTCAAAATTGTATGTAGAAACTAATTATGAAGCTTCAAATAAACGGGTAATAACGATTGATATAACTCAGCCGAAACGAGAAAACTGGAACACGATACTTCCGGAAACTGATAATGTATTAAGTGCCTCCACAGCAGGGGATTATATCATGGCTGAGTATATGGTCGATGCTCAGTCGGTTGCTAAACAATTCAATATGAATGGCAACCTGGTAAGAGAAATTGAGTTGCCTGGCATCGGCAATGTAAGTGGCCTGGGAGGAGAAAAGAATGATACGATTATTTACTACAGTTTTACCTCATTTACCTATCCATCTACCATATTTAAATATGATCTTGACAAAGGAATTAGTGAATTATTTTGGCAGCCCGAAATTGATTTTGATTTCAATGATTATGAAACCAAGCAAGTATTTTATGCCAGTAAAGATGGTACCAAAGTGCCCATGTTTATTGTACATAAAAAGGGCATTGAATTAGATGGTGAAAACCCAACTTACTTGTATGGTTACGGTGGATTTGACATCAGTTTACTGCCTTCTTTCAGTGTAGCCAGACTGGCCTGGCTAGAAAATGGCGGCATTTATGCTCAAGCCAATTTACGAGGGGGCGGCGAGTATGGTGAAGAATGGCACTTGGGAGGAACGCAAATGAATAAGCAAAATGTGTTTGATGATTTTATAGCGGCAGGAGAATATTTGGTAGAAAATAATTATACTTCGGCAGATAAACTGGCTGTAGCCGGTGGCTCAAATGGTGGTTTACTGGTAGGTGCAGTAATGACGCAACGGCCTGATCTGATGGCAGTTGCTTTACCGGCTGTTGGAGTGCTGGATATGTTGCGCTATCATAAATTTACTGCCGGTGCCGGATGGGCATTTGACTATGGCACCGCTGATCAATCGAAAGAGATGTTTGAATATTTAAAAGGATATTCACCGCTGAATAATGTAAATGGTAACATTTGTTACCCGGCCACTTTAGTAACCACCGGCGATCATGACGACCGCGTGGTACCTGCACATTCTTTCAAATTTGCAGCAACTTTGCAAGAGCATCAAAGCTGTGATAGTCCTACCTTGATAAGAATAGAAACTGCAGCTGGACACGGGTCAGGTAAACCTGCAAGTAAAACTATACAGGAAATTGCTGACAAATATGCCTTTGCTTTGTATAATATGGGCATTGAAGATATGGAATAGTGGTATGGGGCCGGAATTTATAATATAAGTTCCGGCCCGAAATGCTATAAGTTTTTACAAATATCAGATAGATGCTGCAAGAAGCAGTTGTGCTCATCCCCCTCAGTCAATCTCAGACGTGGATTTGAATAAGGATAGGCAAGGGTATGACCTCCATTGTTTCTTTTTTCAAAATAAAAAAGTTGCCAATACCTTGCAGTGAAAGGGTTACCACACGGCTACAAAGCAGAAACACCGGAGCAAGCAACCACTCGTAATTTTATAGCCTGATTTTGCTAATCTAATCAATGGCACTTGTTGATAATTTACTCATTTCCAGCAGCTTATTCATTGTATTCAAATTACGGGTGGTTGCGGCAACTTTAAGTTTTTTTTCGATAAAATTATTGTTCAGCTTTGCTTTTCCATAGCCGTTGGCAGCAAAAACATAAACTAGGTCATTTGCTATATGATGTAGTTCGGGGCTGTAATCAACACGCTTTAATTTTGCAATATTATCTACATCAGGCTTTTCTGCCAGAAAGGTAAAATACAGCTTTTTATCCTCGTTTTGTTTAAACGGATTTTTGGTCAATATCGAGAGTAGCTCAGTAGGTTTTATCATTACCATTTCAACATCGAAACCATATTTAGCCAGTATCATTTCATTTATTTTACTATTAACTTGATCAGCTTCTTCCTCCGATTTTACAACCAAATTTCCACTTTGTATATAAGTTTGAACCGATTCAAATTTTAATTCTTCTAAATATTGCTTCAAATCGGCCATCTTGATTTGTTTTTGGCCACTTACATTAATACCTCTCAATAATACAATAAAAGTATGCATAGTTATTCAATTATGGGTGAGCGATGAAATGGTTTTGTCTCATCAAAAAGCTTGCGGTAAGTTACATGGGTTTTTACAATATTGGTCCCTAAGTTTTTTACTACATGCATCATTTTAGGGTTAAAGTCGCCTATCCAATTCATTTCCACATAGTTGTACTTAAATGATTTATGCCAGGCAATCTCGGAAAATGCATCAATTAAAGCTATTTCCACATTCTTTCCCTGCCATTGGGGACTAACACCAAATGAGACACCAAACATTTTTTTTACTTTATTTATTTTTTTATAATATAGCAATTTTATTTTGCCTAGCAGATTTAATTTGCCATTAAGATGCTTTAACATTTGATTGAGCTCGGGCAACCCTATGTAAAACGCCACGGGTTCATTTTCATAATATCCAAACCAGATTAATCTTTCGTCAATTATGGGCTTTAGCTTCTTCATAATAGAAACAGCTTGCTCTTTGGTCATTTCTTTTACTCCCAAATGTTTTACCCAGGCTTTATTGTAAACGTAGCGAAAATCTTCAGCATAAGTGGCAATGAATTTTTTTTCAATATGTTTAAATGTAAATTTCGGATTGTCCCTTATTATTTTCGCCTTACTTTTAATTTTTTTGGCCAGGTCATGGTCAATATCTGCTTCATGTATATTACGAGCATATGTGTATTGATTGAAATATAGCTGAAAGCCATAATTTTCAAATAATTTTTGATAGTAGGGCGGGTTGTAATTTGCGCAATAATTGGGTTCCAATTCAAATCCATGAACCAGCAAACCCCACCAGCGATCACGTTCACCAAAATTTATGGGTCCATCCATTGCTTGCATTCCATTGGCTTGTAGCCAATTTTTACAAGTATCAAATAGTAAATTTGCTGCCGCCTGATCGTTGATACATTCAAAAAAACCAATGCCACCGGTAGGCTGATCAAAGGTATCGGCTGTTTTTCGGTTGATAAACGCGGCCACCCTTCCAATGGGTTTCCCCTCGTCTAGCAGTATCCAGCGAATAATTTCTCCGTGCCGGAAATATTTATTTTGCTCAGGGTCAAAAACCGATTCAATATCCTTGTCCAACGGTCTGATCCATGGCTCAAGGTCGTTATATAATTCAACAGGAAATGATAAGAATCTTTTGACATGGTTCCTGTTCTTCACCGTTTCAATTCTCATTATTTTACAGTTACTTTTGTTAAAATGACTGTAAACATAAACAATTTGAAATATATGTGGCAGGTTATTTTTTATAAAAAAAGGCAACAAAATTATTTATTGAGAAGGTGTGCTTGCCTCAGGACTTTTTTGCTTACGAAAAGGAATGTAATATTGAATTGTGTAATTAAAACGCCATAAACTACCTGCTTCTGCATGACCAAAACCAGGAACCTCGTAAGCGAGAAGATCGTCTTCACCACTTATGGAATTTAAAAATCGATTTGACACGGTAAATCCCATATGAATATTCTGCCATACATCCACCTTAATGCCAACTAACCCTTCAAACCAGAAAGAGCTTAAATCATTTTCTTCCCACGAGCTCATTTGATCTACCGAACCGTCTTCATTTAAAAACACTCTATCTAAACTTGCAGAAAATCCACTTTGAGCATATCTTAACCCAACAAAAACGGCATTATTGCCCTCCAAATTGTTAATAAAATTCACATCCAATCCAGCTTTAAAATATGAACCATTAGTTTGGTAGGTAAAGGTTTCACCAATTCGCTGATAATTTGCTATTCCGTAGGCATAACTTATCAAATATCGGTTCAAATCCAAATCACCATTAATTTCGTACTGACTTACATTTTCATTGAAAAGTAAATTGCCTACATAATTAAGATCAGTACCTACCCTTAAGCCATTGAGCATAATTGTTTTCTGTGCCTGAAGGGGGTGTATACAGATGAGTAATAAAATGATTAAAGGATATTTAAAGTATAATTTCAATGTTATTGCTAATTGGTTTCTTTATTTCTTTATCAACTACGCTCAGATTATTTGACAATGGCGTCAAAGCAGTATCTATTTCAAATACTGTTTCCAATCCACAATCCGGATGGATAAGTCGCTGCTTTCGATTATAAATTAATGAAAGCTGACCAACGATAATAGAATCAAATCCATAGGTAACCGTATCTTGCAAATTGTTTAATGGAAGCCGATACGTATAATCTTGTGAATCTGTTCTAAATACAACTACTGCAAAAGCAAGGTTTTCAGTCACACACTCTGAATTATCATAACAGCTAATCATGCTTACAACTATTATAACCGGAATTATTGTCTTTAAAAATATTTTCATATCAGATTAGTAGAAGGCAAAGTTACCTAAACTTGAAGACAAATGAAGTGCCAAAAACTTATTCTGCCTAGTTTTTGTTAATTTTGCTGGTCAAATTTAAATCTAAACGAAAAACTCAATTTGAAAACCAAAGGACTTAAAAAAGATAAGGTAAATATTGTTACCCTGGGTTGTTCTAAAAACCTGGTAGATTCGGAAGTGATCCTTACTCAACTTCAAGGTAATAAAATTAATGCCTCCCATGAATCTCTGAAAGACGACGCGAATGTAATCATTATCAATACCTGTGGTTTTATTGACAATGCCAAGCAGGAATCAATCGATACTATTCTACGCTATGCCGATGCCAAAGAGCAGGGGCTTATTGACAAGCTTTATGTAACCGGTTGCTTATCGCATCGCTATAAAGACGACCTGGAAAAGGAAATACCCACGGTAGATGCCTTTTTTGGTACCAATCAGTTGCCTGATTTATTAAAAAAATTTAAAGCCAATTACAAACAAGAATTAGTTGGCGAAAGATTATATACTTCCGACAAACATTTTGCCTACCTAAAAATAAGTGAAGGCTGCGACAGGCCATGTTCTTTTTGTGCCATTCCACTGATGCGGGGTAAGCATGTTTCTAAACCCATGGAGGAGTTAGTAATTGAAGTCAAGTCGCTGGTAAGCCGTGGCGTAAAAGAAATTATTCTAATTGCCCAGGATAGTACTTATTACGGATTGGATTTGTACAAAAAAAGAAACCTGGCAGAGCTATTGGAAAAACTTGCTGCCATTGAAGGTTTGGAATGGATTCGGGTGCATTATGCTTTCCCATCGGGTTTTCCAGAAGACATCCTCGAGGTGATGGCAGCTCATCCAAATATTTGTAATTACCTGGATATGCCCCTGCAACACGGTTCCGATGAAATGCTGAAAATCATGCGCCGGGGCATTACCCGCCACCGTACCCAGCACCTGTTAGATAAAATTCGCAGCACCATAGATAATGTTGCAATTCGTACTACTTTAATCGCTGGACACCCTGGTGAAACAGAGCAACACTTTCAGGAAATGCTTGATTTTGTAGAAGAAAATAAATTTGAAAGATTAGGTATTTTCGCTTACTCACACGAGCAAGATACTCATAGCTACAGCATGCCTGATAATGTACCGGAAGAAGTGAAACAAGAAAGGGCCAATGCCGTAATGGAAGTACAGGAGCAAATTTCCTACAATAATAATCAACAGAAAATTGGTACTACTCAAAAAGTGCTGATAGATAAAAAAGAAAGTGGCTATTTTATAGGCAGAACAGAGCACGATTCGCCAGAAGTGGATAACGAGGTGATGATTGCGGCTGATAAAAATTACCTGCGCATTGGAGATTTTGCTCAAATAAAAATAACAGAAGCTACCGAATTTGACCTTTACGGAGAACCAACTATAGAATGAAATTAGAAAAAATAGACCTGGAGGAAGCCAATTGTTTTTCCTCCATTTTTTTAAACTACATCAATCGGGACGAAAAATTAAATCCTTTTTACCATCATTATCCTGCGCCAGAAAACTTTCAAAAGCAAATTGAAGCAAAATCATCTTTTGAAAGCCGAAAAAGAAAAGTGCTGCTGGAAGTAATTAATCAACAATATGAAGGTTTAGAAAAATCTGCTCATTTCACCGAAAATTTGAAGCTGCTCGAAGAGGATAAATCTTTTACCGTAACCACCGGTCATCAACTCAATGTATTTACCGGGCCGCTGTATTTTATCTATAAAATTATCACCACCATTAACCTGGCCGCTAAACTTAAAGAAAAATATCCTGATTATAATTTCATACCCATTTATTGGATGGCTTCTGAAGACCATGACTTTGCCGAAATAAATCATTTTCGACTTTTCGACCGGCAGTACCAATGGCAAACTGAGCAGAAAGGTGCCGTTGGTAGGTTTAGCTTAGAAGGAATGGAACAATTGACTGGTGAGCTGCCTGAGTTGTTGCCTCTTTTTGAGAGAGCTTATCTCAACCAAAATAATCTTTCAGATGCTACTCGCTACATTGCCAATGAGCTATTTGGAGCTCAAGGATTGATAGCAGTAAATGCTGATGACCATACATTGAAACACGAATTTGCTGAAATAATGCAGCAGGATATCCTGGAGGAAAATTCTAATCGATTAGTAGAGAATACATCTGAGAAACTCAATCAGGCTGGTTATAAAAACCAGGTTTTCTCACGTCAAATTAATTTCTTTTACCTTGATGAAAATATTCGAGGAAGACTTGTAAGAAGAGAAAATGAAGAATTTGAAGTACTGAATACTGATCTGAAATATACCGAAGAAGAATTAGTAACAATTATAAAAGAAGCTCCGGAAAAACTAAGCCCTAATGTAATTACCCGACCCCTCTATCAGGAGGTAGTATTACCCAACATTGCCTACATCGGTGGGCCAGCAGAAGTAGCCTATTGGTTGCAGTTGAAGGAAGTATTTCAACATTACCAAATACCATTTCCCATAGTTATGCCGCGTAATTTTGCACTGGTGGTAAATAAATCAAGTACTAAGAAACTTTATAAGCTAGCAATAAAACCGGCTGATTTGTTTCTGGAGCCTCACCAGCTAAAGGAGCGTTATATTTTACAAAATAGTGAAGGAACTTATCAATTAAATGAACAAAAGAAAAAGCTACAACAAGTTTTTGCTGAGATTGTAAAAAAAGCAGAAGGGATAGACAAAAGCCTAACCGGGGCAGTAGGGTCGGAGCAATCGAAAGCAGAAAAAATACTAGACAACCTGGAGAAGCGTTTAAAAAAAGCGGAGGAAAAAAACCAGGAAGTAGCTTTACGACAAGTAGAAAAGCTCAAGGAAAAGCTTTTTCCGGATGGGAGCTTACAAGAGCGTAAAGATAATCTTCTTAATTTTTATTTAAACGATAGCAGTTTTTTACAAAAACTATTGGATAAATTCGATCCGTTCGATTATAGATTCAATGTATTAATTGAAGAATGAAAAAGTCAACCTTACGGAAGGAATATTTACGTCGTCGAATGAACCTGACCGACTCCGAGGTAGATTCAATGAGCCGGTTTATAGCCGAAGATTTTTTTAAATACATGAATCTGCGTAAGGTGGAGACTATTCATGCATTCCTACCCATTCAAAAAAATAAAGAAGTAAATACCTGGCCCATCATCAATCGGGCTATTTCGCTGGGAAAAAGGATAGCTATTTCTAAGACTGACATTAAAAACCAGCTGATGGTAAACTTTTACCACACACAAGATATGGAAATGCAGGAAAATGAATGGGGTATACCCGAACCTGTAGCTGGAGAATTTTGTGCCGATGAAGAAATTGACTTGGTAATAATACCATTGTTAGTAGCAGACAGACAAGGGCACCGGGTAGGTTATGGTAAGGGACTTTATGACCGTTTCCTTAAGCAATGCCGCACCAACGCGATCAAAGTTGGTGTCTCACTCTTTCCTCCGGTGGAAGCCATATCCGATGTGGACAAATATGATGTAAAGCTGGACTACCTGATCACTCCAAGAGATTTTTATGCTTATTGATAGTAAGTGTGGTCAGTTTTATAAAAATGCTAAATTATAAAGTTTATCCTTGTATACGTTTTGGAGATGTTATTTTATCCGGATTATTAACTCATAACCAATTATTCTTGATTAAAACATTACATCTAACAGAAGTTTGCAAATATTCTATCATTTATATTCCACCTATAGATATATTTGTAATTATAATTAAATCAATAACTCACTGATAAATCTGATCTTACAGGCTTAAACAGTAAAGGTACACCAAAAGAATAGTCACAGAGTGGTCGTTAAATTTGAGTGAAAGACTGGCTTTTACCACTGAGATATTTTTTTATTCTTTATAAAAATTGTTTAAAAATTTAAATCATTCTAATCATGAAACAGATTATTCTCTCACTATTTGTGCTCACTGCTTTTGTGTTAAATTCACAAGGCCAAACCAGATTATTCGTTGATCCGGAGTTTTCAAAGTATGGAAATGATCATCAGAGTATTGCTATTATACCTTTCAATACCACTGTTACACTAAGACCCAAACAGATGCAATCTTTAAAAGAGGGTGATCTTGAACGAATGCAATTGCAAGAAAGTTTGAATATACAGCAATCTATGTATTCCTGGTTTCTTAAAAGAAAACAGCAGGGTAAATTATGGGTAGATGTGCAAGATGCAAGTACTACTAATGCGCTGTTGGCTAAAAATGGAATTACACCTGAAAATATTGCTGAATTTACCCCAACAGAAATTGCTGATAAGTTACAAGTAGATGCAATAATTAAAGGAACATTTGAAACCAACAAACCCATGTCTGAAGGGGCTAGTCTGGCGCTGGGAGTACTGGTTGGCTTCTACGGCTCAACTAATCAAGCAACAATAAATATGTTTATTCATGATGCGGAAAGTGGTAAAGTATTAGTAAACTATAACAAATTGGTTTCCGGCTCGCTTGGTTCTTCTACGGATCAATTGATCAATATAGTTATGAGGAAAGCTTCTCGTAGAATACCTTATACTAAACCTAAAAAATAGTCAATAATAATTCAATTGAGGATAGCCACTTAACACTCTTAAGTAGCTATCCTTATTTATTCAGCATCTGCACTATATAAGATAATACTGAACAAGATTTTTTTTAATTTTTATATCCCACCTTTTTTTCAATATTTACACGATATTTAACTCTTCTTTTTCTCTCAGTAGTCTGAGCAAAAAAACTGAATTATGAAAAACATTGCCCTCTCAATTTTTATGGTATTTTCCTGGCAAATAAGTCAGGCATCCGACCTGATAGAAGTTTTGCCACTTACAGATCATATTCTGATGCTTCATTTTGATGATGGTTACATCAGCCACCATGGTTATAACGGTACCGGAGAAGACGACAAGACATTCAATTTCCCACTCAATGTCAATCAGGCCGAGCTTGTGAAAGCCTATTCCATATTGAGCGCCGATGATGCCAATTTCAGCGGGGGCATTTCCCCTACCGAAATTAGCCGCAAAAGCAAGGGAACAGATTTCTCCCGGGATTGCCAGTGGGATGGCAGCGCCTGCCAGAATGATTATATTCAGGAGCAATGGATTTATCTATTCCTGCCCAAAAAAATGCAAAAGGGCAACCATTACACCCTCTACCTTTCAGGGTTGGCTGATAATGGAGAATCATTTGATTTTACTTTTGATGAAAATCTTCATCGCTCAGAGGCAGTACATGTGAACCAGGTGGGTTACCTACCCGACGCAAAAAAATATGCCTATGTTTCTCACTGGCTGGGAAATCGTGGTGATTTGGAACTGACAGAATACAATGGAAATGTTTTTACTGTAATTAATGTTGTGAGCGGCCAGGAAGTTTTTAGCGGACAAATGCAGTTCCGTGCGGCCGCCGACAACCGTGATACACAACAAAATGGTGAAACACCCAACGGAAACTTTGCTGCTGCCGAAGTATATCAATGTGATTTTTCTACATTAACCACCCCTGGCAGTTACAAAATTGTAGTGAATGGTATTGGCAGCTCTTTTCCATTCGACATCAATGCTGATATTTACAGGGAAGTGTTTTACTACACGGCACGTGGCGTGCACTATCAACGGGCCGGTTTTGACCACAGTACTGCCAATGAAATTTGGGATTGGCC
>Ga0207419_1001049_pt1 | contig 22109 bp, 17 predicted proteins | sample ElkSloMetagenome_4_FD_184723 | JGI IMG/M metagenome (GOLD analysis project Ga0207419, IMG submission 184723) | Hot spring microbial communities from Elkhorn Slough, Monterey Bay, USA - MD2A (version 2) | ecosystem: Environmental > Aquatic > Marine > Intertidal zone > Estuary: Microbial mat ... | reverse complement strand
TTCGCAAGTACAATCTTCCTGGACTACGTCATTTACCGTCTGAAAATCTCCGTCGTCACAAGGATCGCCGATATTGGCTGCCAGTTCAGGACAATCAACAAGAGTAAGTGGCTCTCCTTCACAAGTACAATCTTCCTGGACTACGTCATTTACCGTCTGAAAATCTCCGTCGTCACAAGGATCGCCGATATTGGCTGCCAGGTCCGGACAATCAACAAGAATAAGTGGCTCACCTTCGCATGTACAGTCTTCCTGAACCACATCGTTAACGGTTTGAAGATCGCCATCGTCGCAAGCATCGCCGATATTCGCTCCAAGCATCGGACAATCCACCAAAACAAAACATTGGTTAACAATGATGGTGAGTAGATTAGAAGCATCCCAGCATCCAAAAAACGCATCAACATCGTTCCAGGCAGCGTCGGGGTTGGCTATTGTGGGTATACCTGACTCAAAAGTATTGACCTTCTCATCTACATTTGAAATCTCCGGTTCAAAATTGATGTTGTATAAATAATAGGTACCCGCACCCAAAGAAGAATAATCGAATTCTTCGGCTTCTTCAAGCGTATTCAGGATGGCGACAAGTTGAGCTGTATCGTCTACAACGAACCAGAGTGTTTCTGATGCAACCGAAGTAGCAAGACTGGTATATTCAATAAATAAAATAGTTTCTACTTCAGGGTCTATGCAAAAGAAAGCTGTAGTAAAGTCTCCACCTTCCGTATCAAATACGATGTTTCGGGCATCTGCCAAACACTCTATATCGGGACACTCGCAATTTTCATTAATTATACCTCCAGTGGGGCTACCTTCTGAATCAAAGCATTGGTCGCCAATATCCGCCTGCAATTCGGGACAATCAACTTCCCTTATATGTAAAAACAAAGGGTTCGACAAGTCAAAACAACCTTCTAAATCATCAAGAGTAAACGGGATACCAAATTCGCCTGCTTCAAATAACAGCTGTGGAACGTTACTTAAAAATGGGTTATAAGCCAAATAAACAATTTCGTAGTCACCAGGACTTGAAAATTCAGCGTTCAAACTATTGATAGCGCCCAGCCCTCCATCAATAAATAGCAGAATATTCCCATCTGAATCCAAGATTAGCCATGTCAAGACATTACCGTTGCCTTCTCCAACAGAAGCGTATGTAACATTAAGAAAGTTATCAATTCCGTCTCCGGTAACAACCGTGTCTTGAGTTGTAGCTTCAGGTCCGGCTCCAAATTGAATATCACGAGCGAAGGGATCGCAGATTATATCCGTTCCCAGGCAAATGCAGTCTTCAGTAATTACATCATTCTCAGTAGTAATGTCTCCATCGTTGCATGCATCTCCAATGTTAGCGCCTAATTCAAGGCAATCGGCGAGGACACTGCAATTGTTGACGTTTACTGTAAGAGGACTAGAGAGATCAAAGCAATCTTCCAAATCAGACAGATTGAACCCTGACCCGCTTACAAAATCAGCTACCAAATCAAGAACGTTTGAGGCGCCCGGGTCAAAATTGAGTTGCTGTATGGTGTAAGAACCAAATTCGTATTGATTGAAATCCAAAGCTTCAATAGACGCGAGAGATTCGAACGCATCTACAACATTTTGATCTTCATCTGAAACCAACCAGAAATTACCGGGTTCAGCTCCGACTGGAGAACCCTGAGTGAATATATCAACGAAGTAAGCAAAGGCTTGTCCACCACAAAAGTCTAATTCGTTTGTGGTTTCCATTCCATCAATGAAGGTATGAGTTTCGGCTGCCGCGCTGCATGAAAAGTCAAGATGACTTTTGGTAAGTTGGTGTTTCACAAAGGCATTGGTGTCTTTAAGATGTTCTGATGAAAAACCATTGGCGTGCACGAAAACAGTTAAAATGTTGAGAATAGTTATAAAAAAATGAGCTTTCGGATTGATTAGAATAGTTTGCATGACGTTTTAATTAGGAAGGCCATAAAGGCCAAAGTTTTAGTCCACACAAAATTCAGGATGGAACGCTGGAGTTACAATAACATATATATGTGGGGCCATTTAGAAAGGGGGTTTCGTACTTTTGGAATAGCCTAGTGCATTACACCTTACTATTTTGGCCAAACTCTATCTACACCTTTATCTACTTCTGGCATTTTTGAGCGGTCACTCGGTTTGCAGTGGACAGGGTTATCCATACCCGGGTACCAAATACCCAAAAGAGCTTGGATTTTCCTACAATGTTCAAAACATAGTTGAGGATAGCGCGGGCTACGCATGGATACGCTATTCTGATCGTCTTCAACGATTTGATGGAAATGAAGTCAGTACATGGAAAGAACTTGGCGTAGTCTATTCTCTTTGTCTTGACGCGAGCGGAAATATCTGGGTAGCATCATCAACAGGAATTCATACATTCAACAGGCATGGAATGACCTTTACGGAAGTTCCTATCACTGCAATTAGTGAAAACTCAAGACTCGTGCTTAAATCAACTGAAAAGTACGGTCTGATAGTAATGGCGGAAAATCAGGTGTACAGATATGATGAGAACCTGTTCCGTTTCGCGGTTGACCAAGAATTAACCGAAACCCTTAAGCTTAATTGGTTTCCGGTTGAACGTAAGATGAGCATTTCAGGAAATAAGATTTTCTATTCTCATAATGATACCGTTTGGCATGTGTCTTTCGATGAGAAAGACAAAGACTACAAGCCTTTTAAGGAAATTTTCTCTGTGAGCGCTTTAAGCCCTTCTACAGTTCTTATTTCAACCTGGGAACATCAAGTTTGGGTTTATGATTTTGTCCACAAACGAAAAACACGGCTCACTTTAGACGACTTCGATGCGAGCATAATGGTAAATGATGTTTATTTACTCGGCCAGCATGAAGTGCTGCTCGCTACCACCAGAGGACTTCTGAAGTATCACAAAGGAAAAACCCAGCTGGAAAGAGTAGCTATTTCTGATAAGGGCAAGCCTTTACCTATTCAGAATTACCGGGTTCTATCAGGGTCTAACCAAAAAGGAGTTTGGACCTTCACTGAAAATAGTCTGATAAAATTTTATCCAGACAAAAATGTCATTCATTTCTTTAAGGGAAATAGCACAGATCTACGTGATGGATTTAACAGCAATGTTCGAGCTTTTGTAGAAGATCATGCCGGAAATATATGGCTTGCTACCAGCAACGGTTTATCATCATTAAACCCGGACCTTACCTGCAGGGGGACCATCTTCCCGGAAGAATTAGCATCGGATAAGATAAATCATCCATCTCTAAGAGGACTTACATATAGAAATGACGAACTCATTATAGGCCAAACAAATAAAGGGGTATGGATATATGATTTAAAATCCAAAACATTTGAAAGACCGCGTTACGTTGAGAATGGAAACGATAGAGATGTTGAATCAAAGATAAACAGTGCTTTCATTAATTCGATTCTTCTGCTAAAATCAGGCGAACATTTAATCCTTGCTAACGAGGGTGCTTTTATTTTAAATCAAGATACCCGGTTGCTTAGAGAGTTGGAAATTGCCGGAAGCGAAGGGGCTTTTAAAACCGCTCATGAAAGCTCTAATCGACTTTTATACATAGCAACTACCTCCGATCTCTACTGTTTTGATAGAGGTTTAAACTTAAAGTGGTCAGAAGATCTTGAAAAAATGGAAATGCGCATTTGGTCTTTTCTGGAAAGGGATAGTCATCTGCTACTTGCCACGGATAATGGTGTTGTGAAATTTTGGAAGGAAAAAAGGAAATTCACTCCAGTTTTACCCGAACTTCAAAATCAAAGAACACGATCAATATTCGCTGATTCATTAGATAGAATATGGATTGTGACTACCGAAGCAATTTTTGGATATGATGAAAATCAGGATCAACTCAAACACTTCGGAAGATTTGAAAATGTGATGGGTGATTATTTCCATCCTCATGCCTTTCTGAAAACAAAGGAAGGTAAAGTACTCATTGGTGCAACCAGCGGCATTAACTGGTTTTATCCCGAAAAATTAAGCCTTCAATCGCAGCCCCTGGAAGTGAATCTGAGCTATGCATCAGTACCCGAATTCAGTGACGAATACCTCTCAATTGATGATGGTTATGAGTTTAAATACTTTCAGAATAATGTTGAAATTGGATTCAGTAGTGCTTATTTCGGAAATCATCGCGAATTAAGTTATGAGTATCAATTAAAGCCGGAAGGCTCCTTTTATTCGGCAGGTAACAATAAGGTTCTACTCCTATGGGATTTAAGCCCTGGTAAGTACGCAGTAAGAATTCGTGTGTATCAACCAGACGGATCATTTACAGAATCGGCGGAAGTCTTCGCTTTTACCATACTCCACCCCTTTTGGCTTACCTGGTGGTTTTGGTCAATAATTCTAGTTATTGTTGCATCAGTCATCATCTGGCTCTACTTCAATATTCGCAGAAAGATTAGATTTGAAAGACTCCTTAATAAATTTGCTACTTCTCTTTACGGGCAAACATCTGTTGAAGCCATACTCTGGCACTCAGCCCGAAATTGTGTTGAAATCTTATCCTTCAACAAATGTTCAATCTATTTAAAAAGCGATAATGGAAATGTAATTCGTGAAATGGTATACCATACAAAGGAATCAGAGCAGCCTTTAATTAGTAAGAAAAAAGAGTCAAAGAAGGCTCAGGGAATTCTGGGTGATGTATTTAAAGATGGAGTTTCAAAAGTTATACGTTACCCTCTTAAAAATGGCAAAACTTCCAGAAATGAAGAAATAAAGGGCTGTGAACTCCTGGTGCCTATTCTAATTGAAGGCAAAGTATTCGGGGTAATACAATCCCGACACGAGTCTAGATATTTTGTTTGTAAACAACACCTTCGTTTACTTGAAAAGATAGCAGCCATATCAGCAGAAAGACTAGCCAAATATTTAACAACGGAAAAGATAAGATCAGAAATTTCCAGAGATCTTCATGACGATATGGGGTCAACGCTAACCAGTATTCAAATCACTGCGAAAATGGCCGAAATGGACTCAGGAGATAGCGCGCTGGTTAAGCGGCATTTTTCATCCATTCACAGTCATACTCAGGATGTAATGGAAAAGATGAGTGATATGATTTGGGCCATTAATCCTGAGAATGATTCACTAAATAATCTATCACAGAAAATAAAAGAATACTCCGTTCAGGTCCTGGAAAAATGTGGAATAGAACTGAATTACAAGGCAAGAATGAATGGAAGTACACTAACTCTCAACCCAGAAGAGCGGAAAAATATATATCTCATATGCAAAGAGACTGTAAATAATTCAGCGAAACATAGCGATGCAACCAATCTTGATCTGGTTATTTCCTTATCAGAATTTAAACTTGACATTCGGATAGCTGATAACGGAAAAGGGATTGTCTCTAAAAAACAAAGCCCCGGAAATGGAGTGAACAATATGAAATTTAGGTCGAAGCAAATAAACGGTAAGCTTAAAATTCAGTCTGACGTGGGAAAGGGAACAGCTGTTTCACTCAGCTTTAATCTGCTTAAAAATGGTTCATCACATACCATCAAAAGAAATAACACATGAAAGCTAAAATTCTACTCTACGAAGACAATGACAATCTGCGCCTAAGCCTACGCGATATGTTGGAACGGGATGATGATTACACCGTAATAGGCCATTTTCCGGAATGTACAGGCTTTGAAGTTCACTTGGAACATTTGGAGCCCGATGTGATTTTGATGGATATTGATTTACCCGGAATGAGTGGAATCAAAGGAGTTGAAGAAATAAGGCGCATAAATAAGGATGTTCATATTATCATGCTTACAGTATTTGATGATAAAACTTCAATCTATGAAGCATTATATGCAGGTGCCAATGGCTACATTTTAAAACCGCAAATATCAGAACGGCTCACCTTTTCTATTCAAGATGTTTTGAAAGGCGGCGCGCCGATGAGTCCGGCTATTGCTAGAAAAATTCTAGATAATATTGTCAATACAGAAAAGCCCAAAAGTAGTTCTGACTATCATCTTACATCACGCGAACACGATGTATTGGTTTCTTTAGGAAAGGGAAATAGCTATAAAATGGTAGCAGCAGATCTTGAAATAAGTATTGATACTGTGCGATCGCATATCAAGAATATTTATGATAAACTGCACGTACAGTCACAGGGAGAAGCTATTAGCAAGGCTATAAGAGAAGGACTGATAGACTGATGAACTACAATGAAAAATAGAATTACCGGCAATCGTTGATCGGCGAAATACCAAAGAGAGATTTATAGCATCTACTGAAGTAAGAAACCTGATTAAAGCCTACAGCGTAGCCCGCTTCGCTCACATTACAAGATGTGTTTTGAAGTAAAGCCCTGGCCTTTAGCAATTTTTGAATTCTAATATATGCCACCGGTGTGCAACCGCGATAAGCCTTGACAATTAACTGCAATCTATTTCTGTTTATACCTAAATTCTTCTGAAGAAATACGGTGGTCAAACTATTTGACGACAATTTACTTTCAATAAGAACATCTATTTCATGCATGAGATCCGAATCAGACTTACACCGGGATGTACATTTTGAGAAATTCTCCAGAGTCTGGTCAGAATTCTTATCGCTCAGAAAGCCTTGATAGTCTGATTTGTTTTTATCCCAATCCACATTGTTCGTTTTACAATACAGAGTTAGCTAATTAGGCCATGCGCGTAAATAACATGAACATGCGATGTCAGAGTGCGAAGAATAGACTCTTTTCCAGGTCATTTTATATTCTGCCTCTGCAAAAAGTCCAAAATTAATTCAGCAATTTCTCTAGTCTTCTCTTCTGCTGCGAAATGACCTGCATCTAGCAAGTGTAGCTCTGCCTGAGGCAGGTCTCTTAAATAGGCCTTTGCCCCATTCGAATTAAATTTTAAATCCTTACTTCCCCAAACAATTAGAGTTTTTGGTTGATGTTCTCTGAGCATTTCCTGCCAGGAGGAATACCGAATCAGATTCGTATTGTAGTCTTGAAAAAGCTGAACTTGAATATTCCGATCCCTTTTTGAACTTAAAAATGCGAGGTCGTGAATCCAGGCATCAGGGCTTTGAATATGGTAATTCCCGGAATCTAAATCATTAAGATATTGTTTATTGATGATCGCTTCTTGACTCGTTAGGGTATAGAGAAAATCCACCTTCGCTTCAGAAGTATCAGTCTGAGCTGTTCGGAAGAATTCTTGTCTTTTAGGTGTTAGTCCGTCAAGATAGGCATTGGCATTCTGAACAATAAGTGCCTTTATTCTTTTTGGCTCTTTCATCATCATTCTATACCCGACAGGTGCTCCGAAGTCTTGCATGTATAGGATATATTGGTCAATTTCAAGCTCATCTATTAGCTCCTTAATCTGACGAGACAGAAGATCAAACGTATATGTTACAGAGTCAGTAGAAGGGTGGTCACTCAAACCGGAACCCAGATTGTCAGGGGCAATTACATGATAGTGTCTCGAAAGCATAGGGATTAAATTTCTGTAGGTATGTGACGAACTTGGGTATCCGTGAAGTAATATAATGGTTGGTAACGTTAGGTCTCCAGCTTCGCGATAGAACATTTTATATCCATTAACCACTTTAGACTTGTAGGTCGTGCCAGGAGGAAGAAAATAAATTTTGGACACGTTTTTCTTCGATCCTAACATATTGCACGAGGCTAATATCATCGCTGATATGAGGATATTACATAAACACTTAACTATTTGATAATAATTCATTTACGTTTTTACAATTCATTGAATTTGATGAGCACTCTTGATTATTTCATCTCATTCGTATCACATGCCATTTTCCTGTCTTAGGTTTCTAACTGAGGCTATCGAGGAAAAATTTGTAAGCATCTTAAGTGAATTGATAGCCATCAGTTAGAAAATTTACTCTCGCTAAAGGATATTTTGGAATCAAGCTATTCGAACCTAATTCTTGATGAATTTTGAAATTCCTTCATTCTCCATGTTCAAGTAGTACATACCCTTCTTTAAGTAGGTGATATCTATAAACTCTTCACCATTCTTAAGCGTACCATGAAGCACTACCCTGCCCAATCCATCGGCAATCGAATAGTTTGTGTTATTAGCGCTACCAGGATCTCGTGAAATAGAAATGCCATTTTCTGCGGGATTCGGATAAATACTTAGAACATATTTTGAATCGTAATCTCTTGTGGAAGTTACCACACCATCCATTAAAACCTTAAAGGCATAACCAGACTGAACAGGATCAAGTCCGATAAAACCACTTGCTATTATATTTCCATCCGACTGATAATTTAGAGCTACAGGTTCATCTGCTAAGTCTGCTTCAACGATATATGTAGATACGCCTGAATCCACAAAACTTGTATTGAGCTGCCCTTCATTGGTGAATGAAACGATTGCTGAGTGAGCATTCTCTCCGGGGTAAATCGCCCTGGCACCTACCAAAATTCCATCTTCAGATTTGAGCAAACTCGTACCTCGTTCATCGCCTCCTAAGGTAAAGTCATACTCAAGCGTGCCTTGATTTCCAAAGCCTTCTTCCAGATCGCCTTCCAGATTTGTGGCCAATAAGGCAATATTCTCCTGCTCACTTTCTGCAATACCCGTTAGGTAAATTCTGTTCTCTTCTTCACAAATTAGTCCAGCGAGAATAGTAATATCATCACCACTAGTTAATTCGTAGGTTTTGCGACCCGCAAAACTTAAATCTAAATTAATTGATCCAGAAGGTGTAAAACTGTAAAGGGCACCTCTGCGTTCTGAAGTTTCATTGGCCTGCCAGTTACCGAACACATAAATAGTTCCATCTTCAGTAAGGTTTATATCTGTTGAACTATCTAATCCATTCTGGGAAGTAGTGGCGACCCCCATATCGGCAAACTCCTCGTCCAGAGTTCCATCAGGACCAATTTTTGTTACCGTTACTTCACCTGATTCATGTCCGGAGAGATAAAGAAATCCATCAGCGTCAATGAATAACCCTGTTGTGAAAGAATTAATGTTGTAGGTTGCCACTCCCAAAAACCCAAAGGAAGGATCGTTTACACCTTCTTCGTTAACCTTAAAAACAAATTGTCTAATATCGGTTTCACCCTGTAAATAACCTGCAATAAATAGGCTGTTGTTGCGATACTCTACTCCGGCAATAGTTTCATCTCTATCGGGATGGAGATTATAAGTGGAATAACCATCTGTACCGAATTCTGTATCTAAAGTTCCATCCGGACTCAAACGCACAACCAGCAACCTATAATCTGAATCTTCCAGATATCTACCCACCATCCAAATGCGATCTTGATCGTCAACAACTGAGTGCGTAATCTCTTCAGGTAATTCAGGAAAAACATTTGTATAGGCAAAGACTTCTCCATTGGCAAAGTCAGTGTCTAATAAGCCGGGCTGCGACCTGAGTGCAAAAGACATAACCAGTAAAAAGGATAATAGAATTTCTCTTTTCATAATTCATTTTTTTGATTCTGGTCAAATTACGGCTGTGGTAATGGGCTGGTTTTGCACTATTTGCACGCATGTTTGAACGTTTTGCACCCCGGTATTTTTTTTAACATTAAAAAGGCTTTAGCTCATTTAGATGATGACTACATTCAAAAAAAGGGGGTGAGAACTTTTCTCAACCCCTTTGAAAACGAAAATGAATAGCTCGGGAATTAGACTATTTGATAACGGGCATGTCGCTTACGAGCTTCCAGGTTCCATCACTAGCCTGAACCAGAGTCAGAAGATTGATCGTACTCATCTGTGAGCCAGCAAAGGATACTTTTGCCGAAGCCGTGGAACCATTTAACAGGAGATTTTCAATTTTTACTTTTCTCGAATCTCCGCCAAATTCTTTATTTCTGATTTTCTCTAAATAAAGGTCTTTTGACATGGTAGATACTTCCGCGCTTCCAAATAAACGATTCATCACTATTCGGTAATTATCGTCGAGGTAGGTGGCTAATTTATCCGCATCATTTTGATCTCCGGATTTTGAAAAGCCCATTATGGTCTTTTCAATTGCCTTTTCATCTGCAGACTGGCCCAGGCAGCTTGCCATCATAAATAGAGCAAAGATGCTCATCAGTAAACTTGATTTAATCATTTCGATTTGTTTTTGATTTATAGAAAATACTTATTGTATTTGCTTCGGTTTTAGGTTGAGATCTATTCGTTTTATCAGAGTATTATATTCACAGATGACCTCATTGCGGAGTGATGCTGAAAATCATCATCCCTGCTGTAAGCTATCAGTAAGCACCATTTGCTCTTAGAGCGAAGCTCCTTATGGTATTTACTTGTTTTAAACGTAGGGAGGGAAAATCGAAGAATCGTACCTTTTTTACTCTCTTCTCCCCAAACGGAAATCACCCGGTTTAATACTCCGTACTCTGAGATAGGTTTGTAGAGCCCAGGCTTTTCAACATAATGTTCCACGACTTCTGGCCTGCCCCCTTTTATCCGTCCCATAATAAGATAGGTGCCAGATAAAGATTCCGATTCGTTGAAACCAATGGCTATCCATCCTGTTGTTGGTGCTTCTAACTCAAAAAAGATTGAATCATTCTGTATTTCCTATTTCACAGTCATCTGGTTTTTTCTGACCTGATTTGAACTTTCCTGAGCTTGAATAATGTTTGTGCGTATAACCAAAAAAGCAAAAAGCCCGAATAGCTTGGCTAACGAAGGATTGAATATGTACATGGATTCTAGTAAATTTTTTATCAATTATTGATATATCAAGTGTTCTGACAAATTTTTTAAGACATATTATTTTGGATTCTTTTTAAGCTCTGCATCAAAGCTTTCAGCTCCTTCTCACTCATTCCCCCTGTACTTTTTGTGCGATGTGCTGTTATTACAGACATGTACTTACTGATGAATCCTTTACCATTCTTTGTTAAACAAATGCTGTACTGCCGTCTGTTCCCTGGCACCACCTTTCGCTCCACAAATCCTTTTTTATTCAGTAAGTCTAAGGTCCTTGTTATTGATGCCGGATCTCTCAATGATTTCTCAGCTAATTCCTTTTGGGTTAATCCTGTATTTTCATGAATAATCTTCAATAAAATCCACTGCTCTACAGTGATGTTCATACCAAGCTTATCGAATTCTCTCTGCGAATAGATCTTTGAGAGTTTACTTGTTCGCTCAATTTGAAAAAGAATTACTTCTTCAATATCCATTGATATATCATTAATTGATATCGCAAATATAAAAATTTTATTCTAAAAAGGGCTTTCATAGATTTTAAATGCCTTATAACACCGGTCTCTCTTCTTTCTAAAGAAACTGAAAGTGGGAAAATTCAATGCGCTGCTGTCAAATCTTGCTAGATCCGATAAAGATTAAACTACTTAATTCTCGTCAGCCTCATTGATCCGTAAGAATCATCAAGGGAAAACTCTCCTACAATTTGGCGCAGGTATTCATCCGTAGCCTTTCGGCATCCGCCCCAATCGTAATAATCGTCAAGTATTATGCATCCGCCAACAACCAGATTTGGGAATATTTGCTCTAAACAGGTCTTGACAGGCTCGTACCAGTCTACATCGATATGTGCAAATGCCACGGGTTCATTGATTTTCATCGTATCCTGAACCAGGCCCTTGATAAGCCTTACGCTCTCCTTCTGGCAATCGATGCCGAAAGATTTCAAATTAGACTGAACTTTTTCGTACAAATTTTCTTCGTAGCCGTAGTACTTGTTGCCGTTTAAACCTTCAGACTTACCTTCTACTATAGTTTGGTAACGATCGTGAACATCTTCCGTATCTTCTTTTGTAGGAGGGGGAATCATACCGAAAACATCGTAAACCTGAAAAGGTCGTTCTTCAGATTTCTGTTTGGATATCAATATGGAAGTCCCACCAAGCGCACAACCCGCTTCAATAAAGAATCCCTGACGTTCAGCTTCTCGTATTTCATTGCAAGCGTTTACAATGCCGATTAGCTTTATTTCTGAAAGATAGGTTAGCCCTTTTTTGCGCAAATCGTGAATTAAGTCCTTTTCTTCCGGCTTTAAATTTGACTTAAGCCTTTTCACTTGCCTCTGCGTTATGGTTCTTTTGATCTTATTCTTGATTTTACCGATCATAATTTCAATTAGATTATGTAGATCTGTGAAGTTTATAAATCTCCTTTCAGGAATAGCCTACAGCATAGCGCAGTTCGTTTTGCTTAAATTGACGCGGCATGATTAGCACAATTTGCAGATCTTCAAGAAAATAGGGTATCAAGAAAGCAAAAAAAACCGGGTAAATCGCTAAATCTACCCGGCTTCAATAAGAAAATCAATAATCTATTTTAAGTGAAGGGCCAAGAATCCCATCATTGCTTCATACAAGTCCATGCGGTTTTCTTCTTTGGCAAAACCATGGCCTTCGTCGTATTTCACCATGTAGGGCACTTCAATATTCTTTGCGCGAAGAGCTTCAACAATCTGATCAGCTTCATCAATATTCACCCTGGGGTCATTAGCTCCCTGCACCACAAAAAGTGGCTTTTCAATCTTATCAATATGGAACACAGGAGAAACTTCTTCCATGATTTCTTTTTCTTCCGGAACTGCAGGATCGTACCACACGGCCTTTAAAATCGGTAGATAAGGAGCCCAGTATGGAGGGATCGTTTCCATAAAAGTAAACAGGTTGGAAACACCTACGTAATCAACACCACAGGCATACAATTCAGGGGTTTTGGTGAGTCCTCGAAGAACTGCATAACCACCATGGCTGCCTCCGTAAATGGCTGCTTTGTCTTCATCAACCCAGCCCTGTTCAATTACGTACTTCAATCCATCTTCTACATCGTCCATCGCCTTGCGACCAATTTGCTTAAATCCGCTACGGAAGAATTCCTTTCCGTATCCCCCACTAATTCTAAAATTAACGTGCAGAGTAGCATATCCGCGACTTGCAAACAATTGCGCTTCGGGATTAAAGCCCCACGAATCTCTAACGCCTTGTGGCCCACCATGAGGGTTTACAACAACCGGAACCTTCTCACCGTCCAAAGCCTGCTTAGGAAGCGTAATGTATCCGTGTATCTTAACTCCATCGCGACTCATAAAAGAGATGGGACGCATTTCAGCCATGTCTTCTTCCTTCAATTGAGGCATCAGATCAAACAATAGCTTAATTTCATCTTCAGCCACATCGTAAGAGTAATATCTGCCGTAAAGTTTATCACTCGTAACGTAGATCAAATACTGGCTTTCATCATCCGTTTTATCAGATATATAGAAGTCATAATTGGGAAATTCGTTCTGCAATTTCTTGTGCAGCTTCTTGTAATATTTGCTTACAGGAACAATGTTGTACTTCTCACCTTCGTAGCTGAAGTAATCTAATTCCCAGTTTCTGTTTCGAGAAAGAGAAGCTCCGGAAACATCGTAGTCTTCATTAGAAAAGAGCTTCTTAATTACCTTATCATTAGCGAGATCATATAGATAAATCTCAGTCTTATCGGTTTCCAGATTAGAAACAACATAGGCATCGTGCGGATCTTCAGTAGCATAATTGAAGCTAATGATGCTAAATGTATCGTCCCACTTCATTGATTTCATCAATTGATAATCGCCTTCATTGACTGCATAGTACAGTTCAGAATTGATTCCATCTTTCAATCTGGCAAAGCCGCGAAGATTACCGTCTTTATCAAATTCATATCCCATAATTGGATTCGCTATATCAGTATTTTCATAGAGTTGCTCTATTTCTCCTGAAACGATGTTTATTTTATAGGGATCAAAAACCTGCGGGTTATTTTTATTCATAGAGATGATCATGTGATCTTTGTCTTCTTTTAAGGAAGCCAGAATATTCACTTTAACGCCTTCATAAGGAGTGAGCTCTTTCTGATTTGATCCGTCTACGTCAACTGCGAAAAGGTGATAATCTTCATTTCCCCCTTTATCCATCACGTATATTAATCTACTATCGTTGGCCCATCCATATCCACGTACCAACTCTTCGCCTTCTGTTATTACCCGCTTTACTTCTTCGGTCTCAATATTCTTGACGTAAACGTGGTTTTTCAGATTCTCATCTTTCTCGCGGTAGCTCATATAAGTACCGTTCGGAGAAAGCTGGAATGACGATGATGCAGGTTTTGCAAAATAATCTGCTACGGAATATTTATACTCGCCAGTTTCCTTGGCGGCAAGGGCCTCCAATTGATCTTCTGTACTCGGAAGCTCTGCGTTACCCGGTTTTTCCATTTCCCCTTTTGATAAGGTCAAAGGAAGTTCGGCTCCACCCTGGGTGAATGTGCCTTCCATTTTTTCGCCTTCAACCTGCGCAACGTAGGTTATTTGGCCCCCCATAACGGAGAGATTAATCTCCCCTTCCTGGAAGCTAACTTTCTCAACAGGAATGCCATTTGCACCTTGCGATGGACTATCCATCGTAGCTGTTAAGGCATCATCTGAACCGGAAAAGTGAAAAATCAGGGGAAGTTCTTGCCCTTGGACATTCAGTTTACCACTCCAGTCTCCTTCTACAGTCTGGGCCTTAAGTATACTAACCATAAGTAATAATGAAATAATTAATAAAGGTTTCTTCATTGGTGTATAGTTTTGATAGTCACCTCCAGAACATTCAATTCAGGGTTCTTATTTCACCCGAATGTTACCTGAGAATCACTGTCTTTTAGTTTCGCGTGCAAATCTAATACATAAGGCCATTCATCCTTGAAATTTTGTGATAAACGGATAAAGGAAATTCTAAATAATCTATCAAGTGAAAACTCCTGTTGATTTGGATATATCAAGACCTACCTTAAAATAAGCCATGTTGATCTTGAAAATTTGCATCGGAAAATAAAATGTGCTTTGCTTACTCTAACTGCTTTCAGCCTAGTTGAAAAGGAGGAAAGTTCAGACCATCATCACAATGGTTTTCAAGAGTGTTCTACCGCTAATAGTAAGACGGAACCAGTCCTCTAATTCCCATATCTACAATATGTTCTTCAGAGCCTTCGTCTACATCCCATTGATCATTTCCATTGATGTCAACCCATTCAAAGCTATTATTGATTGAAAGAGACATGTTCAAGGTGAGGTCTTCTGTTTCATTCCCAGTAATAACGAGAGGTGCTGAAAAGCTTCCTGTTACAACGCAAGATCCGGGAGGAATTGGCGATGTTCCGGCAATGGGGTTAGGAACCGTAGTTGCTCCTTCCGGTACTTCACCGGTTTGAACTCCAGCTATAGAATTTATTCCCCAATAACCTTGTCTTCTATTAGCATTCACATCTACAGCTTCATCGCCAAGTTGAAAGCTTTCTATATATTGATTAAAGCCCAGAAAACTTGCTAGTGTAGCAACATATGGCTGGTTATCGTAATGGAATACGATGTCGTAATTCTGATAAGATAAGCTCAGCCTTACCCATTCGTAAGTTCCCGGATTAATTTCTGAAAGTGGAATTTCCAGCCATAATTCGCCAGGTGCTTTTACGATGGAACTGCTAAAATCAATGGCTTTATCGCCTCCGCGAGTCGTTTCAGGAGCGTGATACACTACTTCTCCGGCACCGAGAGCTGTGTATGCGGTAGGTGCCAATTCTAAATAATGCGCACTTATGCTGTTGAAAACCGGATTTTGAGCGGCATTTGTATCCGGTACAGATACAGGTTGGCCAAAATTTCCAAGCCGTTCTTGGTTTGGGTCAACGGAAAGCTTGACCAATAGTTTGGGCTCTTCAGTTATGACTTCTTCCTTTCTGCAGGACAATAAGCTTAGACCAAGCACTAGAATGATGATTGATGATTTTGAATACATAATTTATTGAGGTTAAGGTTTGGTAGAACTCCTTGAGCGAAGTAAATACCACGGTTCATAAGTAACAGCTCTGCTGCATGGCCCAAATTCAGTCATTCAACTTTTTTTTGATTCTTACTGTTTTCGGTGCTTTGTTTGCTATGGGCCTCCTCTTTGTAGAACGTTGATTTTTTAAAAATCGTATACGAACGCTCGCTCTGATAAATTCTAAGCAGCTTTAACTGAGATTCGTACTGGGCTCTCGTACTCTATTATTTATTCAAATTCTGACTAATGGTAAAGCTACCAAACCATAAATTGTTGTATGTGGACATTTTTCAATTTTATCATCAGCTGGAGAGTTTAATTAACTCTGGTAGAAATTGATACCTTTTTTCATCAATTTCAGACGGTCTAATGTTGGGGAATGAAGCACAGCGTATTCGTGCATGGTTAGTTGCCTTGACTGGATTAAATTTGCAAAAGAAAACGAACCAGGGGAAAATCCCTACGGCTTTCCGTGGGCGCACAGACCAGGCAACCTGCGGGCTATGGAAGTGGACATTGGGGTGGCAGGCGGGTTAATTATACCCGTTTTAAGGCGCTGTATTTTAATTCAAAGAATACTTGAATTAACCAACCCATTTCCCTTTTCTCCCTTTTTTGAGAATGTATATTGCAATCAAATTCAGAAAGACTGAAAGATAAAGTGTAAAAGGTGCAAAAGAAGGAAGAGAATCAATTATATCACTCATAAAAAACGGCCAATATCGATGGATGAGAAATCCTAGTATAGAAATAGTAAGGATTTTAATCGCCAGTTTTTTCGAAGACATAAAAATATGCTTCCAATAAATATTCCAATGATTCCAATGATATATCCCATTTCTGCCCAAACAGGCTCTGGCAATTCGTCACTAAACATTGAGTTTAATTGCGTAAGACCCGAAACGGCTAGAAGAGTAAATGGTATATCAAAAATCCAAAACCAAATGAGTGTTTTATTCTCTGAGTTTTGCATTTAGGATAGTTTAATTATTAGTCATATTGTACCTAAGTCTCAGGCTATGCTGCCCTTCCCGAGAGGTTTGCATTAGAGATAATGTTGTGGCATGTATTTCATTCTTTGACAATCTTCTTGGTACTATTTGACACTTCAGAGATTATTTGAACATAATAGATTCCAGATGGGAGCTTGCTCACATCAATAGGACTTTCAGCAGTATACCGTGCATCAATATCCAGAGCTACAATGCCTGTTGAGTCAATAATTCTAATTCTCAGGATTTGTTGTCCATCGAGTGGATTGATGTAAAAATTGTCATTGCTTGGGTTAGGATATAATTTGAATTTTGAATTTTTGTAATCTGATAGACCCAGAGTAGTAAATCCACTCGAGCAAGAACTTGCATCTACGGGGAAAAATGGCTCAGAATCAGGTAGAAACACGATTTGGTCGTTTCGGCAGAATCGCACAAGTTCATCCACATAGCTTGATACATTTGCGCCCCCATACCAAAACAATCCTTGCATATTTCCTATTCCTTGAACCCATTTTACTTCATCATAATTTAGGTGAAATCGCTTTCTTTCGATCCCGTCATCGTAGATTACTGTATCTACTTGAGTCACATAATAGTCTCTAAGTTCATACTCATCCGATTCAATTCCGTTCAATCCCATAGTACCCGTAATCACATCGAAGATACTATCGCCTTCTTGCGCTCCAAAATCATAAAGCAGTGACTCGGTTACCTCACCATGCAAAACGAAGTACACCTTATCACCTTCATTTCGCGTTGCTCCCTGATACAAACTATCATCCAAAAATATCTGGTTGTAAGTCACTCCATCGATCACCGTATCCTGGTCAGTCATGCTGAACTGAGGATTTGACAAGACATCAAAAGTGTCTGGAGGGCCCTGCATAGTGCCACTCCATGAATAGAAGTAGTAAAGATTGGTCCAATGTGCATTTTCGGTCGGAAAATCGCTTGAGTTTTGGGCCGTGCCTGAAACTAAAATCCATGAGCTAACGATGGTTGCTAAAAGTCTCTTCATTCTTCGGTTATTATTCAAATATGCCGCATCTGCCAGAGTGAAGAAAGGTACGACTTAAGAACCGTAAATCTGCTAACCCGATTGATTTAGCGGAACGATTCAATTATGCCAGAAGCTCGAGTATTGATTCTTATGCTGTATTAGCCACATTTTTTAATATAGTCGGTTCCAAAATTTCGTAAGATTCTTGATTTGGTTCAACGCGTTTAATTGCTCAAACTTCAAAATTCCAATTTCTTCTCGTTTAGAATTCAGAGCGTTTTTATCCGGTACCCTGGGTTGATGCCTTAGCCCATAATAACCAAAATTCTCAAATTTATCTTTACCAAATTCTGCTTCAAAATCACAGATTGCTGCAAAATGTTCGTTGTAAAGGTTCCCTTTTCTTACTTCTTCTATAAGTAGTTTATCGTATGATTGGTTAGGTTGACTAAAATGGTGTATTAAAATTACAATAGGCATTCCGGCTGAATAGTTGGTTGTGCTAACTTTTGGGTGCATTTCATTTCTGTCAAGCCCAATTAAATTCTCTCCTGGAAAACCATATTGTTTTGTTATCTCAACTAATCTCTCAACCTGTTTTGAGTTCAAAGCTTCCCATTTCGTTCTAATCACATTTCTCTTAAAGAGAATAGAGTTGTAGTATTTCTCTCTCATACTTTGATCTTCTAAAAACATTTGGTTTATCTCTGATCTTAGGTCCCAATTGATTTTTGAATTATATATAAGAGCTAAACTGTCTTCCGTTTCTTTAATGTTCTTGTAAAAAGCTGATTCTAAATAGTCGTCTAGCTTTCCTGATTTTTCTAGATCGTTAATTCGTATGCCTTGAGTTACTGCTTTTGTAATGAAAAAATCGAGTTTAACCGTATCGTTTGCGAGAACTGCTAGTTCAATGGCATTGTAACAATCCCTTGCAAATACATGGTCAAAATTTTCAAAAGCCTGTTGATACGATTTAATTGCTGATTCAAAATCACTTTCACTAGCAAATATTTTTCCTTCATTAATTTTCTTATAATAGTCAATAACGTCTTGTGCACAAACACTTGATGTTGCTAAAGAGATCGCGACTATTATTATTTGAATTTTTTTCATTCAACCTTTTAGCTAACGGCAACAGCTATTAGTAGTGCGAGATTTCCAGGCCCTGGCAAGGTTAGGCCCGCCTATAGTGATATTACTTAGTTGTAATATCTTAAAATTCGAGTACTCAACCCGCATTTGCTTTAGCTAATGTTGGCAAATCGTTTTTACTAATAACTAATTCACCCATACGCCTTAACTACAACAAATGTAGACCATGTTATTGCATTGCCTATTCCATGGATTATTGATGGAATAATGATATTGTTTGTTTGAATTCTAATCCATACAAAAAATAGGCCTGCAAGAGTAAATATGCCTGTAAGAAGCATTGTTTCTAAGATGTAATCATTCATTAAGTAAGTGTATAATCGAACACTGTGGATTGAGCCAAGTACAAAGCATAATGTAGATATTATTACTGCCCATTTTACACCATATTTTTTCAAAAAGCCGGTATAAATCAACCCCCTAAAAGTTAATTCTTGGCCAAATCCTACTGCTATTCCCGTAATAAGCCACAGCGGAATATACTGAGTTAAGTTCGCTTGTTGTATGACCTTAAATTCTTCTAATTGCTGAAAACCAAAAAGCAAAACTGAGCCTACTATTCCGAAAAAGAGAAATATTCGGTTGCTTTTAGACCAATTTATCGTCAATAGATTTTTCAGTTCTTTTATCAAAAAAAAAGGAATTAAAGCAAGAAGGACAAAACCCATCTCCAATAAAACTCGGGAAGGTTGATCAAAGTACCAATTACTAGAACTGTGTATCCAAGGATCGGGTGAAACAAAATAACGAATAGGAAACTCAAGTATGAGTCCCCATATAATCATAAGGACTACGGGGTTTTTAACGTTACTGTAAGTCAAGCTATTCTAGTATTATTTTCCTGAATGTTTGCCAATGGTAGTCTGTGTCAATATCATTTTTGAGCACTTAAAATTACCGTATTTGAATCATTTCAAAGGTATCTATCCGCATACAAAATTCTAAAACAAGGCTTTTGAGACAGCCTAACGGTTTAGCTATGCGCAATGTCCTGGAATTGCGTAAAGGTTATATTAGGTCTCGTTTTTATCTTTTTGCCTTCTTAATAAGTTTTAAAGCCCAGTCATAATGACTTGATGTCGCAGAGACAAGGTATGCTCCTAGTGATGTAGTACCAGTCCATTTGTATCTCTTCTTTTCAAATAGTTCTTCATCACTATGTTTCTCAATCAAACTCCTAACTTTTTCGTAGCTTGATTTGAAATCCTTCTTCGCATCTTCGAGAGGAGCGTCCTGATATTTTTCCCAAATCCACCTGTTTAATTCAGGAGTTGTTTTCCAAGTGTATCCTTTCGCAGGCATATCTGGTTTTTCTCCTTTCATTCCTACCGCGTACCAATCAAACATCATTAAATGCCAATGGTGAAGATGCATCAGAACATCTCGAATATTTCGATTCATTGATCCTTTCGGGAAATCTGTATTCTGTTCTTCTTTCGACAAACTATCAATGAATTCTGAAAGAAGCTCAAAGTTCTTTTTACTCAAATTCAGTAAATCAGCTTTGTTCTTTGGTCGAGCCATATTTTTTAGAAATGTCTTTTAAATGTTTACAAATATGGTTTGATACTATCTCTAAATGCTCGCTCCTGGAATAATCCCGTGAACCCTTCTTGTAGGGTATCAGGTTTATTCTGTCCATAAATATGAATTCTTCAATTGTAACTTGAGCATCTTTCAGTCGTTTGATAAGGTTTTCTATTGATTCGTTTTTTGTGGTTTCAACACTTTGTTTGTTAAGTTCTGACAGTTTCCCTTTTAACGGTTTTGGTTTAATACCCTTACCTAAATCTGAAATATTTCTTGCAAAACTCTCGTGCCAAAAAGTTATATGTCCAAGAATGTCCTTTGCATTCCAGTATTTATAAACCATTTTATCGTAGTCAAGGTCCTTCTCGAAAAAGTCAAAAAGTTGATCGAGTTCATTTCTTAGAATTTCAACATTTGTTTTTATTTCTTTCTCTTTGTCTGTCATTCCAACTTAATCAGTCCTAGCAGTCACGGCTATGAAACGGTTAGTACAAAGAGCGTTTTAATGAGCTTTATTCATTGTTATGCCGACGGCTTTATCTTGTCCAATTGTGTTTTCATTTTCCATGGTGTCTAGCAATTTCATCATCGCTTAGACGCAAGAATCGGGCAGCATTGTTGTACAGGATATCTCTTTTTTGAGATTCAGTTAAAAATGGTGCTTCTTCTATAATTTTTACAGATCTTTCAATCACTCCAGGCCAAACCATCTGGTCAGAACCGAACATTACTCGATTTCCAAACCCAGCATCAACTATAGCTTTTAGCCACTTGTAAAATGCTTCTCTTGGTTGAGTGAAAACAATTACGCCTACATCGAGATGAACTTGTGGATGTGCGTACAAAACAGCTAGGAGATCATCGAGCATTGGATAACCACCGTGCATTATGTAAAGTCGAAGTTTAGGGTGTCTGACTAATACCTCTTCCAAAGTAAGTGGGCTGTGCATTTTAGCTCGATAATTTGAAGCGCCTAAGTAGATGACGCCTGGAGGTCCAGGCCCTACATGTATACCCACCGGAATATCTAACTCTTCTGCTAGCTCAAAATATGGTTCCAATTTATCATCATTGGGATATATTCCCGCATATTGAGTTGTAAGCTCTCCTAAAACCATTAAATTTCCATTTTTGTGGAGCGACCTCAAGGAATCGGTTGAAGGAGTATTTGGACTAATCGACATTTCAATAGCCGGGTAAAGACGATCAGGTCTCAGGGATCGCCATTTCGCCACACGATCAACAGTTCCACTTAAAACACCGTAAATATTATACTTATCCAAGACATCAAAAGTCTCCTGCATTAGGGCTTCATCGGTAGTAGGTGACCATATCGGATTATCGCACGGAGGTTCTTTAAGCATGCGTAGAAAAACATCAGAATACTTTTCAACAGGATCCCAAACCGGCATAGGATTAATAGGTGTGCAAATGGCAACAGGCGGTGGGCCTTGTCCATCAATTGGATGTGCATGTAGTTGCATGTCAATTATGGGTAGACTCTGCTGAGCCAGGGCGAATTGACTGCAAAAAAGCAGCGTGAGTATTATTGCTCTTTTCATATTTAAAGTGTTATTTATTGGTCTCAAAGTTATCAGCTGCCGCATAACGTTCAGAGTAAGATGTCGTAAGCGACCGCGGGGAGCCTATGCATTC
>Ga0207419_1001048_pt1 | contig 22109 bp, 13 predicted proteins | sample ElkSloMetagenome_4_FD_184723 | JGI IMG/M metagenome (GOLD analysis project Ga0207419, IMG submission 184723) | Hot spring microbial communities from Elkhorn Slough, Monterey Bay, USA - MD2A (version 2) | ecosystem: Environmental > Aquatic > Marine > Intertidal zone > Estuary: Microbial mat ... | reverse complement strand
CGCCGGGCCGATCCCGCGGACCGCGAGCAGGTCTTCGGCCGAGGTGAAGGGAGCCTCGGACCTCGCGGCCACGATCGCCGACGCGGTGGCAGGACCCACGCCGGGCAACCGATCGAGCTCGATGGCCTCCGCGCGATTCGGGTCGAGCATCTCGCCCTCTGCGAGCGGGCGTGCTCGTCGCTCCTCCTCCGACCTGAGACTCTGCACCGTGTCGATCGCGGCGGCCACGTCGCGCTCGACGCCGGGCCCGCCGTCCGTGGCGGTGCGCTGCGACCACGCCCACCGTGCTGCCGCGACCGTGGCGAGGACCACGAGGGTCCGGATCCAGGCACGGCGTTCCTCTTCCGTCATGGTGGACAGAATCGCCACGTGCACCGGGCGACGGGATGGATGGATCGGCCGATCAGAACCCGGCGGCACCCGGCGCCGGCACACCTCCCGCCTGGAAGACGAACTGACCGTACAGCCCGACCTGGAACTGGGTCGACCCCGTGCGCTGTCCCACGAAGGACTGTCGGTCGGTATAGCTCGCCTGGAGGCCGACCTCGAAATCCCGGACCCGGGTGTCCATCGTGAAGCTGAGGCCGCGATTGATCTGGTCGACGAAGGCCACGCACTCGGTGCCCGCCCGCTGTACCCGACACTCGCGCTCACCGACGTAGGTGCCGATCAGCGAGATACGGAGCGGATCCGCGAGATCCACGGAAAGGAGCGCGGGCAGCGCGATCACCGAACTCGCAGCGATGCGATGCGTGTCGCGGTCGCGCTCGGTGTCTCCCGTCGGATCGCGTCCGGTGCCGTCCAGCAGGGATCCCCGGTAGCTGGTCACCAGAGACCCGACCCATGTGAGCGTGACGTCCCACGGCACATTCCACTCGTCCTGGATGCGGGTCTGAGCGGCCTGGCCGAAGACCGTCTCGGTGCGCGCGCGCCGCACCGACGTGGAGAGGTTGACCCGCTCGAGCACCAGCGCCCAGCTCTCGGGGAGGGAGAGGTCGCTCAGCGCGCCCCGGATATCCGGCCAGACGCGGCGGCGAACGACCCGATCGGCGCGACGGTCCAGTGTGGACGCCTCGGACGTCCGGTACCCGAAGTCCAGGGAGCCGCCGCTCCCCGCCACCCCCCAGTTCCACGTCGAGGCCGTCCGGTCGATGAAGGTCGCGGCCGTATCCGCATCGATCACGCGGAAGCCGTCGAGCGAGGTCCAGCCGAGCTGGAACGCGGTCGCCGGGTCCACCGGATCCCGGTTGTAGCGGGCGAACACGCCGTCCTGCCGAGTCAACCGCAGGGGGCGGAGCAGCGACAGGACCGACCGCGCGGCCTCGCTGTCCTCACCGATCCCTCCGGCCGCACGCAGGATCCGTCCGACATCGAGCGCGAAGCGTCCCTCCAGATCGCGCTCTCCCCGCACATTCCGCTCGAGCGCCCGCACCGAGTCCGACCCCGCCGTGCGGAAGCCCACGAAGGTGGGATTCCGGTCTCCACTGTAGCGCGTCGTCAGGGTGAGGTCGGGGGTGAACCAGCTTACCCAGCGCGGCCCCCACCCTACCCGCGTGGCCAGGCGCCGCCGCGTTTCCCAGCCGAGGTTCAGCCCCGCCGGGTCGCGGCGCGCGGCGGCGATCAGGGCCTGGACGGCAGGATCGCTCACCGCCTCCTCCGGGGCGAGCAGGTCGCGCCCCGAGACCAGGGTCGCCTGCGCCGTCAGCGTCGGTACGGGCCGGAATCCGATCTCGGCCACCGCCTCGAGATCCTCCCGAGGTGCCAGGACCGCCTCGACGGTCGAGTCGCCCGGAAGGGTCGTGATCGCCTCGTATCGGCGGATCTCGTTGTCCTGTCGGGCGTACGCGGCGCCCACCTCGATGCGCTCGGGCGCCCACCGAATCCGGGAGGACAGCACCGACTCCTCCAGCCCCTCGGGAAGCAGCGCCCGCACGATCGGCTCGACCACCGACGGCACCACATCGAACTCCCGGGGGGCGATGCGCTTGTCCCACCCGACGCGCACGTCCATGCCCCGCGTGTCCACCGTCGAGGTGATCGACGACGCGTCGCTCCGGTAGGTCGACACGCTGGCCCCGAACCCGTCCAGGAGCGCGCGCGCCAGCAGCCGATCCGACGACGTCACCTTCCGGAAGCCCAGCGTCACTCGGGTCTGCCCGAACCCCGGGGCCCGCAGATCGCGGATCCGATCGGCCCGCACGTCGGAGTTGTCGAGGAAGGTGGGATCGAGCGTGCGCCGCGCCCAGCTGATCGAGAGGGGCATCTCGACGCCCCACCCGGACGGGGCGAACCGTTCGAGGCGGATGTCGGTCACGAGCGAGACCCTGCGGTCTCCCTGGTTGCTGCGGCGCTCTCTCAGCTGACGGAAGTCCGCCCCGCGCGTCGTCAGATTGAAGCGACTCTCCACCAGGTCGCCCGCCCGGACCGTCGCCTGAACGTTTCCGGCGATGCCGACGTCCCGGACGCCGCGATCGAGGCGCAGCTCGTTGATCCAGACCTCGCCGCGGAAGTCGTCGACCCCCTGGTTCAGAATCCCGAAGGACACCTCCCGGACGTTCGCCAGGTCGGGGGCACGACCTCGATCCCGGAGCACGATCGCATAGGTCGAGTCGGCGCTGAACAGGGTGATCGGCGGATCCCCCGACGACCGGGGGCGCCGGATCAGCTCCTCCTCCGCGCGGCGGCGCAGATCGATCAGAACGTCGAAGTCGATCACGACCTCGGGCAGCCAGTCCGCCTGCACCACGCCCGCACCGGCCGGCGTACGCAGCGGAGTACGGTACAGATAGAAGTTCTCCGGACCGGTGCCGATCTTCATGAAGAAACGTACGTCGCCCTGTGGGTCCCAGTCGCCGTGGACCGGCACCACCCAGAGCCGTGCCTCGCCGTAATCCAGGAAGTTCCGGGGTCGCTGCGGATAGCGCGTGTAGACCTCTGCACGGTTGCCCGGAGCCAGACCATCGACCGACACGGACAGCGCTCGTTCGTTGAACTCGATGCCCTGCCCGCCGACGGCGATCGTCGGGTCGGCGAGCTGCTCCAGCACGCCCGGCGGGGAGATGTAGCCGTCGCCCTCGGTGAGGCGTGACACGGGGCCGACCTCCACCCGGCCTCCGAAGGCAGCAGTGTCGCCGACGATTCCGGTGAGGACCCCCTCCGGCCCACGACGGATCCAGCGAGACCCCACCAGCGCGAGACGGGCGATCGTCAGGTCGATGGCGCGATCCGCCACGACCGTGAACCGGATGTGTCGTACCCCCCGGAGGTCCGACTCCGTGAAGGGGCCGTTCACCTCGATGGCCGAGGGGTCGCGGATCGGGATGCGGTAGAGGCGAAAGTCCGTTCCCGTCTCGCCGACGTTGCGCACGAGATACGGGGACGACCCATCGAGTTCGAGGGCCCAGCGCAGGGTCCGCTCCGCCGTGTCGAGGACGCCGTCGCCGTCGAGGTCCTCGGAGTCGTTCCGGCCATTGTTCCGGGTGCAGTTCGCCCGATCGTCCCCGAGCCGGAAGATGCGCCCGGGCTCCGACTCGCACGTCTCGCCCCAGACCCCCAGGCGGTCGAGTTCGTCCCCCCAGATCTGCCCGAGCGCGGGATCCGCCTCCTGGTCGAGCCGATCGAGACCCCAGGGGATTCCGTTGGGTTTCGTCCCCGACGTCGCCCCCCCCTCGGCCACGAAGTAGGCGTCCTCCGACACCGTTCCGAGGTCGACCAGCAGCGTCGCGCGCTCTCCCTTCGCGACGTAGAACTCCAGGAAGTCGGTCTGCGTGAGGTCGGTGCCGTTGGGCGCGAGCGTGGTGGTGATGCCCGCGAATCGCTCGCCGGACGAGCCTGCGCCCGCCGGTCCGTTCGGATCGAAGGTGAGCCGGAGGCCGGGCTCCCTCACCCGTGACCCGGCGACCCGGATCTGCTGGTCGATCTCCTCCCGCGGGAGGAAGCCCTCGTGGATATCGACCGAATCCCCCTCCATCCCCTCCACGATCCAGGTATGCTGCCACGCCAGGTCGGCCAGCGACTCCGGACGCACCGGCGGCAGCGTCGAGCCGAAGCCCGGGGACGGCGCACTTCCGAGCGTCCACTGATTCGAGAGAAGCGACAGCCGCCGTCGATCGGAGGCGTCGAAGTCGTCGAGGAAGACATCGCCCTGTGTGTTCGGCGTCGGGAGCGACACGGCCAGCTCCCCATCCAGCGAGAATGTCGACCCCTCGATAGAGCGCACGCCGGGGATCGCGGAGAGTGCGCGGTCCAGCCACCGCATCGAACGCTCGACGCGTCCCCCGAGGCCCCCCAGGGCGATCGCGGCCGGCTCCAGGCCCAGTACGGGGCGCGTCACGACGGTCCGCTCCTCCTGGTAGAGCGCCAGAATGTCGAGCTCTCCCCGTTCCGGCGACCCGACGTGACCCACCATCCCGACGACCGACGTCGGGGCGTTTCGAAAGAGCTGCTGCTGCTCCCAGGTGGCCCGGATCGTCGCATCGGGGTCGGTCGAGAAGAGCACGTCGGGCTGCAGCAGCGTCACGAGCCCCGCGTCGTAGCTGATCTCGTAGTCGATCCCTCGTACGAGTTCGCGGTCGCCCAGTCGAATGCGCTCGCTCCCCTGGCGGACACCGAACGCCCCGAGCGAGAAGGTCGAGATGACCCCCTCCGACCGGACCCGATAGGGGATGGTGAGTCGGAAGAGCCCCCCGTTTCGTCGCTCGAACGGGTCCTCCGCCTCGTAGATCTGCTCGTTCGCGGCATCCCCGAGCAGCGTGCGCGCCTCGGTCTCGTCGAGTCCGAGGGTGGGATTCGGGGGCGGCTCCGCGAACGGCCGCAGCGTGGGGAACACGAGGAACGTTCCGGGGACGATGGGCGGGTCCTGGAAGAGCTCGGCCCCCGGCGTGTACACGAATGCCGGGTCGATCCGGTCCAGCGGCGATTCCCGATCCACCCCGAACAGCTGGAGGTAGGTGACGTCGCGGCCGTCGGGGGCGCGCTCGAAGGTCCGGCCCGCGCTCGGTTCTCCCAGCGAGATGACGGGGTTCACCGATGCCGGCTCGACATCGGGCGAGGCCGACACCCGATACACCTGATGCATCTCCAGCTCCCAGGTCGCACGGCCCGGCTGATGGTTGGCATCGGTCGCCTTGAGGAGCTTCAGCGTCGGGCGGCCACCGGCGCGATAGACCTCTTCCGGGTTGTAGTCCCCGACCGTGTCCCCCGCGGCGGTGATGTACGTGACGGCCAGCATCTCGTCCCGGGTGAGCGGGCTCCGGAGCGCCACCCACAGACCGCTGGGGTGCACGAAATACTCCTGTCCCGGAATCAGCGCGCGGAACCACCCGGACTCCCGCACGGTGTCACCCCGCGCTTCGAGAACGGCATCGGCCTGGATGTACCCCTCGACCTGCTGCCGTGCGGCGGGATCGTTCTCGAAGCGATAGAGCTGGATCGGATCGAATCCGGGCACGATGTCCGACGGCAGAGCACCCGCGTCGAGTTCGAGCACGTCCACATGGGGATACTCGTCGAACTCGATCGGGTCGACGAGGAAGAAGAACTGCCCGCGCTGGAAGTCCGCGTCGTCGACCACGACGGTGTCCTCCTGCACGAATCGACGCTGGTTCCCGACGCCGGTGAGCCGGAACTCGCGGGAGTTGAGATCGCCCCGTTGCTCCGCCCAGACCCCACGAAGGTCGAGCGGGCCGAACTGGCCCTCCATCTGGAAACCGAAGTTCCCGCTCGGGATTCCATCGGTGACGAACCGCGACTGGGGCAGCCGGAAGTCCACGTCGCCGACCTCGAGGCGCTTGAGGATGGCATCGGCTCCCCCCTCGTACGTGACCTGCAGGCGATTGGTCTCGCCGAACTCGCGCAGTTGATCGTAGTCGACGTCGACGGTGAGACGGTCCAGGAAGGTGCCGCTGATGCGAGCCGCGAAGTTCAGATCCGGACTCAGCTCCGGGAAGAGGTTCGGCTGACACGACTCCTGAAATCGATCGGTGCAGGGCCGGAAGCGATTCCAGTCGCCGCCGAGTTCACCGCGCGTGCGCACCTGCATCAGGAGGTCCCGGAAGGGGTCCTCCGGACCCGACGACGACGCCGCGCCGTCCGTGACGCGCGAGGCGACTCCCCCCTGTTCCGCGCTCCGCAGCACGAAGTCGCGGGCCGCCAGACGCTCGAAGGGCGAGGGTGCGCGAGCCGCCGGATCCAACTCGGTTCGGGGCACCCTCGGGATCAGCCATGGAGCGAGGTCGGCGAGCCGGGGCACGCCGGCTGTCAGGTCGGGCACCGGCGGCACGGTACGGAGGGGCGCCGGGCCGAGCCCCAGCCGGACCGGACGGTCCGGTCTCAGACCGGTCACCCCCGGACGACCGAACTCCCCCTTGAGGATGGTGTCGCTGGCCGGGGCGAGGACCGTCGCGGCGTGGATGCCGAGCCCCATCGCGACCCCCGACTCCGGGAGCCCGCCGAGCACCAGCACGGCGGTGAGGACCACGCCCACCGCGCCCGTGTAGGATTTCGAGAACCCGCCGGACGCGGGGGCGCGGGCGACCTGGCGAACGATCCACCGCTTGAGGGCCTCGCCGACTCCGGATACCGTTCGGGCTGCCAACCACCCATGAAGATCCTCACTCGACACATCGTGCGGGCCATGCTCGGCCCCTTCCTCTTCGCCCTGTCGGCGCTGACGGGAATCCTTTTCCTCAACGCGATCGCCGAGGAGATGGCGGATCTCAGCGGAAAGGGTCTCGGCTGGCAGGTGATCGGCGAATTTCTCCTGCTCACGCTCCCGCACACACTCGCCCTGACGCTGCCCATGGCGGTGCTGGTCGCGGTGCTTCATGCGTTCAGCGAGATGACGTCGGCCAATGAGATCACGGCCATGAAGGCGGGAGGAATTTCGCCCGGAAACATCCTTCGTCCGCTCCTGGGCATCGGGCTGCTGGCCGCCGTCACCGTATATGTATTCAACGACCAGATCCTGCCGGAGGCGAATCACCGCCTAAGTAACCTGCTTCAGGACATCAATCGCAAGAGTCCGACGCTGGCGCTCAAGGAGCAGGCGGTGAATCGGCTCGAGGCGGGAGAGGACCGCAGGGTCTTCCATCTGATCGCCGGTCGGATCGACAACAGTACGTCTCAACTCTGGGATGTGCGGGTCGTCGATCAGAATGATCCGACGCGGCGTTCGATCACCTGGGCCGACTCCGCCAGCATCCGCTTCTCGCCGAATCGTACCGACCTCTACATGACGCTGTACGATGGGGCGTCGCTCCAGACCGGAGAGCGCGATCCGGCGGTCCTCGATCGGACCGAGTTCGCCTCCCAGCAACTCCAGTTCGCGGGGATCGGGGACGAGTTCGAGCGTAGTCAATCCGAAATCCGGAACGAGCGGGAGCTCACGGTAGGCGACCTCCGGGATCGCGCACAGCAGGAGGACGCCCGTCGAGAGGAGCTCACCGAGACGATCCACACGGTGTCCGTGGACGCCGTTCGCGGCGCGCTCGGCTACCCGATCGCCGACTCGGCCATGGCGGCCGCGATGGAGAACACCGAATTCGCGATCACGCGGGCCGACGAGCTGTTCGGACGGACCGGCACGGCGGGTGCCCCGCTCGTGCAGTACGATCGGTTCACCTCCAGCGCTCAGACCCGTGCGTCCAGCGCGGTGGCCGGATACCAGCAGCGTGTGATCAACGCCCGCAAGTACAGGGTCGAGGTCCACAAGAAGGCGGCGCTCGCCTTCGCCTGCATCGTCTTCGTCATTCTCGGCGCACCCCTCGCCGCGCGCTTCCCGAACGGCGGTCTGGGGCTCGTGATCGGGGCCTCCACCGCGATCTTCTCCATCTACTGGATGGGCCTCATCGGCGGCGAGAAGCTGGCGGAACCCGGGTATGTGCCGCCCTGGGTCGCCATGTGGGGGACCAACGCGATCTTCCTCGCGCTCGGGATCCTCCTGTATCTCCGCATGGGACGGGAGACGTCCACGAATCGGGGCGGAGGACTGGACGAGATCCTCTGGAGGATACGTGGTCTCTTCCGCCGGGGGCGGACGGTGGATGCGACACGAGGAGCGTCGTGATCCGGCGCCTCGACCGATACGTCTTCACGACGTTCACCCGCCTGTTCGTCCTCACCCTCATCGCGGTCGCCCCCCTCTTCATGCTCGGGGACCTCACCGACAACATCGACGACTACCTCGACCGGGCGGACGTGGGCATGGCCCGGGTCCTGGAGGGGTACCTCTACTCCTTCCCCCAGTGGTTCCAGTGGTCGCTCCCCATCGCGGCGCTGGTCGCGGCAGTCTTCACCGTCTCCCGGATGACGGCGAATCGGGAAGTCCTCGCCGCCAAGGCGGGTGGCGTGTCCTTCCATCGCCTCTTCCTTCCGATGCTCTTCGTGGCGACCGCCGTCACGGGGATCGGGTTCGCCGTGGCCGACTACGTGCCCCGGACCAACAAGGTCGCGATGGACCTGCTGGGCAATCGCCCGATTCTGCGGTTGTTCCGGGACGATTTCGCCTTCCGCACCGAGGGCGGGATGCTGCTGTCGGCTCGCCGACTCAGCGTGACGGAGGGTCGGCTGAGCGACCTCACCTTCACCCGGGACATCGAAGACGGCAGCACGCTCCACATCGGGGCGACGTCGGCGGCCTTCACCGACGAGGGCTGGCTGTTTCGGGACGGTCGCATGCGGCGGGTCTTCGAGAATGGCTCCGAAACCACCTTCCGTTTCCTTCAGATGCGCGTGCCCACGCTGACGGAGACGCCGGAGGAACTGATGCTGGTGGAGCGTGCGGCGGACGAAATGACGCTGGCCGAAATCGATCGCCAGGTGGGCATCATCCAGCGGTCCGGCGGGCAGGCGAACGAACTGCGTGTCGAGGCGGCGCAGCGCGGAGCGATCCCCGTCGCCACCCTGGTCATCATCCTCTTCGCGGCCCCGCTCGCGACCACCTCCAAGCGGGGTGGCGCCGCCTTCGGGGTCGGGCTCGCTCTGGGGTCGCTGATCCTCTACATCATGCTCCTGAACGTGTGGGGCGCACTCGGCGCTGCGGGGATCGTGAGCCCGACGATGGCAGCATGGATCCCCAATGCGATCTTCCTCGTGCTCGGACTCGTCTTCCTGATCCGGGTCAGGACCTGAGGCCGCGGATCAGGACCTCAGGCCGCCGGCGAATCCGGCGTCCAGACGCCCATCGGCGATCACCTGTACGGGTCCCCGAAGGCCCACATCCAGCTGCTCGGTCACGGTGACCTGAAGCCGTCCGCCTTCCATCACGACCTCTACCGTACCTGGAGGAATCCGGCCCGACTTCACGGCTGCCACCGCGGTCGCACACGAGCTGGACCCCGAGGCCGTCGTCGGACCGACGCCCCGCTCCCAGATGTCGATCTCGATCCGATCCGCCGCGATCCGGCGCGCCACCTGGACGTTGGTGCCCGCCGCGAAGGCGCGAGAACCCGCCAGAGCCGGCCCGACGTCGTCGATCCGGGCGTCCTCGTCCCATACCACCATGTGCGGATTTCCGACCGAGACGGGCACGGCATCAAGCTCCGACAGCCGGGGAGTGAGCGCGGACCGATCGAGTGCTACCGCGTCCGCTCCGGTCCGGGCACGTCCCATCTCCACCGACACGTCGTAGAGTCCCGTCGCCGGGTCGTGCGCGTGCACCCGCATGCCGACGGCGTCTCCCGCGATCCGCACCTCGAAGCGCTCACCGCCGACCCAGCCCTGCCGGTGCAGCCAGCTCGCGACGACCCGCAGGCCGTTGCCACTGCGCTCGAATTCCGAGCCGTCCGGATTGAAGGCACGCAGCGGGAAGGGCTCGTCCCGTCCGACCACCACCATGACTCCGTCCCCCCCGACCCCGATGTGTCGATCGCACAGGCGGTGGATCGCCCGCTCGGTCGCGCGCCAGCGAAGCGGTTCGTCCTCTGCCAGAGATTGTCCGGTCGCGACGAGGTAGTCGTTTCCGAGTCCGTGCGCGCGGAACCAGTCGAGCCCGACGTGCGGGCGAGGGCCGTAGTCCATGCCGGGAAGTATAGGGATGGAGGTGGACCGGCGAAGGGGTGGACCCCTTTCGGGGCCCGACGGTATGTTCACCCGGACAATCGAGACGGGGTGATTTGCAGCATATTGCGACCCGTTCCGGCGCCGGCGTGAATGCCCGGCAATCGGACGAACATGCTAAAAAGCTATCTCCCCCGGTGCACGTCTCTGCCGGGGTTTTACACAGGAGGCACCGTGGGCTCGACCGCCAGTCGTCGGCACGCCCTGCTTCGGGCATCCCGCGAGCGAATTCTTCTGCTCGACGGAGCGATGGGGACCGTCATCCAGGGCTACGGCCTCGACGAATCGTCCTACCGTGGCGAGCGCTTCGCCGATCACGGAGACTCGCTGGCCGGCGCCAACGATCTTCTGTCGGTGACCCAGCCCGACATCATCCGTGAGATCCATGGACGGTACCTCGAGGCGGGTGCCGATCTGATCGAGACGAACACCTTCAACGCGCAGCGGATCTCCCTCGCGGACTACGCCCTGGAGGATCTCGCCTACGAGACGAACGTCGCAGCCGCCTCCCTCGCGCGAGAGGCCGCCGAGGCGTGGACCGCCCGTACTCCGGACCGCCCGCGAGGCGTCGTCGGGGTGCTGGGCCCGACCAACCGCACCGCCTCCATCTCGCCGGACGTGAACGACCCCGGGTTTCGGGGGGTGACCTTCGAGACGCTCGTGGAGATCTACCGCGAGCAGACCGAGGGGCTGCTCGACGGGGGCGTGGACTTCCTCATGGTGGAGACCGCCTTCGACACGCTGAACGCGAAGGCGGCGCTGTTCGCGATTTCGCGGTCGCTGGAGGCGCGAGGGGCCGACACCGTGGCGGGATCGACCCCGGTCATGATGTCGGGCACGATCACGGACCGATCGGGACGGACGCTCACCGGTCAGACGGCGGAGGGCTTCTGGAATTCGGTGTCCCACGGCGTGGCCGCGACCTTCGACGGCGGGCGAGTCCCGTGGCGCTCCGAACGGCCCGACCTGGACCCCCACGTCGGCCTTCTCGGAGTCGGGTTCAACTGTGCGCTCGGCCCCGAGCAGCTCCGGCCCCACGTCGAGGCGCTGTCCCACGCGGCGGGATGCCTCGTCACGGCCCATCCGAACGCGGGGCTGCCCAATGCGATGGGGGGCTACGACAAGACCCCGGAGGAGATGGCCGAGGCGGCGAGGGAGTGGGCGGAGTCCGGCTTCGTGAACGTGCTGGGCGGATGCTGCGGGACGACGCCCGAGCACATCGAGGCGATCGGAGAGGCGATCGAGGGTGTGGCTCCTCGGACCATTCCGTCGCCCGCCGAGCGGGGGAAGGCCCCGACGCGCCTGTCGGGGCTCGAGCCGCTCACCATCACCGAGGATTCCTTCCTGGTGAATGTGGGTGAACGCACCAACGTCACCGGATCCCGCAGATTCCGGCGGCTCATCGACGAGGACGACTATCCGGAGGCCCTCTCCGTCGCTCTCGACCAGGTGCAGGGGGGAGCGCAGATCCTCGACGTGAACATGGACGAGGGTCTGCTCGACTCCGAGGGCGCCATGCGGCGCTTTCTCAACCTTCTGGCGGCCGAGCCGGAGATCTCGCGCATTCCCGTGATGGTCGACTCCTCGAAGTGGGAGGTGATCGAGGCCGGCCTGCGATGCGTTCAGGGGAAGGGCGTGGTGAATTCGATCTCCCTGAAGGATGGCGAGGAGACATTCAGGGAGCGCGCCCGCGAGGTCCGGCGCTACGGGGCCGCCGTCGTCGTCATGTGTTTCGACGAGGACGGGCAGGCGGACACCGTCGAGCGCAGGGTCTCGATCGCTGAGAGGGCGTACGAAATCCTGACCGGGCAGGTCGGCTTCCCGCCCGAGGACATCGTGATCGACCCGAACGTGTTCGCGGTGGCGACCGGGATCGCGGAGCACGATCGGTATGCGCTCGACTTCATCGAGGCGACGCGCCGGATCGGGGAGAGCTGCCCCGGCGTGCTGATCAGCGGTGGGATCAGCAACCTCTCCTTCTCCTTCCGTGGGTCACCGTCGGTGCGCGAGGCGATGCACGCCGCCTTCCTGTATCGCGCGGTGAAGGCGGGGCTGGACCTCGCGATCGTGAATGCCGGCGCCCTGCCCGTCTACGACGAGATTCCGGACGACCTCCTCGAAGCCGTCGAGGACGTCCTCTGGGTCCGGCGGGACGACGCGACGGAGCGACTCACCGAACTCGCCGGTCGCTACGCCGGGGGCGAGGCGAAGCAGAAGGAGGAGGACCTCTCGTGGCGCGAGGCTTCGGTGGACGAGCGAATCACCCACGCGCTGGTCCGGGGCATCGACGGCTGGATCGTCGAGGACGTCGAGGAGGCGCGGCAGGAGGCGGATCGTGCCCTCAGGGTGATCGAGGGGCCGCTCATGGACGGGATGAACGTCGTCGGTGACCTCTTCGGCGAAGGAAGGATGTTCCTGCCGCAGGTCGTGAAGAGCGCCCGGGTGATGAAGAAGGCGGTTTCCCACCTGGTCCCCTGGATCGAGGCCGAGGGCGGAGACGAGCAGCGGGACGCCGGCTCGATCCTGCTCGCGACGGTCAAGGGCGACGTCCACGACATCGGGAAGAACATCGTGGGGGTGGTGCTGCAGTGTAACGGCTACCGCGTGGTGGATCTCGGCGTGATGGTGCCCGCGGACCGGATTCTCGAGCGGGCGATCGAGGAGAACGTCGACGTGATCGGCCTCTCCGGGCTCATCACGCCGTCGCTGGACGAAATGGTGCATGTGGCGGCCGAACTCGAGCGCACCGGAGCCGGCGTACCGCTCCTCATCGGCGGAGCAACGACCTCGCCGACCCATACCGCGATGAAGATCGCGCCGGCCTACACCCGTGCTCCCACGGTTCACGTTACCGACGCATCCCGCGCCGTCGGTGTCCTCGGACGTGCCCTGGACGAGGGCGCGCGCGACGACTGGTGGACCTCGATCGACGAGAACCACGCGACGCTGCGGGATCGGTGGTCGGACCGAAACGCGAAGCGCGAGCTGCAGACGATCGAGCAGGCCAGGTCCCACGCCGATCCCGTCGACACGCCCTCCCCCGCCCCGAACCGGCCCGGCGTGGACGGGCGGACGGGCGTCCCACTCTCCGATCTGCGCGACTACATCGACTGGACCCCCTTCTTCCAGGCGTGGGAGCTGGCCGGTGCGTACCCCGAGATCCTCGACGACGACGTGGTCGGCGAGGAGGCTCGGAAGGTCCACGCGGACGCCCTCGAGATGCTCGACCGGTGGACCCGGGACGGTACCGTCGAGGCCCGGGCGGTCTGGGGCTTCTGGCCGGCGGGACGCGACGGTGACGACGTCCTGCTCTGGGCGGACGGATCCAGTCCGGCCGCGCCGGATCCCGCCGCGGACCCGGAGCGTGTGCCCTTCCTCCGGCAGCAGTTCGCGAAGTCCGGACGCGCCGCGCGGTGCCTGGCGGACTGGGTCGCCCCCCCGGACGAGTCCGGTGCCCCCCGTGACTGGATCGGCGCGTTCGCGGTGACGGCCGGGATCGGCCTGGACGCCGAGGTCCGGCGGTACGAGGCGGACAACGACGACTACAACGCGATCCTCGCACGGGCGCTGGCCGACCGCCTCGCCGAGGCGACCGCCGAGTGGCTGCACGAATGCGTCCGCGTCGACCACTGGGGGTACGCGCCGGAGGAGAAGCTCGGCAACGAGGAGCTGATCCGGGAAAGCTACCGCGGCATCCGCCCGGCACCCGGATACCCCGCATGCCCCGATCATCCGGCCAAGCGACGCATCTTCCGGCTTCTGGACGCCGAGGCGCACGGCATGTCGCTGACCGAGTCGTGCGCGATCCTCCCGACGGCGGCGGTCGCGGGCTGGTACTTCGCCCACCCCGACGCGCGGTACTTCGGGGTGGGTCGGCTGGGAGAGGACCAGGTGGAGGACTGGGCGGAACGCGCCGGAATGTCGAAGGAGGAGGCCGAGCGTTGGCTCGGGCCGAACCTCGGCTACGCGCCACCCGTGGCGGTCTCCTCGTGAGCGATGGCGAGCGCGGCGAAAGCGCCGCCACGCACGACGAGTCCGTGCCGAGGCCCGCTCGGCGGGCCGGCCCCGCCCGGTCGCTACGCGAGTTGATCCGCGACGAACGCATTCACGTCATCGATGGGGCGATGGGGTCGGTGCTCTACGATCGTGGCGTCTTCCTGAACGTCTGCTACGAGGGCCTCGCTCTCGACGAGCCCGATCTCGTGCGTTCCGTGCACCGGGAATACGTCGAGGCGGGAGCGGACATCCTGGAGACCAACACCTTCGGGGCGAACCCGGTGAAGCTGTCCGCGCACGGACTCGCCGACCGGACCGAGGAGATCAATCGTGCGGCGGTCCGGCTGGCGTGCGAAGCCGCCGGGAATGCGGCGCACGTGGTCGGTGCCCTGGGTCCCCTGGGGGTGCGTCTCGAGCCGTGGGGGCCGACGGCCGTGGAGGAGGCTGCCGACCACTTCGGGCGCCAGCTCGATGCGCTCCTCGACGCCGGCGTGGACGGGCTCATGCTCGAGACCTTCGCGGATCTCCACGAGCTCGAGACTCTTCTCGCGACGGCTCGGAGCCGTACCGACCTGCCCATCTTCGCGCAGATCACCGTCGGGACCGACGGACGGACCTCCTTCGGGACGGATGTCGTCGACGCCGCCCGCACTCTCGAGGCGTTCGGCGCGGATGTGGTCGGGCTGAACTGCTCGGTCGGGCCGGCCGGCATGCTGGAGGCGGTCGAGAGAATGGCCGAAGCCGTCGACATCCCGCTGTCCGCACTCCCGAATGCGGGCCTCCCCCGTGAAGTCGGCGATCGGAAGATGTATCTGGCCAGCCCCGAATACATGGCGCGATACGGACGGCGGCTGGCGGACCTGGGTGTGCGCTTCGTCGGCGGATGCTGCGGCACCACGCCCGAGCATACGCGGCAGCTGGCGCGTGTCGTGCGAGGTCTGCAACCGCGACACCCCACCGTGAACGTCCCCCGGGACACCGACGACCACACCGTGGATCCGATCCCGCTCGCCGAACGCTCCGGCCTGGGCGCGGCTCTCGCCGCGGGCCGCTTCGTTCGCGGCGTCGAGCTGCTGCCTCCACGCGGCTGGGACGGTTCCGAGCTTCTCGAGAACGCGAGGGCCGCGCGTGAGCTCGGCGTCGATGTCGTCGCGCTCGTCGACGCACCGCGGGGGCGCACCCGCATGGCGTCCCTCCACGCTGCCGCGCTCGTCCAGCGCGAGACCGGGGTGGAGACGGTCGCGCACTATACCTGCCGCGACCGAAACATGATGGGCATGGTCTCTGATCTGTTCGGAGCGGCAGCGGCGCGCGTCCGGAACCTCATCCTGGTGAGCGGCGACCCGCCGGCCCAGGGGCCCTACCCCGACAGCACCGCCGTCTTCGACATCGACTCGATCGGGCTCACCAACGTCGTCGCCGGCATGAACCGGGGTCGCGACCCCGGTGGAGCCGACATCGGGGGAGCCACCTCCTTCGTGACCGGGGTGGCGATCAACCCCAATGCAGTCGACGCGAAGCGGGAGCTCGAACGTATTCGCTGGAAGGTCGAGGCCGGCGCCGATTTTGCCGTGACACAGCCACTGTTCGAGGAGACGGCGCTTCTTCGTTTCCTCGAGGCGTCGAAGCTCGACATCCCGATCCTCCTGGGGGTGTGGCCCTTCCAGTCCCTGCGGAGCGCCGAGTTTCTCGCCAACGAGGTCCCGGGGGGCCATGTGCCGGTCCGCATCCTCGAACGCCTGCGAGACCTGAAGGGCGACCCCGAGGGCGCCCGTGAGACGGGGATCGAGGTGTCGCTCGAGGCGGTTCGTCGCCTGCGGGATGTCGTGTCCGGGATCCACGTCACGGCGCCCACCGGGGACAGCTCGACCGCCCTCGAGGTCGTGCGACGACTCCCCGGAGCCTGACCCGGATGCAGACGTCGCCACCGCCCCCCGCGCCGGACAGGCCCGATGCCCGGGGAGACGATACGGGGCGGGAGAGCTCTCTCCTTCGCGCTCTCCGGGAGCGGAACAGCTTCCCGATCATGGTGGAACTGCGCCCCCCACTCGCCGGGCTCGACCGAGACGATCGCATCGACGCCTGGATCGACCTTCAGGATGCGACCGGTCGGTTCGTCCGCGACGGGCACTGGATCCTGCTGACCGACGACGCGGTGGGCGAGGCCGAGGAGGAGAACCTCGGACACTCGCTGGCCAACCTGCCGCCGGATGTGCCACGCGACCGCATCGTTCCCATCCTCACCTGCAAGCATCCGCTCGACTACTGTCTGCTGTACGCGAAGCGTGCGTCCGCAGCCGGCATCGAGACGCTCACCGTCGTGGGGGGAGACCCGGGTGGGCCACCCCGGTGCGTGCCGCACGCGTACGTCCTTCGCGAGCGACTCCGGGCTACCGTCCCGGGGGTGTCGCTGGCGGGCTGGGCGAACCCTCACCGGGAGGCGGACGAACAGTTCGGCTTTCTCGAGAGCGACTTCCACGCCGGCCTCTCGCTGACTCAGATCGTCACCGAGGACTCGCTGGGACACCTCGAGGAGCTGGCCTCCCGGATCGAGAGAGCCGGGCTCGACCTGCCGCTCGTGGCGGGCGTCTTCCACTTCCACAACGCGAACCCGCGCCGCCTCCGGACTCTGGGACGGTTCTTTCCGGTGCCGGCAGAGAAGATCACACGGGCCTACGCGTCGGGCGTCGAGCCGGACACCTACACCGCGAATGCGATCCGTGCGGCCCGTGACGCGGGGGCCCGGGCGGTCTACGTCAGCAATCTGGGGATCACCGGCGGGCCGCGTCGCCTGCGACGGATTCTGGAGCGGGTCTGATGCCCTACCGAAGCCGCCACGCCAGATAGCCGAGGCCACCCGCGATCACGGCCCCGGCCCACTGGGCCAGGAAGAACCCCACGATCGCGCAGAGCCCGGACAGACCCCACCACGGAAGCATGATGCGATCCTGACCGGGGCGCCGACGGTCACGTCCGGGTCGGTCGGCGGTGTCACCGGACGCGGCGGTGTCACCAGACGCGGCGGTGTCGTCGGCAATGATGTCGTCATCGGACATGGCGGCGCTCCTCGGACATGGTGTCGCTCTTCGGCAGGTAGGCAAACTCCGATCACATTCCGCCCGGCGTACTCTCGAGCACGGATGCCGTCCTGTCATCCTTCCGGAACGAGTCGTCCCTCCGAGCCCGTGTGGACCGCGGGCTCGCGGACGATCCTGATTGTACGCCTTCGCTCGAGCCCACGCGACGACCCTCGACCGAAACCAGTCCGACCGAAATCGGCTCGACTCCGAGATCGCTCGGGGCCTCGAAGATCGCTCGATACGGCCGGGACCGAACCGATTCGTTGCGCTCCCGTTACATCTCCGCAACCGATTAGAGGCTGGAACATCCGAAGCTTCGTAGCACTCGGATGCGGATCAACGACACGAGGACCTGCACGCATGAAGAACGTCGATACCCTCAGGCTGTCCGCCCTCCTGCTCGCCGGCGCCGTCGGTGCGTGCGGCGGTGACGGCGGCTCCGAGTCCGGACTCACCGGCACGGTCGAGATCGACGGGTCCAGCACGGTCTTCCCGATCATGGAGGCGGTGGTCGAGGAGTTCCAGATCCGGAATCGCGGAGTCCGCGCGACGGTCGGTATCAGCGGGACGGGCGGGGGCTTCCGACGCTTCTGCGCCGGCGAGACCGACATCTCCGATGCGTCCCGTCCGATCCGGGACGCCGAGCGGGGGGAGTGCGCCGCGAACGGCATCGAGTTCACCGAGGTGCCGATCGCATGGGACGGCCTGTCCGTCATCGTGAACAGCGACAACGACTGGGCCCGGTGCCTGACCACCGACGAACTGCGCTCGATCTGGTCACCGGAGAGCGAGGTGACGACGTGGGCGGACGTCCGTGACGGCTTCCCGGACGAAGAGATCGCGCTGTACGGGCCCGGTACCAGCTCGGGCACCTTCGACTACTTCACCGAGGCGATCAACGGAGAGAGCGGCGCCAGCCGCCCGGACTACCAGGCGTCCGAGGACGACAACGTTCTGGTGCAGGGCGTTCTCGGCGAACGGTACGCGATGGGCTACTTCGGCTACGCCTACTACGTCGAGAACGAGGAACAGCTCAACGGGGTCGCCATCGACGCGGGGAGCGGTTGCGTGGCCCCCACGCGCTCGACGATCGAGGATGGTAGCTACGCCCCCCTCTCCCGCCCGCTCTACATCTACGTCCGGCACGCATCGGCCCGGCGCCCCGAAGTCGGCGCATTCCTCGAGTACGCCTTCGAGTTCGGGCCGGAGCTGATCCCCGCCACGGGCTACGTGCCGCTCACTCCCGAGCAGTATGCCGAACAGCGGCAGACGCTCGCCGCCGTCATGCAGGGCGCCGGGTGAGCGAACCCGGAGCCCGACCCGCCCCTCGAGACATGCACTCGTGAACCACGGCCAGCCGGCGACCACCGTACGTCCCCTGACCACGAATGGTCGAGGGAGTTCACGGAGCGTGGGAGAGGTACTGATCGGGGGCGGGCTGTTCGCATGCGCCGCACTATCCACCCTCGTGACGGTCGGCATCGTGGTGGTCCTGATCAGCGAGACGCTCGTGTTCTTCCGCGAGGTGCCGGTCCTCGAGTTCCTCACCGGGACGGAGTGGACCCCCCAGTTCGCCGACAAGAACTTCGGCGTGCTCCCGCTGCTGTCGGGGTCGGTGCTGATCGCCATCGGGTCGTCGATCATCTCCCTGCCCGTCGGACTGCTGACGGCGATCTACCTCAGCGAGTTCGCCTCGGAACGCGTCCGGGGTGTGCTCAAGCCGGCGCTGGAGATCCTCGCCGGGATCCCGACCGTGGTATACGGCTATTTCGCGCTGACCTTCATCACCCCGGTGATCCAGTATTTCGTGCCCTCCACCGGCACCTTCAATGCGCTTTCGGCGAGCATCGTGGTGGGCATCATGATCATTCCCACGATCGCCTCGCTTTCGGAGGACGCGATCCGTGCGGTCCCGCTCTCACTCCGCGCCGGTGCGCACGGGCTCGGCGCCACGAAGATGGAAGTCTCCACGCGAGTCGTGGTCCCCGCCGCGCTGTCGGGGATCGTGGCCTCCTTCATCCTGGGTATCAGCCGTGCGATCGGTGAAACCATGGCGGTCACGATCGCGGCCGGTGCGCTTCCCCAGATCACGGCGAACCCCTTCGAGGCGGTTCAGACCATGACGGCCTACATCGTGGCCGTCAGCCTGGGGGACACCCCGGTCGGCACGATCGAGTACAAGACGATTTTCGCGGTCGGCTTCGCACTCTTCGTGATCACGCTGCTGATGAACATCCTCAGCCAGGTCGTGCTGAGTCGCTTCCGGGAGCGGTACGAATGAGGTTCGACGAACGCGCGGAGGCACCGCGGGATCTCGGCCGTCCGTCGCCGGGGGATCGGCGCCGCAGGACCCTGGGGACCCTGTTTCTCCTGCTCTGCTTCGCGGCGACGTCCGTCGGGGTCGTCTCCCTCATGGTGCTGCTCGTCGACGTCCTGATGGACGGGGTCGCGCAGCTCGACCCCGAGTTCCTGAGCAGCTACGCGTCCCGGTTCGCGGACCGCGCCGGGATCCGCGCGCCCCTCTTCGGCACCTTCTGGATCCTCCTGCTCACCGCGGTGATCGCATTCCCCCTCTCCGTGGGCGCAGCGGTCTACCTGGAGGAGTACGCGCCCAGGAACTGGATCACCCGTATCATCCAGGTGAACATCGCGAATCTCGCCGGCGTGCCGTCGATCGTGTACGGTATCCTGGGCCTCGCCGTGTTCGTTCGGGGGATGGGCCTCGGGCGCAGCCTTCTCTCCGGCGCACTCACCCTCTCGATCCTGATTCTTCCGGTCATCATCATGGCTTCGCAGGAAGCGATCCGCGCCGTACCGGACTCCATCCGTCAGGCGGCGTACGGGCTCGGTGCGACGCGGTGGCAGGTGACCCGGAGACAGGTTCTGCCCATGGCACTTCCCGGCATCCTGACGGGCACCATCCTCGCGCTGTCACGCGCCGTGGGCGAGACGGCCCCGCTCATCATGATCGGTGCGCTGAGCTTCATCGCCTTCACGCCTCAGGGTGTGATGGACCAGTTCACCGTCCTCCCGCTCCAGATCTACAACTGGATCAGCCGACCCGGCGACGACTTCCACGCGATCGCCGCAGCCGCCATCATCGTCCTGCTCGTGATGCTTCTCGCGATGAACGCGGTCGCGATCCTCCTTCGCAACCGGTTCAGCCGAATGCGCTCGAACTGATCGCCGACCCGGGGTACACACCGCCCATGGCCACCGTCCACGACATCGATACAGGACTTCGTTCGCCCGCTCTCGAGGCGCGCGACGTGTCCGTCCACTACGGGTCGAAGCGAGCCGTGGACGACGTCTCGCTGGTCGTCCCTTCCAACCAGGTGGTGGCGCTGATCGGTCCTTCGGGATGCGGCAAGAGCACGCTCCTGCGGTGCTTCAACCGGATGAACGATCTCCTGCCGGCCGCGAAGGTGGATGGGGAGGTGCTCTTCCACGGCCAGAACCTCTATCAACCGGAGATCGATCCGGTGGAGGTCCGTCGACGCATCGGCATGGTCTTCCAGAAACCCAATCCCTTCCCGAAGTCCATCTTCGACAACGTGGCCTTCGGACCCCGGATCAACGGGTTCGGGGGCAACATGAACGAACGCGTCGAGGAGTCGCTGAGGCAGGCGGCCCTCTGGGACGAAGTGAGTGACCGCCTCGACGACTCGGCGTACGCCCTCTCCGGCGGGCAGCAGCAGCGTCTCTGCATCGCCCGCACGCTGGCAGTCCGGCCCGAGATCGTGCTGATGGACGAGCCGGCATCCGCCCTCGACCCGATCGCGACGCAGAAGATCGAGGAGCTGATCTTCGAGTTGAAGAAGCAGTACACCATCGTGATCGTGACCCACAACATGCAGCAGGCGGCCCGCATCTCGGACTACACGGCCTTCCTGTACATGGGTGAGCTCATCGAGTACGGTCCCACCGACATGATCTTCACAAATCCCACCGAGGAGCGTACGGAGGCGTACGTTACGGGGAGGTTCGGATGATGAACGATCCGAAGCGTCCGAGGCGCCGCTTCCACGACGAGCTGGACCAGCTCCAGGAGCGTCTCATGACGATGGCGCACAGGGCCGAGGCGATGGTCGAAATGGCCATCGAGGCGGTGGCCGAGAAGGATTCGGGCGCATCGAAGGTGGTGCGTCGACACGACGAGGACGTGGACACGCTCGAGATCGAAATCGACGAGCGGGTGACCGAACTCCTGGCCCTGCACCAGCCGATGGCGTCGGATCTGCGCAAGGTCATATCGGCGCTCAAGGTCGCCAACGACCTCGAACGTGTGGGCGACCACGCGGTGAACATCGCGCGGGCGGCCAAGCGACTCTCCCGGGCGCCCGCACTCCCGACGATCATCGAGGTGAGTGAGATGGGGGTCATCGCCCGGCGGATGCTGGCCGACTCGCTCAACTGTTATGTGAGCCGCGACACGGAACTCGCCATCCACGTCTGCCAGACGGACGACAAGGTCGATGCACTCCGGCACTCGCTCTACCGGATTCTCCTCACCCACATGATGGAGGATCCGTCGAAGATCAGCGGTGCCCTGGAGTTGCTCCGAATCTCCCAGAGCATCGAGCGGATCGCCGACCTCGCGACGAACGTCGCCGAGGACGTCGTCTTCATGGTCGAGGGCCAGAGCATGAAGCACGGCCGCGTGGACACCCCGCCCGACTACGATCTCGACCGGGAGTCGGAGGCGGCGCGCGACTAGGGCGTGTTCACCCGCCCTGGCAGGGACCGTCAGGACCGCTTCCGCCCACCCATCGCAGCCGCAACCTCGTCCGGGTCGGTCGGCGCCGGGCGCGTCGGGACCTCCGGTGCTCCATCGGTCACGATCACGTCGTCCTCGATCCGGATTCCGATCCCTTCGAAGGGTTCGGCCGCCGCCCCGCCCGCCCGCATCGCCGCCGGACCCATGTAGAGACCCGGCTCGACCGTCAGCACCATGCCCGGCTCGAGCACGATCGGCTC
>Ga0207419_1001043_pt1 | contig 22223 bp, 22 predicted proteins | sample ElkSloMetagenome_4_FD_184723 | JGI IMG/M metagenome (GOLD analysis project Ga0207419, IMG submission 184723) | Hot spring microbial communities from Elkhorn Slough, Monterey Bay, USA - MD2A (version 2) | ecosystem: Environmental > Aquatic > Marine > Intertidal zone > Estuary: Microbial mat ... | reverse complement strand
AACAGAGCGAGAGCGATGTTTTGAGCTCTGAATTTTCTTCGACTTCCTAACGGCAGTCAGGTCTACCTGTCGGTAGACAGGCTCTCTGGATTAGAATTCAAAGAAGCTTCAGCGGAGTTGAGCTCACTCGGACCTCCCAAGATGTTTGATTTCCAAAAACTCGAAGTCTACAAAAAGGCAAGCTAGTTCATGCAAAGAGTAGAAAGATGTTTTTATTTCATAATCAAGAATGATCATTTTAAACTCCGATCTACTCCAACCCCTCCATCACCCTCCTCGTAAACCCATCAAAATCAAAATCACCTCGCGTATTGGTAATGCCCAGGCGGACGATAACTACATTTTTTTCGGGATGTATGGCCACTTGCTGGCCCTGGTAGCCCGACATCCAGTAAGCTTCGGAGCTGTAGTGTGCAAAGGTGTGTCCTCGATTTAACCAAAAATGACCTCCGTATTTACCATCGCTATCGGCAACAGGTTCCCGACAAAAGTCAACCCAGTTCGTGTCTATGATTTGCTCTCCATACCAATTTCCCTGATTGAGCATCAGTAGCCCCAGCTTGGCCCAGTCACGGGCGGAAGCGTAGCCGTAGGAAGATCCAACGAAGTGACCGGAAGCATCCGTCTCAATTCTTAAAGTTCGCGCCCCGACTTTCGTAAAAAGTTCGCGGTACGGAAACATCTGATACTCCTCTTGGGTGTCGAAAAAAGTTTCTAGCTCCCGGGCAATAATGTTGGTTGTTCCTGAAGAGTACTCCCAATTAGTCCCAGGTTCGTACTCAAGCTCCCAGCTGGCGGCAGATTTCCCCATATCATCACTGCTGTAGAGCATTTTGGTAGCCGAAGAAACAGCTCCGTAATCTTCTTCCCATTTCAAGCCCGTACTCATATTTAAGGCGTGCTTCCAGGTAATCTCACTGCGCTCATCTTCCCAGGATTTTACCGGCATGCTGTTGTCAATATTTAATTCTCCTTTTTTAACCAATATGCCCGCGAGAATGGAAGTGATGCTCTTTGTCATGCTCCATCCCAGCAACGGAGTGTTCTGATCTATACCGTCGGCATAGACTTCCCCGACTAATTTTCCGTCTTTTACAACCAGAACAGCTCTTGTCAGGAGATTTTTCTCCGCTGTAGAATCAAAGGCGCTTTGCAGAGCGGTTTGAATTCTTGAATTTCCAGATACCAATTCGTTTGGCCATATTTCTTCTGAATACTCCAGGCCGGTCAGAAAGACAGACTCTTCTCCAATGGCATCGGGATCGGCTAGATTTACCAGTGCACACCCAAATCCTTCTCGGTAGACGGCAATTTTTTTGTGCATCCCCAGCACACTGGTTTCTACTCTTTTTGTCTCTTCGTCAATTTCATTGGAAGCCAGCCACAATAGGCTGAATCCTGTATCTTCGTTTTCAATCCGATTTTGATCCAGGCCTGTAATAAAGTGACAGGAACAGAGAATCTTTGCATTGAACCCGGATACTATTTCCAGTTTAGGGTATACTAGCAGGTAGAAAACAATTCCCAAAAAAATAATTAGGGAAATAGAGATTGAAACTGTTTTTTTCATGACTGCTAAATATAGGAGCAAAGAATATTTTAGCACAGTTTTAACTAGGAATAAAGCAGTATAAATGAAACCTTTGTTCCCTATTAGAAGTTAATTTATTATACTTCAATTGATGAGAACGGCATTTACGTACAATATTCTAAGGAGATGGGCCTTTTTGGCTGCTTCTCTTGTTTTGATTGTTGTAAACTTTCTTTCCAACACAATCCCTTTTGGAGGAAAGACTATGGCTGAGGTCAGTGCTCAATATCCTACTTTGATAACTCCGGCAGGCTATGCCTTTTCAATTTGGGGATTGATTTATCTGCTTTTGCTGGTCTTTTCTATTTTTCAATTGAGAAGGGGAAGAGAATCTCGCTTCTACAATCTAATATGGCCATTCTACATGCTGAATGTAGCAGCTAATATTGCCTGGCTTTTTGCATTTCAATACAATGCAATTGCAGTTTCGGTTGTAATTATGCTCATACTTCTCTATTCACTCATAAGAATATTCAGACTTTTCTACCGATTTAAGAGTAAGTTAGGTACAACTCGTAGATTTTTCTTCCAGGTACCCTTCAGCCTTTACTTTGGTTGGGTTTCTGTAGCAACAATCGTAAATATCGCTGTATTGATTTACAGCCTTGATATTCCTGCTTTTATGAATCATCAATCGCTTTTTGCGATTTCAATGGTTATTGTTGCCGCGGTACTTGGGTTTGCCATATTGCTTTCTAAGCACGACTACGTTTTCGGCCTGGCCATTACCTGGGCATTGGTATCCATATGGGTCGGACAAGAGTCTTTACCAGTAATAACAACTGCTAAATTTGCAGCCATAGGGCTAATTGCTACAATGATATACAGGTTTGCTGCTCGAAGAGTAAAGCTTTCCAAATATGGAAGAAAGCGAGCAAGCGTCAACCAATAATCTGTCTCAGTATTTTTTCTGTGGCACCTCTATTTTTCTCAACGTAGCTTCTTGATTCATTTCCAGAACTTTTTCTTTTTTCTGCGCTAGAGATGAGTTCTTGAATTTGCTCTTTCAGGTCGGATACATTTGAGATAGAAAAAGCTGCACCCGCTGAAATAAGGTCTTTTGCTTCTTTAAATTTTGAATACTTCGGACCGAATATCACAGGTAGTCCAAAGCAGGCAGGCTCAAGGGTATTGTGTATACCTGCACCAAAGCCACCCCCAATATATGCTATATTTCCCGATGCATATAGTGAGCTAAGCAGACCGATTTTATCAATGATTAATGTGTTTGAATCATCTTTCGCGATCTTGGATTCGCTCCAAAGCAGACTTCCAGGAAAAAGTTTGCGAATGCTATCAATGTGTTTTTCATCTACTAAATGTGGTGCAATGATCAATTTTATATCATTGAAATTTTTGAGAGCTTCGGATAAGTACTTTTCGTCTAACGGCCAGGTGCTTCCCGCCACAATTGTAAGCTTTCCTGAGGTAAAGCTTTCTGCTAATGGCAGTTTCTCTGATTTTCGTGAAATTTCAAATACCCTATCAAAGCGCGTATCTCCGGTATATTCAGAATTTTCAATTGCATGCTCTCGCAAAAGCTCAAGGCTCTTTTGATCTTGAGTAAAAATGCGGGTTACTCCTTTTAAAGCTTTTCTAAACCAAGAACCGTAGGATTTAAAATATACCTGATCCTTCCTGAATATGGCTGAGATGATGTAGTGGGCAGTTTCTGATTTTGAAAGCTCTCTGTAGAAATTGTGCCAGATTTCGTACTTGACAAATACAGCGAGTTCTGGATTTACAATTTTTAAGAACTGGCGAGCATTTTGGACTGTATCAAGAGGGAGGTAGCACACATAGTCGGCGAGTGGATAATTCTTTCTGACTTCATATCCGGAAGGGCTGAAAAAGGTAAGAAGAATCTTTTTTTCGGGATTTCGCTTTTTAATTTCTTCCAGAACTGGCCTGCCTTGCTCAAATTCTCCAAGCGAAGCGCAATGAATCCAAATAGCACCTTTTATATCTGAGTTTTTAAGATTTGATTTCCAGTTTTTCCTACCTCTGATCCATTGCTTAGCCTTATCATTGAAGATGCTCCAAATCAAAATACCCAAACCATAGGCCCGGATGCCCACAGAATAGAGAAAGCGCATCAATCTATGTAAAATTTATCAGCAACTCTCTTGTAAACCGGCAGCACCCAACCTAGTTTGAAGCCAATCATAGTATCGAAGTAATCTCCGTTGGTAGGAGCCATATCGTCAAAGTTGTAAGATCTATAATCAGTAGTAAATCCCTGATATAGGTCGATGCCAATGTAAAAATTAGCAAATCTACTATTGCTAAAGTGTTGATATCCAATAAATTGATTTAGGCTAAACCCTGCTCTTTTTCGGTCGTATCCCTTTCTGTAATCTCCTTCAATCGGAGGGATGTCATCCAGGCGCGCTTCGATATAAGTTCGATGCTCCATGTAGAAAACACCAAATTTAGCCACTAGCCCAGAATTAGGGTTTGGACCGAAGATGGGCCAAATTTTTCCTACGTAAAAACCGGCAGTGTAACCGCGCATGGCTATTAAAGCAGTCACAAATTCACCCTCAATGCCTACAATGCCCCCGGCTGAGTTTCTTATTCCAGACATGATTTGGTCTTGATTTTTTACATCATCTCCAAAAAGAAAATTTCCTTCCACCCCGAGTAGAATATTTGTCCGTGTCTTAAAGGCATAGGAGAAACCTACAAATGCGTGTCCACCGTAAAGCTGGCCCATATCGCCGCCTGTATCGTGATATCCACCCTGAAACTGAAAGAGCGACATTCGGAGCGTAGTGTCTTTTACGGAGAATTGACCTGCGCAAATGGAGGTCGAAAGAGTGAAAAGAATTAGAAGAAGAAAGTTCCTTGTCATGAAATTTAAATCGCCGTTAAACTCTGGGCTTTAAAGGCATGTTGTATGCATAAATACGTATATTCGCCTCGCAAATTTAACCCTTTTCATGAAGAAAATTCAAATGGTCGATCTCGTGTCGCAGTATGAGAGAGTTCAGGAAGAGATCGATTCTGCAGTACTTAATGTTATAAGATCTTCGGCATACATAAATGGGCCGGAAGTAAAAGCCTTTCAATCGGAGCTGGAAGACTACCTGGATGTTAAGCATGTAATTCCTTGCGCAAACGGAACAGACGCCCTGCAAATCGCTATGATGGCTCTTGGTCTGAAACCGGGCGACGAAGTAATTACTTCGAGTTTTACTTACGTGGCTACAGCGGAAGTCATTGCTTTGCTTCAGCTTAGACCAGTTTTAGTGGATGTGGATCCGAATACTTTCAATATTGATGTTGAAGCCATTAAGCATGCTATTACGCCGAAGACGAAGGCCATAGTTCCTGTACACCTTTTTGGTCAATGCGCTCCTATGGAAGAAATCTTGAAAATAGCTAAAGAGCACAACTTATTTGTTATTGAAGATACTGCTCAAGCTATTGGTGCTTCCTACACTTTTTCAGACGGTAGTAAGATGATGGCCGGAACGATTGGCGATATTGGAGCTACTTCATTCTTTCCCAGTAAAAATTTGGGTTGCTATGGGGATGGGGGAGCTATTTTTACAAATAGGGACGACCATGCCGAGCAATTGAGATACATTGCAAATCACGGCCAAACCAGGCGGTATTACCACGATTACATCGGGGTGAACTCACGGCTGGATTCCATTCAGGCGGCCGTTTTGAGAATTAAATTGCGTCAATTAGACGAGTACGCCAAACGAAGAAACGAGGCTGCCGCCTTTTACGATAAGGCATTCGCTGAGCTACCCGAAATAGATACTCCAGCGCGTTTTGAACAAAGCGATCACGTCTTTCATCAGTACACAATGAAATTAAACGGCGTGGATCGTGGAGAATTGATAGACTATCTGAATAGCAAGGATGTTCCTGCGATGATTTACTATCCTGTGCCGCTTCATATGCAAAAAGCCTATAAAGACGACCGCTACAATGAAGGAGATTTCCCGGTGACGGAAGACCTATGCAAAAGAGTGTTTTCACTCCCTATGCAGACAGAGTTGGATGAAGAGCAGCTCACGTACATAACAGAAACAGTTAAAGAATTCATAATTAAACAACGAAAATGAATATTGCCGTTGTAGGTACCGGCTATGTTGGTCTGGTAACCGGAACTTGTTTTGCCGATACGGGCAACAATGTAATATGCGTAGACATTGACGAAGATAAAGTAAAGCGCATGCAAGCGGGCGAAGTGCCCATTTACGAACCCTATCTCGATACAGTATTTGAACGGAATATCCGCCAGAACCGTCTCACTTTCACAACAGACCTGGAAGATGCAGTTTCAAAATCGACCATCATCTTTTTGGCTTTGCCAACGCCCCCCGGTGAGGATGGCTCAGCTGATTTATCCTACGTTCTCGGTGTTGCTGAACAACTGGGAAAGATAATTACAGATTACAAGGTTATCGTTGATAAAAGCACAGTACCTGTTGGCACGGCAGAAAAAGTAACGGCCAAAGTTGCAGAGCATGCCAAAGTTGATTTCGACGTGGTTTCAAACCCAGAATTTCTCAGGGAAGGATTTGCCGTGGAAGATTTTATGAAGCCCGACCGCGTGGTAATCGGAACGAGCTCAGACAGGGCTGCTGAAGTAATGAAAGATTTGTACAAGCCTTTCGTAAGGCAAGGGAATCCACTGATTGTGATGGATGAAAAATCCGCAGAGCTCACAAAATATGCGGCTAATTCATTTCTGGCAACGAAGATCACCTTCATGAATGAAATAGCCAATTTTTGCGAATTGGTAGGAGCAGATGTCGACAAAGTTAGAGCTGGTATAGGAACCGATACCCGAATCGGGAAGCGCTTCTTATTTCCCGGTATTGGTTATGGCGGATCTTGCTTTCCAAAGGATGTACAAGCCCTGGCCAAGAGCGGAAATGAAAGTGGGTACCACTTTGAAATTCTAGATTCAGTACTCCGGGTAAACAATCGGCAGAAGCTTTCTTTAATTGAAAAGATTAAAAGGCATTATGGTGATCTGAAAGGGAGGACCTTTGCTCTATGGGGATTGGCCTTTAAGCCTGATACCGATGATATCAGAGAAGCTCCTGCTCTCTACATGATTGATGAACTTCTTGAAGCTGGCGCATCTATCAAATCTTTTGATCCCGAAGCCATGGATAATGTAAAAGGGCTTTATGGCGATAAGATTAGTTTTGAAGATAATATGTACGATGCGGTAGATGGAGCCGATGCTCTGCTCATCGCTACGGAGTGGTCTGTTTTCAGAAACCCCGATTTCGATAAATTAGCCAGATTGCTCAAAGAAAAGCGAATCTTCGATGGCAGAAACCTATTTGAAACGGATCGAATGAAAGCTCTGGGTTTTCATTATGAGAGCATTGGTAGAGATATTGTAAAGGCCGATTAATTATGAGCAAACGTGTTTTAGTTACCGGTGCTGCCGGCTTTTTGGGTTCGCATTTATGCGATCGCTTTATCGCCGAAGGTTTCGAAGTAGTGGGGATGGATAATCTGATAACAGGTGATCTGAAGAATATTGAGCACCTGTTCCCACTCGAAAAATTCACCTTTTACAACCATGACGTAAGCAATTTTGTGCACGTCTCGGGTCATCTTGATTATATATTACACTTTGCCTCACCGGCTAGCCCAATAGATTATCTCAAGATACCCATCCAAACACTGAAGGTTGGGTCTTTGGGTACACATAATTTACTCGGTTTAGCTAAAGCGAAGAAGGCCAGAATTCTTGTGGCCAGCACGAGTGAAGTATACGGAGATCCGGATGTTCACCCGCAACCCGAAACCTATTGGGGTAATGTCAACCCGATCGGGCCTCGTGGTGTTTATGACGAAGCAAAGCGGTTCCAGGAAGCTATAACTATGGCATACCACCGCTTTCACGGTTTGGAAACGCGTATTGTAAGAATCTTCAATACCTACGGACCGAGAATGCGATTGAACGACGGAAGGGTGCTACCCGCATTTATAGGTCAGGCACTGCGCGGTGATGATTTCACGGTATTTGGAGATGGATCGCAAACACGCTCCTTCTGCTACGTAGACGATTTGATAGAAGGTATTTACAGACTTTTACTTTCAGATTGCGTGGAACCTGTAAACGTTGGAAACCCCGATGAAATCTCTATTCTGGATTTCGCTACGGAAATTATCAATCTGACTGGGGCTAAAACTAAGATTACCTACAAGCCTTTGCCTCACGATGATCCCAAAAAGCGCAGACCGGATATTACAAAGGCCAGGGAAGTTCTGGGCTGGGAACCAAAAGTAGCGCGAAGCGAAGGCTTAAAGATCACTCTGGATTACTTTAAATCCTTAGATCCGGACGATCTCTATAAAAAAGAACACAAGAAATTTGATAAATACATCAAGCGTTGACGAATTATTTTGCCCATGAATCTGCCTTCGTTGATGAAGGGTGCAGCATAGGTGAAGGCACGAAAATCTGGCACTTCTCTCATATTATGAAGGGAGCAGTACTCGGCGAAAAGTGTAACGTTGGGCAGAATGTGGTTATCTCACCAGATGTTGTTCTGGGAAAGAATGTGAAGGTGCAAAACAATGTAAGCATCTATACAGGTGTTACCTGTGAAGATGATGTATTTCTTGGGCCGTCTATGGTCTTTACGAATATTACGAACCCCAGAAGTGCTGTTGTAAGAAGAGATCAATACGCCAAAACCACCGTGAAGAAAGGTGCAAGTATCGGGGCAAACGCAACGATAGTCTGTGGTAACGATATCGGAGAATATGCTTTTATAGGCGCGGGAACGGTAGTGACAAAAGAAGTGCCGGCCTTTGCCCTGATAGTAGGTAATCCGGGAAGACACGTGGGGTGGATGAGTGAATACGGTCACCGCCTGGAATTCAACGAAGAGAATAGAGCGCAATGTCCCGAAGCGAAGGATTGGTATCAGTTAGAAAATAACCAAGTGACGAAACTATGAGCAAGGCACCGGTTAAATTTGCAATTGTTGGATGCGGGCATATCGGCAAGCGACATGCCGAAATGATTGCTCGAAATGAAGAGGCTGAAATAGTAGCTCTTGTTGATGTAAAAGACAAGAAGGAACTAAATATTGATAAATACGAAGTTCCCTTTTATTCATCCCTTACAGAAATGTTGGCTGAAGTGAAGGATGTGGATGTGGTCAATATCTGCACCCCTAATGGTCTTCACGCAGCGCAATCACTGGAGGCCATAAATGCCCGAAAGCATGTAGTTTGCGAGAAGCCAATGGGCCTGACAAAGGCGAGCTGTGAAGAGGTAATTTTCAAGGCCCTTCAAATGAGCAGACATGTTTTTTGTGTGATGCAGAATCGCTATTCTCCGCCCTCTGTTTGGCTGAAGCAAGTGATTGAAGACAAGCTTCTAGGCGATATATTCCTGGTAGACATCAACTGCTATTGGAATCGAGATGATCGCTACTACAAAGAAGGGGGCTGGAAGGGTACGGCAGACTTAGATGGTGGAACGCTTTTCACACAGTTTTCACACTTTATTGATATTATGTATTGGCTCTTTGGAGATATTGAAAATATTTCAGGAACCTTTGCCGATTTCACGCATAAAGATTCAACGGATTTTGAAGACAGCGGCTTGGTGAATTTTGAGTTTATCAATGGTGGGTTGTGCTCATTGAACTACTCCACCGCCGTATATAACAAGAACCTGGAAAGTAGCATGACCATTATAGGCAGTCAAGGAAGTATCAAGGTGGGCGGTCAATATATGAATGAAGTGGAATATTGTAATATAGAAGGTTACGAAATGCCCGAGCTTGCAGAATCTGGCCCGGCAAATGATTACGGAGCTTACAAAGGAAGTGCCGCCAACCATCACTTTATTATTCAAAACGTGATTGACACTTTAAAGAATAGAAATGTTGCCACTACTAATGCGCTGGAAGGCTTGAAGGTAGTTGATATTATTGAACGTATTTACAAGGTGCGAGACCTTGAAATGAAGTAATTTATGTACCAGGAAATTCTGAATAAGGATAAGAAAATTGCCGTTATCGGATTGGGCTATGTTGGTCTTCCGATAGCACTTGAATTTGCAAAAAAAGCATCTGTTATTGGATTTGATATAAATCAGGAGCGAGTTGAGCTAATGAAACAAAATATCGATCCCAGTAACGAATTAGAAGCAAATGACTTTGATGGGGCTGATATTGAATTCACAGCTGACATTGAAGATCTCAGAGAAGCAAATTTCTTTATCGTTGCCGTTCCAACCCCCATTGATAAAGGAAACAACCCGGATTTAAAACCCATTTTGGGCGCATCTACTACTGTAGGGAAGGTTCTTAAAAAGGGTGATTACGTTGTGTACGAAAGCACTGTATATCCGGGATGTACAGAGGAAGACTGTGTTCCTGTACTTGAAGAACTTTCGGGTTTAAAATTCTGCGAAGATTTTAAAGTAGGCTACAGCCCGGAGCGTATCAATCCCGGCGATAAGGTGCATACACTAAAGTCTATCGTTAAAGTTAGCTCGGGCTGCGATGAAGAATCTGCGGAGATTATCGCCAAGGTATATGAATTGGTGGTAGAAGCCGGGGTTCACCGTGCTAGCTCAATTAAAGTAGCTGAAGCTGCTAAGATCATAGAGAATACTCAGCGCGACGTAAACATCGCACTCATTAATGAGCTTTCAATCATATTCAATAAGATGAATATCAACACCTATGAAGTATTGGAAGCAGCGGGCACAAAATGGAATTTCCTGAATTTCAGGCCCGGCCTTGTAGGTGGTCACTGTATCGGAGTAGATCCTTACTATTTAACGCATAAAGCTGAAAAGCTCGGATACCACGCCCAAATAATAAATTCGGGAAGGTTTGTCAACGACTCCATGGGCGGCTACGTAGCCAAACAGACTGTTAAGAAAATCATTTCAACGGGAAAGAATATTCAGGATGCCAGAGTATTGGTGATGGGAGCAACTTTTAAAGAGAACGTGAGCGACATCCGAAACTCTAGAGTAGTAGATACGGTTCGCGAATTTAAATCTTTCAGTGTGGAAGTTGACGTCGTAGACCCACATGCTTCAGCAAAAGAAATCAAAGAAGAGTACGGTTATGATTTATCGCCCGAGCCCAAAGCAAAATACGACGCGGTAATCGTGGCTGTAAACCACGATGAGTACGCAAACCTTTCGAATGATTACTTTCAGAACTTATTGACTGATAAAGGAATATTCGTCGATCTGAAAGGTATTTATCGCGGGAAGATAAACGGCCTTACTTACTGGAGTTTATAAGGAAGCTGAAGAAGTTTCAAATCTTCTGTCTACTTTTTTAAATAATCCCTGAAGTACTTTTCCAGGACCTACCTCAATAGCTTCGGTAGCACCGGCAGCAATCATGGCTTGCATAGATTGCGTCCATTTAACAGGAGCTGTAAGCTGAGAGATTAGATTTTTTTGAATCTCAGAAGGATCTGTTACCGCAGAAGCTGTTACGTTCTGGTATACGGGGCAAACCGGTGTTTTGAATTCCGCAGATTCAATGGCTGATGCCAGGTCAGTCCTGGCCGGCTCCATCAAAGGCGAATGAAAAGCACCACCCACAGGTAATATCATTGCTCTTCGGGCACCTTTTTCGGTGAGTGTATCACAAGCTTTTTGAACGGCTTCTAACTCTCCGCTAATTACCAGCTGTCCCGGGCAATTGTAGTTTGCTGCAACAACAACTCCACCTATGTTCTTGCAAACATCTTCAACTACATTATCATCCAACCCCAGAATGGCCGCCATCGTTCCCTTCGTTATTTCCGTGGCTTTTTGCATAGCATTGGCCCGTTGAGAGACAAGCTTCAAACCGCTCTCAAAATCAAGTGCTCCGGCTGCTACAAGAGCTGAAAACTCACCCAGGCTATGACCCGCAACCATATTCGGCGTAAAGGAGTCTCCCAGGCATTTAGCCAGGATTACAGAATGAAGAAATATTGCCGGCTGGGTAACTTTTGTCTGCTTTAAGTCTTCATCGCTACCGCTGAACATGATATCGGTAATCTTAAAACCGAGAATTTCATTGGCTCGATCAAACATGTTTTTAGCTTCATCAGAAGATTCGTACAGATCTTTTCCCATTCCGGAGAACTGGGCACCTTGGCCCGGAAACACATAAGCTTTCATTCGTGATTATTTGTTGGCAATATTAATCATCGGAGCAATCAAAAAAAAATCCCGCCGTAAAGCGGGATTCAATTTGGTAAGAAATTTTAGTCTCTTCCGCCGAAAAACCTGAGCATGAAAAGAAATAAATTCACAAAATCAAGGTACAGGTTTAAAGCACCCATAAGAGCCAATTTGGTTCCTTCTTGTGTTTGGTGATCTACTTGTGTTCCAATGCGTTTGATCTTTTGCATATCGTAAGCCGTGAGGCCGGTGAAAATCAAGACTCCTATTCCAGAAATAATATAGTCTAGCATGGCACTGTTCATAAACCAGTTTACAACCATGGCCAATATCAATCCAATCAGGGCCATATAAAGAATAGATCCCATTTTAGATAAATCGGTTGAGGTTGTGTATCCTAGCACAGCCATCACTCCAAAGGTTCCTGCGGTGATGAAAAAGGTTGTGTAAATAGTACCAGCCGTATAAGCCAGGAATATAAAACTCAAACTAATTCCCATTAAAACGGAGTAAAGCGTAAAAACGCCCAACATGGCTTGTGCAGATAGTTTTTGAAAACCAAAGCCCATTAATAAAACCAGTCCGAATGGAGCAAGCATAGCAATCCAGCCTAGAGCCGACATAGAGCCGGTTTCAGTAAACAAATAGCTCAAAAGCTCAGGCGATGTACCAAACCAATAGGCCATTACACCAGATATTGTCAGGGCAGCTGCCATGTAAGTCATTACATTACTTACAAAGCTTTTGGCAAGCGTTCCTTCCTTCTCCAAACGCCCCGCATCTAGTGGGGCCTGGTTCCAATTGTTATTTTCAATATTGCTCATAATCTCAGTCTAATTTAGCTGCAATCAAATTTATAAATTCTGTTCTTGTTTCTTCCTTTAAAAACTCACCAAAGAATGCAGATGTTGTGGTTTTAGAATTTTGTTTTTCAACGCCGCGCATCTGCATGCACATGTGCCTGGCTTCTATAACAACTCCTACTCCAAGGGGTTCTAAAGTTTCAGTCAGACAATCTTTTATTTGGTTCGTTAACCGTTCTTGTACCTGCAATCTTCGTGCAAAAGCATCAACAATGCGCGGAATCTTGCTTAAACCGACAATTTTTCCGTTTGGGATGTAGGCAATATGCGCTTTTCCGAAAAATGGCAGAAGGTGATGTTCGCACATACTGTACAACTCTATGTCCTTTACCAGGACCATCTGATCGTATTTTTCTTTGAAAAGAGCAGCTTTGAGAATTTCTACCGGATCTTGTACATATCCTTGAGTCATGAACTGCAAGGCTTTCGCCGCTCTAAGCGGTGTTGCTTCCAATCCATGTCTTTCGGGGTCTTCGCCAATTAATTCTAGCTGCTTGGCGTAAAGGTCTGCAAGCTTCTTCGTTCTATCCACGCTTCTTAATTCGAAGTGATTAACCAACCAAAATTAGCTATTATTCGCCAAAGTATTCGGCGTAGTTATTTTCGGTTTCAATAACCTTAACGCAGTGGAGCTTGCAATCATGAGCTTCAATTTCGGTCTGAATCTCATTCCAAATGGCGACTGCCAAATTTTCAGTGCTAGCCATTTTATCCTTCATGAATGAAACGTCCAGGTTTAAGTTCTTGTGATCTAGCATCTCAATGACCTTATCCTTAAGGATTTTGCTGAGAATTTTCAAGTCTATAATGCAACCGGTATTCTCATCGGGCTCACCTGATACGGTAACAAAAAGCTCGTAATTATGGCCGTGCCAATTCTCATTGGCGCACTTTCCAAAAACTTCAAAGTTCTTCTCATCGCTCCACTTTGTATTCCAAAGCTTGTGCGCAGCGTTAAATCGCTCTCTTCTTGTTATATAAACCTTAGGCATAGGCTCAAATTCTGGCCGCAAAGATACAACCTTATTTTCTTGTGGCATAAAGGTGAAAAGAGTTGATTTTTAATCTGCCAAAGTTGAATCATCTCATAAGGCTGGTTTGAATATCTTTGCGCAAATTCTTTAAATATGATCGTAGTAACCGGAGCGGCCGGATTTATTGGAAGCTGCCTAGTAAGTGGATTAAATGAACTTGGATACAAAGATCTCGTACTTGTAGACGATTTTTCTAAAACCGAAAAAGCTTTCAACCTCGAGGGAAAAGACTTTTCTCAAAAAGTAGAGCGCTCTGAGTTTCACGACTGGCTTGAAGAGAATAACAGGCTCGTTTACTTTATATTCCATATAGGAGCCCGCACCGATACTACGGAGTTTGACAAGTCAATTTTTGATGATCTCAATCTCAATTACACCAAGAAGGTCTGGAATCAATGTGTAGAATACGGAATTCCGCTTGTATACGCTAGCTCAGGTGCCACTTATGGTCTTGGAGAGCACGGTTATAGCGATAGCCATGAAGTGGTAGAAAAGCTTAAACCCCTGAACCCTTATGGAGATTCAAAAAATGATTTTGATAAGTGGGCGCTAAAGCAGGAAAAATCACCCTATTTCTGGGCGGGTTTGAAATTCTTCAATGTCTACGGCCCGAATGAGTATCACAAAGGAAGAATGGCTTCGGTTATTTTTCATGCATTCAATCAGATTCAAAGAGGTGGAGAAGTAAAGCTATTCCGTTCGCATAATCCCGAGTATAAAGACGGAGAGCAGCTGAGAGATTTTATCTATGTAAAAGATGTGGTTGATGTTTGTCTTTTCCTCATGGAGCATCGCAAGAATTCAGGACTTTACAATCTCGGCACCGGCCAGGCCCGAACTTTTCTAGATCTTGCCAGGTCTACCTTCAGAGCGCTTGACCTGGAACCCAATTTAAAATTCATTGATACTCCTGAAGACATCCGTGATAAGTACCAATACTATACACAGGCCGAAATGGACAAATTGCGCTCCATCGGATACAATAATGAATTCACCAGTCTTGAAAAAGGTGTGGATGATTACGTGAAAAACTACCTCAAAGAGCAAAAGTATTACTAGGGGATGCCTGCAAAGGAGTACCAACTATCGGACTTTGATTTTGATTTGCCGCCTGAACTTCTGGCCGAATACCCGTCCGAAAAAAGAGATTCATCCAGATTGATGGTGATTTCCAGGTCTTCGGGAAAGATTACACACCATATTTTTAATGAAATTGGCAATTTTCTGAGTACAGGAGACTTGCTTGTTCTAAATGATACCAAGGTAATTCCCGCTAAGCTCGAAGCTCAAAAGCACCATCCAAAGAATAAAGGAGCAAGAATAAAAGTTCTTTTGCTGAGTCCCACCAGCGGTCAGGTTCCCGGCTGGAATATGCTTCTCGATCCTATGCGAAAAATAGAAGTTGGGACGCGATTGACCTTTAAAAATGGAATAGTTGGCCAGGTTGATGAGATTCGCTCAGAAAAGGAGGCCCGCGTTATTTTTCCGGAAGTCTTAAATGGCGAAGACTTGAGAGAAAGCCTTTTTGGAATTGGAAAAATACCCCTTCCCCCCTACATCAAACGAGATGTTACCGAAGCAGATTCAACCCGTTATCAAACCATATACGCCACGAATGAAGGGGCTCTGGCAGCGCCTACGGCCGGATTGCATTTTACAGAAGGCTTACTCCATCAGTTGGGCGATAAGGGGGTCGACCAAGCTTTTTTAACTCTCGATATCGGAATGGGTACTTTCAACCCGATTTACAAGGAAGACCTAAATGATGTGAAAATGCATCGCGAATCGTATAACATCCCCCTTTTAACCGCTGAAAAGATCAATGAAACAAGGGCTCCAAATAAAGTTTTGGCCGTGGGCACAACTACACTGAGAGCCTTAGAATCAGCAACCAATCAAGATGGAATAGTTCATGCAGGGCCATCGCAAAGCGAGCTTTTCATCAAGCCGGGATATACATTCAATTCTCAAACGGCTTTGCTCACCAATTTTCACACACCCAAATCTTCTTTACTCATGATGATTTCAGCATTCATGGGTTATGAACTTACAAAGGAAGTTTATGCCAGGGCCGTGGAGCAGAAGTATCGCTTCTTTTCTTATGGAGACGCTATGCTGATACTGAACTAAAGCGTTTTTTTCAACTCGAGTAAAAAAGATCTGAGATGCTGCAAGCGTTCAATCACCTCCACGTTATCCGAAATATCTGTTTTATTGTCTTTGAGTTTGTCTTTTGCACCTTGCAGAGTGTATCCGCGGTCCTTAACCAGGTGGTAAATAATTTTAATATTCTCCACATCTTCCTTGGTGAAAAGCCTGTTTCCTTTCTTGTTCTTTTTAGGCTTAAGGATGTCGAATTCCTTTTCCCAGAAACGGATCAGTGAATTATTAACCCCAAACATTTTAGATACTTCGCCAATGGAGTAATACAGCTTTTCAACTTCTTTTTCGCGGTAGGGCATTAATCAAAAGATTGGTTTGCATGCGATGATAGCTCTATCATCAGGTCATATTCTTCCGGACTTAAATCATTAAAGTAAAAATTGGCAGGATTAATTTTCTTGCCATCTTTAATTACTTCGTAATGAAGGTGTGGGGCACTGCTTAGACCCGTATTTCCGACAAGCCCGATGATGTCGCCACGTTTTACCTTTTGTCCTCTTCGCACATTAATCTTGCTCATGTGCGCGTAAAGTGTTTTGTATCCGTATCCGTGATCAATAATAACGTGCTTTCCATATCCGCGCCTTGAGTTGACTGTTTTTTCAACACGTCCATCGCCGGTAGAAAATATTTCTGTTCCCGTTGGAGCAGAAAAATCCATGCCCCAGTGCATCATCGGTACTTTGTAAATCGGGTGCATTCTTCGGCCAAAACCACTGGCCATACGCTTCAAATTCTTATTTGGGACAGGTTGAACGGCGGGAATAGATGCAAGCATCTGCTCTTTATTCTTGGCCATCTCAACTACTTCGTCAAACGATTTACTTTGAACATATAGACGTTTTGCAATTTTATCTAAACGTCCGGTTGTATTGATAACCAATTCAGAATTATCATACCCTTCCAAATGGGTATATCTGTTAACTCCGCCAACTCCGGCAGAACGCACATTCTGTGAAATGGGTTCAGCTTCAAGTATTTCCCTGTAAATATTATCATCTCGCCTTTCAATATCTCTCAAAACGGCTTCAATACGATCCAGGTCACGATTCATCAGCTCATATTGTTTTTTTAATTGAGCGTTTTCGCGTTTTAGGTTTATTTCCTTAGGAGAATCAAAGAATGTGTAGGCTATCAGGATAATAATAGAGGCAAAAAACAATCCTACTACGAAGTATGTAGCTACCTTACGGAATAAATCGAGCCGGGTAAGCTTGATTTTTTCGTAATTAAGGGTATTCGGATTGTACTTGTATTTTATTTTTGCCATCTGGCTCCAGAGCTTAGGTCTAAAAGTAATAAATAAGCTGATGCCTAAACAGGCACTTCATTCTGGAAATGAAGTGTACAAAGTTAGAAAGTCTACCTCAATGAAATCTTCAGAGATACGTCAAAAGTTCCTAAATTTTTTCGATTCAAAAGATCATAAAATCGTTGATTCAGCGCCAATTGTGATCAAGAATGATCCAACGCTCATGTTCACCAATGCGGGCATGAACCAGTTTAAGGATATATTTCTGGAGAATGAAAGCGCCGATTATCCACGTATAGCTGACACGCAGAAATGTCTTAGGGTAAGCGGGAAACACAACGACCTTGAAGAAGTGGGAGTTGATACATATCACCATACCATGTTTGAGATGCTTGGTAACTGGTCGTTTGGGAATTACTATAAAAAAGAAGCCATTAGCTGGGCCTGGGAATTGCTGACCGATGTTTATGGCATTGACAAGGATAGAATTTTCGTTACGGTATTTGCCGGCGATAAGCAAGACGGCTTAGAGTTTGACCAGGAAGCCTATGATATCTGGAAAGACCTGGTAGATGAAGATCGGATAATTGGAGGTGACAAGAAAGATAATTTCTGGGAGATGGGCGATGTGGGACCCTGTGGCCCGGCGAGTGAAATCCATGTAGACACCCGTTCAGATGAAGACAGAAAAAAGGTAGATGGAAAGACCCTGGTAAATCAGGACCATCCCGAAGTGATAGAGATTTGGAATCTGGTATTTATGGAGATGCAGCGGAAGGCTTCAGGCGAATTGGTTTCGCTTTCGCATAAGCACATAGATACAGGAATGGGTCTTGAGCGTCTGGCTATGGTCCTTCAGGGAAAACAATCTACATATGACACAGATATTTTTCAGGCCCTAATAGGGTATATTGAAAAAGTAACCGGAAAGAAATATTCTGGAAGCACTTCAAAGCAAGATGTGGCTATTCGCGTTATGGCCGATCATATCAGGGCTGTTTCATTCGCAATTGCCGATGGGCAGATGCCTTCAAACACCGGCGCGGGTTACGTCCTTAGAAGAATCTTGCGAAGGGCCGTGCGCTATGCCTATAGCTTTTTGGATGTTAGGGAGTCTATTTTGCAAGGTCTTGCAAGCACATTAATCCAGGAGATGGGCGGATTTTTTACCCAGCTAAAATCAGATCGGAAGATTATAGAGCAGGTTATTCACGAAGAGGAAGAATCATTCTTGAAGACCTTATCTAAAGGAATAGAGCGTATTGATGAAATCATTGAGAAAACGGAAAGAAGAGAAATTTCAGGAAAAGTGGTCTTTGAGCTTTACGATACTTTTGGTTTTCCGGCAGATCTTACAGCTCTCATACTTGCCGAACACGACAAGCACTACAATCACGAGGAATTTATTGAAGAACTGGAAGCTCAGAAAAGCAGGTCTCGACAGGATGCCGCTACGGATAAGGAAGACTGGGTAGTGCTCAAGAAAGAAACAGGCCCTACCGAATTTAAGGGCTATGATCGCACGGAGATAGATGTAGAACTCGTACGCTATCGCAAAGTCAGCCAGAAGGGAAAGGATCTTTTCCAATTGGTTTTTGATCAAACCCCTTTTTATCCCGAAGGCGGTGGGCAGGTTGGCGATAAAGGCGTACTGATTCAGGGTGATGAAAAGCTTCCGATAATCAACACCCAGCGCGAGAACAACCTGATTGTACACACAACAAAAAAATCACCTGAGGGCCTCAATCGGGAATTTCGCGCCATTGTTGCAAAAGAAAAACGCGCCTTGACCGCGAATAACCATAGTGCTACCCATTTGCTACATCACGCTCTTCGCCATGTTCTTGGAACGCATGTTGAGCAGCGGGGCTCGTTGGTTGAGAGCGATTATCTAAGATTCGATTTTTCACATTTCACTAAGGTGGGCGATGAAGAAATTAGAGCGATTGAAAAGCAGGTGAACGAAATGATCCGAAAAAATATCAACCTTGAAGAATTTCGGGCTATTCCTATGGATGAAGCCAAAACTATGGGTGCTCTGGCCTTATTCGGAGAAAAGTATGGCGACAAGGTTCGGGTAATAAAATTCGGAGATTCTATTGAGCTCTGCGGAGGAACACATGTACAAGGTACCGGACAGATAGGATTTTTTAAGATTATCTCAGAAGGATCTGTAGCTGCGGGTATTAGAAGGGTAGAAGCAATCACTGCCGAAGCAGCTGAAAAATTCATCTTCGAGCAAGTTGATACCCTGAATGAAATTAAGTCGATGCTGAAATCGCCCGCAAAGCCTATTAAATCTGTTCAATCTTTAATTGAAGAGCAGCACAAGCTTAGTAGGGAAATAGAAGCGCTGAAGCGCGAGCAGTCTGGCAATGTGAAGGACAACTTGATTAAATCGGCTGAGTTAATTGACGGGGTAAATTTTATCGCTCAAAAGGTTGATCTGGATGCCGGACAGATTAAAGATCTGGCCTTTCAATTGCGCAATGAAGTTTCGCCGTTATTTATGGTTTTGGCATCTGATCAAAACAGTAAAGCCACCTTGTCGGTGGCTTTATCTGATGATTTATCTGATCGGTATAATTCTAATAAAATAGTTAAGGAGTTAGCGTCATTCATCAAAGGTGGTGGCGGCGGTCAAGCTTTTTTCGCTACTGCTGGTGGAAAGAATCCTGCAGGTATAGACGAAGCTTTAACTCGTGCCAGGCAATTATTAAGCGAGAGCTGATTGCTTATTTGAAGCAGATTGCTCTTTACCATAAACCGGTCCTAAGTATTCTATTTCATAAGAAAGGCCCAGATTTAGGATGTAAAAACCATTGAATACGATGCACATTACATAATCTACTATTGAACGTCTGCCAAAACTATTACACAACTCAATATATACCTTTGGAAGTACATAAAGCTGACCGTAAAAAGGTATTAGCAATAAGAAAATGTGCTTGGCGGGACGACCAACTATTCTAAGGAATACAATAAGGTTCCAAACGGGAACAATACTGGCAATTCCGGGCTGCCCTGCTTTTTCGTAAAGTCTCCACTGCGCAACAAGTGCAATGAATCCAAAAATAATTGCGAGTGCAAATAAACCGTTTCCTAAACTGGCGTATAAACTCGTGTAGATGTCTTGAAAAAATTGAATGAAGCTGTCCATGATTTTAAAATTTTGTAACCTTTTTCTATTAACTCCGTAAGTATCTTCTTACACTAGTAAGACGTGGTCTTTTATAAGGGTTGCCTATTCTATATTCTTAGTCCCCTTTTTTCGCAATGTGCTTACAATCATAATATTAGATATTAAAGCCTAAACTTAGCTTTCCAAGCACAATACTTTTTAACAGGTTAATACCGTTTGTTTTGAAGGCTTTCGTGGATAAATCACTCAATCTACTCATAACTAAAACTTGATTTTTTATGAATTTGAAGTGAATCTTCGGTAATTTGTAGGATTATCCACGCAGTTCGTGGAAAATCAATATAGGGTGCTGAGATACTTTGTCATATTGTTTTTTGGGCTTGCGGCCTTTCATTTAAGTGCGCAGAATGTCACTATTATAAACAATTATGATACGCGTGATGAAGATTATGAAGATGAAGATCTGGTTCTGAAAAGCGTAAGCGAACACACCTATATAGTAAATGAGTATGAGCGGGCTAACGTGGGTGCCCAACGTCAGGTGGAAGAAATGATTTCCTATGGACTTCGCTCTCACATAGATAATGTATACAAATCAGAGAGTGGAACTATTCTCGCTTTGGAATCTGGTGCTCAGTTCAATCAAACTTCTACCGGAATCGTGCAAAACGCTCTTTGGATTCACGACGAAAATTTCCAAACTTTCCCTGGTTTCTCTGTAAAGATTGAGTCTTTGGCTAACGAAATACGACAATTAAATGGCTATCAAACTCAATTTGGCGATAACGATTTGAGAGAACCGCGAAATGGAAAGGTGGGATTATACATCTTTCAAAGAATGGTTCTAGATTTAAAGAAGGCCTGTGAAGAGGAAGTGGAGATTTACCTCGACGAAAACTTTGAAGACGAGCCGGGTGAAATAGATGCAGATGGATCAAGTCTGCAAACCCAGGAGTACAGGATGGAAAAAGAAGATCAGATCGATCGAAAATTGGCAGAGCTGGAGCTAGATCCGGATAAACTTTTTGATGAAGACAAAAAGAAAAAGAAGAAGCGAAGGCGTAAAGATGAGCAAACGCTCTTCAATGAGCGCATCGTGCAGCTCTTGGAAGAGAATAATCGCATATTATCCAATTACAATACGAGATTTGAAGATTTGCAGAATCAAATAGATGAGATACGCGAAGGCGGAGGTGGAAATGATGATATCCGAGAAGAAATTGCAGAACTCCGGGGAATGATTGTTGATCTGGCTAATGGAAGAGAGATACGCGAAGACGATGGTTCAAGAACGCGGCTTATCAATAAGGAAATGGTTACGGTTTTCTTCGAGCGAAACCAGCATCAATTGAATTCTGCTCAAAGAGCACGCTTGCGCAGTGTGAAGGAATCGCTTAGATCCAATCCCGATTATACGGCTGTTATAACGGGCTATGCCGATAAAACCGGAAGTGCTGCCATGAACGCGTGGATCTCTGAAAAGAGAGCCAATGCGGTCCGAGAATTTCTCTTGTTACAAGGCATTCCAAAATCACGCCTGATTATCAACTATCTGGGCGATGAGCAGAGTCTTTCACCCAATCCGGCAGATAGAAAGGTGGAAGTGCAGTATCTATTGAACTATACGGTGGAGGAATAATCTCTATCCAAAACACTCTTCAAAATTTTCTTTGCTTTCAGGATATCTTCTCTGCTGGCATCCAGGTGCGTTACCAATCTGATTCTGTTTGGGCCGAAAGGAACTCCCCGAAGTCCATTCTCTTCGAGCTTGTCCAGGAAAAATTGAGCGCCAAACTCCGGATTCACATCAAAGATCAAAATATTGGTCTCCGGTGGAATAACGGAGGTAACCTGCTTTAATTCAGCCAGATTTTCCGCAAGCAATTCTGCGTTTTCGTGATCTTCCTTCAATCGATCAACGTGGTGATCTAAGGCATAAGTACCGGCAGCAGCTAAAATCCCCGCCTGGCGCATACCGCCTCCCATCACTTTGCGTACCCTTCTGGCTTCCTTAATAAATCCTTTGCT
>Ga0207419_1001041_pt1 | contig 22231 bp, 14 predicted proteins | sample ElkSloMetagenome_4_FD_184723 | JGI IMG/M metagenome (GOLD analysis project Ga0207419, IMG submission 184723) | Hot spring microbial communities from Elkhorn Slough, Monterey Bay, USA - MD2A (version 2) | ecosystem: Environmental > Aquatic > Marine > Intertidal zone > Estuary: Microbial mat ... | reverse complement strand
CGGCTGCAATGTCTATGGTTTGCACATCGCCATCAGCTATTTTGGCTGAGGTAATACCTCCATCAACCACTTCTATTTGGTCTGTACCGGTCAAACCTAAGGTTAAACCATCTAAATCGGCATCAATTTCATTATTGGCTCCATCCCAAACAAGGCCATTACCCGCAAGGGCTGCATGAATGGCTGCTTTGGTTTCCCATTGCGGAACACCCGATATGTCAGTAGTAAGCAATTCATCTCCTGTGCCATGGGCTAGTTTAGCTAAGGTGATACCATCATCCAGTACATAAACCCCGGTAACCAGATCAGCACCAATGGTTACATTATCCGCATCTACCACAACCTCTAATCCGTCAAAATTTAATCCTGATCCTGGATTTACTTCTATTTGATTGCTTGGGTCAAGCTGTAAGCCTCTACCTAATGCACCTGAAAGAACTGCTGATTTATCTTCCCAAACAGGCGCTCCTGTGCCATCGGTAGAAAGCACCTTATCAATTAAACTTCCACTGTTAATTTTATCTATGGTTACAGACTGTGCTGCAAGATCTGCAGTAGTAATTGCACCATCTTCAATTTTAGTACTGTTAATTAAATTATCAGCCAAATCTGTTCTTGCGACTGAAGCTGTTTTTATATGTGTAGAATCTACTGCATCAGTACTAATCTTTATAGATGTAACTGAAGCATCTGCTAATTTAATAGTAGTAATTTCTCCATCCGTTATCTTTATGGCCGTTACACTTCCGTCTGCTAGTTTAGCAGTGGCCACAACACCATCTGCAATTTGGGGGTCTGGATAAGTACCTGACAAATCACCACCTGCAGGGCCTGACATCACATTTAATAGTGGGTACCAATTTCCTGAATACCAATAAAAAAATCGGCCAATATCTATATCAAAAACTAAAAGTCCGTTTTCATTGCTGGTAAACGAAAGTGACGTTCTCTGGCCAGAAGTTACCCTGGGCACCAACAAACCTTGATCATTTGTTGGAGAGAACAACTCCAACACCGCATTTTGATTGGGTGTGGTAGTACCAATACCTACAGTGTTTTGAGCTTTTAATGGATTAAATCCCAATAAAAATAAAAACAACAATGTTAATAATAATATTTTTTTACTAGCTTTTTTCATAGCCCTTGATTCAATTTCAATTATATATCACCTTTACACTTACATTAACTTATAGATAAAAACCTACTATTCAGTGCTTTTCTTAAAGGATAAATTTAAATTAAAATTAATTGAACCTAATCAGTTGATGATTTTTAAAGGCTACATTTGTGTAATGTTAGCGGAACCAATGAAATTTTATTATTGGAAAATAAGAAGGCGAACATAATACTTTCATCGTAGCAAATGGTGTATTTATTGGTATTAAACAATTTATTCTCATTTAATTAATATTATTAGCTACAAAATACTTATTCACAAGTAGATATAATTGATAACTATCTCTTTATTGTTTAATAAAGTCACAATTGACGTTTAAGTAATTTTTATTGATAATATTAATTTAAATGGTACCATATTTATTTACGATTATATCGTTTTTTATTTATGAATACCAATAAAATATTCCCCACTCTACTCACATATAATGATTTATTCTATTGATATTTTTATCTGAATATAATTAATTTATTACATATTCATTGTCAATGATGGTAAGATTTTTTGCGGTCAAATTTTTTCTATAGCCTATGTTAAGTGATTATTTGACAAAGACTGATATAAACCAGTCTAAAAGTTGATAATTCTCATTTTTTCCTGAAGCCCAGCTTTTTAATTTTATCAATTAATAAAATAAGGAAACTTATACCCTCATATAAATTATGCGCATAAAAAGAATGGACACTATCGAAGCAAAGGAAAAAGCCAATGCATCAGCTGACTTAACTTTGCTTGATCCTATTATAGCCAATTATAAAGGCCGAAAAGGCAATCTTATCCCTTTATTACAAGGAGTTCAACAAGCCTATGGCTATATTCCCAAAGCTGCTTTTCATAAAATTTCAGCGGAAACCGGATTACAATTGAATGAACTTTATGGAGTAGCTACTTTTTATGCACAATTTCGACTCAATCCGGTGGGAAAAAATATTATCAAGGTATGTCATGGCACAGCATGTCATGTACAGAATGCCCCTGCCATTACTACTTCTTTGCAAGATCGGCTCAAAATTACAAGTGGAGAGACTACAGCAAACCTGGAGTTTACATTAGAATCAGTAGCCTGTCTTGGCTGTTGTTCATTGGCACCAGTAATGATGATTGGTAACAAAACCTTCGGCAAACTCAACGGTAAAAGTGCCAGTAAAGCAATTGACGATATCGAAAAAAAAAATAAAAATAACTAACCATGAAAAAAGTAATTGTTGGACTTGGAAGTTGTGGTATAGCTGCAGGAGCAAAAGATATATACGATCAATTGCAGCATATTAAAAGTACTGACAACCTACCGATGGAATTAGATAAGACAAGTTGCATCGGCATGTGTTACCTGGAGCCATTGGTAGAAGTAATCGATGGCAAGGATAGCTTTTTGTATGGCAATGTGGATAAACGCAAGCTAAAAAAAATCATAAGCCAGCACATCGTTGAAGGTGCACCCATTGTAGATTGGGTAGTAAACTCAAACCTTTTTGAAACCAATGAAAAGGATTTCACTCAGGGGCAGATAAAAATAGCTTTAAGAAATTGTGGTAAAATAAATCCTGAGAATATTGCTGAATATGAAGCAAGGGAAGGCTATGCTGCCGCTAAAAGAATTGCTCAAAAAAACATCCCTCCCGAAGCTATTGTGCAAGATGTAATCGATTCGGGCATCAGAGGTAGAGGTGGTGGCGGTTTTCCTACAGGAATTAAATGGAAATTTGCCCGCAACTATGAATCTGATGATAAATACATCATTTGCAACGCTGATGAGGGTGATCCTGGTGCCTTCATGGATCGTTCTATTTTGGAAGGTGACCCCCATGCTATAGTCGAGGGTATGATTTTAGGTGCCTATGCCATTGGTGCCAACCACGGGGTAATCTATTGCAGAGCTGAGTACCCATTGGCTATTGAAAGATTGCAAAATGCTATCGAGCAGGCTAGGGAAAAGCTTTATTTGGGAGATAATGCTTGTGGGATAAAAAATTTCAACTTCAACATATTTATAAAAGAAGGAGCTGGGGCATTCGTTTGCGGTGAAGAAACTGCCCTTATTGCTTCTGTAGAAGGCAAAAGAGGAATGCCTCGCAAAAGGCCGCCTTTTCCGGCAGAATCTGGTCTTTGGCAAAAGCCTACTAATATTAACAATGTAGAAACACTGGCCAATATTCCCTGGATTGTACTCAATGGTGGACGACGATATGCCCAATATGGTACTGAAAAGAGCAAAGGCACCAAAGTGTTTGCCCTTACCGGAAAAATTAAAAGAGGTGGACTGGTTGAAGTGCCCATGGGTATCAGTATCAACGATATAATTTTTAAACTTGGTGGTGGCATACAACTCGATAGAAAATTTAAAGCGGTGCAATTAGGCGGCCCTTCCGGAGGATGTATACCAGCGGAACTTGGTGACACAAAAGTAGATTATGATTCGGTAAACTCTACCGGTGCAATCATGGGGTCGGGTGGAATGGTGGTAATGGATGAAACCACCTGCATGGTAGACATGGCCAGATTTTTTCTGGATTTCACTCAAAAGGAAAGCTGTGGCAAATGTACATTTTGTCGTATTGGTACCAAACGAATGCTGGAAATTCTTACCCGTATTACTGAAGGAAAAGGTGAAGAAGGTGATATTGAAAAACTGGAAGAGCTTGCTTATCAAATAAAAGACAGCTCATTATGCGGCTTGGGCCAAACAGCCCCCAATCCGGTACTTACTACCCTGAAATATTTTCGCGCAGAATATGAGGCACACATTTATGATAAAAAATGCCCTGCTAAAAGCTGTAAAGAACTATTAAAATTTGAAGTAATAAAGGAGCTGTGCAATGGCTGCGGCGTTTGTGCACGTAACTGTTCAGTAGATGCCATAAAGGGCGACCGTAAGCAACCACACTTCATTGTAGAAGAAGATTGCATTCGCTGTGGAATATGCTTTGAAAAATGCAAATTCGATGCAATTAACGTGCAATAACCTAAAGTAAAAAAGAAAACATGAGCAAGATCACTATAAATATCAACAATCAGCAACTCAGCGGCAAATCAGGCGATACAGTACTCGATATTGCTAAAAAACATAATATCGAAATTCCTACCATGTGCCATGACCCCCGCCTGGCTCCCTATTCTTCTTGCTATCTTTGCGTAGTACAAATAGAAGGTATGCGAGGCTTGCAACCCTCCTGTTCTACCCGTATCAATGAAGGTATGCAGGTAATTACCCAAAATGAAAAAATAAAAAAAGCCCGAAAGGCGGCGCTTGATTTGCTGGTAAGTAATCATTATGCTGATTGCATAGGACCATGCAAGCAAACCTGTCCTGCAGGTGTAGATGTACAAGGATATATTTCCCTTATCGAAAAAGGCTTGTACCGAGAAGCCCTGGCATTGATAAAAGAAGTAAACCCGCTGCCCGCGATCTGCGGACGCGTGTGCGTGCGGCCTTGCGAAGCTGCCTGTCGTCGTAACCTGATGGAAGAAGGTACAGGAGTAGGCGTTGACTATCTGAAGCGATTTGTGGCCGATGCTGATTTACGTTCTATCAACCGCTATATTCCCACCCCAAAACCACCAACCGGTAAAAAAGTAGCCATTATAGGTTCTGGCCCTGGTGGTCTATCTGCAGCTTATTTTTTAAGAAGAGAAGGACATGCGGTAAGTATTTATGAATCAAGTGATAAAGCGGGAGGTATGCTTCGATACGGCATTCCTGAGTATCGACTACCAAATGATCTGCTACAACTTGAAATTGAAGGCATTTTAAAGATGGGGGTTGACATTCACTATGGTAAAAAGCTGGGCAGCAATCTTCAATATCAAGACTTGAAGAATGAGCATGATGCAGTAGTGCTAAGCATTGGTTCACAAAAAGGCACAAAACTTGGGTGCGAGGGCGACGATGCCAAAAATGTTCTTTCGGGTATCGATTTTCTGCGTAACATGGAAGCCACCGGTCAGAAGCCCGATTTGAGTGGTAAAAAAGTAGCAGTAGTGGGCGGGGGCAATACCGCCATGGATTGCTGCCGTACCGCCATGCGCTGTGGAGCTGAAAAAGTGTACGTGATCTATCGCCGAACCGAAAAAGAGATGCCAGCCAATCCTATTGAAATTCATGAATCAAAAATAGAAGGTGTAGAATATCTATTTCTTACTAATCCGGTAAAAGTGCAGAAAGATGAAGGCGGCTTTTTACAATCATTGCAATGCGTAAAAATGGAGCTGGGAGCACCTGATGCTTCAGGAAGAAGAAGACCAACACCAATAGATGGTTCTGAATATGAAATTGATCTGGATTACGTGATGGCCGCTATTGGCCAAAAAACGGATGTGGATTTTATTGATGATATTAATCGATTTGCTAATGACGGACAGCTGGTGGTTAACCGCTGGGGAAATATAGAAGCTGATCAACACACTTTACAAACCGGAGTGGCCTCAATATTTGCCGCTGGCGACAGTGTAACCGGTCCAGCCACCATTATTGAGGCGGTAGCCCAAGCCAAAAAAGCAGCTTACAGTTGTGAACTTTTTTTGAAAGGAGAAACTGTAAAACCACTTCAAAAAGAGTTTCTGAGCCGAAAAGAAAACTTCCGTGCCCAGCAGAAGGAGGAGTATATAAATAAATATCCAAAGCAAATGCGAGAGGAAATGCCCGTATTGGAAGCTTCTGAAAGAAATAACTTTGAAGAAGTAGAGTTGGGGTATCTATCAGAGCAAAAGGTAAAGAAAGAAACCGAAAGATGTCTGGAATGTGGATGTAGCGCGCTTTACAATTGTGACTTGAAAAAATACGCCACCGAGTATGATGCAGAACAAACCACGTACGAGGGCACCCATAAGGAATACATGGTGAAATTTGATCATCCATTTATCGAAATTGATAATAATAAATGTATCCTTTGCTCACGATGCGTACGTATTTGTAATGAAGTGGTAGGCGCAAACGCGCTGGGGCTGGTCAATCGGGGATTTGAAACCTATGTAGCCCCCAGTTTGAACCAATCATTGGTAGATACCAATTGTGAGAGTTGCGGACTGTGTATCTCCACCTGCCCTACCGGAGCTATAACCGAAAATTTCCCATTTAAACCGGCACCGGTAGAAACACAAACCGCGGAAACTATTTGTAACTATTGCTCACTAGGATGCAGCATGAATTTGCACCATACCAATGGATTTGTAACCCAAACCAGCGGAGCCAGCGGCGAAGTAAACCCGGAAAAAAATATATGCAGATATGCCAAATTTGGTTATCATTATCTAAACCAGAAAACCAGCCGTGTTGCACAGCCTATGCTGAAAGTTGATGGAAAATTTAAAGCTATTACCTTTTCCACTGCCTATGAGATCATTCAGCAAAACGTAAAAAAAGTTAGTGCCGAAGAAAACTTGCTGATGGGTGGTGCCAGGCTTAGCAATGAAGAGTTATACCTAATCAACAAACTTGGGCGGGCAGCTTTAAAAACAAATAATGTAGCTAGCTTTCATTATTTGAGCAGGGGAGAGAATTATTGGCAACCTCAAATCAAACAATATGCTATTGATAAAATAGCATTTGCTGAAAAATTTACCATTATAGGAACTCAACTCAACCAGGATTTTCCGGTGTTGGGATATAAGATCGTAAATGCCAGCCATAAGAATGAAATACCTGTAGCACTAATACACAAAAATCAAAACCATAGTATGCTGGATAAAGCTACTGAAAGCACTCAGGTAAAATCATATTATCATTTATTTAAGGCTATCAATTTTTATTTAATTAAAAATAAAAAAATAAACCTGGATAATATTGAGGGTGGCCAACAGTATGCAGAGTCTTTACTCAATGAGAGTTTCATGCGATTATTAGATTTATCAGGTTTAGCACTAGAGGATATTTTAACTATTGCAGATCAACTAATCGCGATTGAAAAACATGTGATTGTTTTTTCTGAAAAAGAACTATCTTCTAATGCCGTGCAAGAGCTTTACAATTTACTTTTAATTACTGGCATTGACCAAAATGGAGGAGGTGCTATTCACCTGAAAGAAAAAAACAATGCGATGGGCCTTTATATGTTGGGCATGGAACCTTCTTTGGCAATTGGCAACAAAACGGTAATGGACAATTCTTATCAAAATCTATTATCTAAAGCCTGGAATCTTGCAAGACCTCCAATAACTGTGAACTGCAAGCCTGAAGAACTTCTTGCACAAGGCATGATTAAAAACCTGCTTATATTTGGTGAGGACCCATTGGGTAATACTAAAGACAGCAAGGCAAAAACATGGCTTGAGCAGGTTGACTTTGTAGTGGTGCAAGACAATAAAATGACCGCCACTGCACGTCAGGCAGATCTAGTATTGCCAGCCTCACTGCCCATGGAAAGTGGAGGTAGCTACTTTAACATGCAGGGTAAGATGCAAAAATTTACTGCTAACTTACCTGCTAAAATTAATAAATCAAGCTACCTGCAGTTAATAGAGCTATTGCAATATTTTGATTTAAATGGCTTGGAAACACTGGAGGATGTGCAGGACGAGATGCAGCAATTTTTTCATGGCACGAAAGCAGGCTTAGCCATATTGGAATACACCGATGAAGATAATGACTACAGGATGTTTGCACATGGCTGTGATTGTATTCAAAGTGAATTTGAAGATTATTTTGAAAGGCAATTTAATTGAGGATTGACAACTTCTAAAACACCTCCAGATTTATTCATTCCAAATCAGGAGTAAGTTCACGAACAGCTTGCTGTATTTCGATAATTACCCTTTTGGTAGCAGGTTGAGAAAGCCAACTGGCAAGGCAATCACCTCCTGTTTCAGTTGTAGTTCTGTTTAAAAGCTGAAATAGTGAATGGGACCCATAAACATCCATACCAGAAACATAGGGATGAGCTTCTCGTCGATAGGTATCGCCTGTAGGGAAAACTTTCAAGCTTGTTCTCCAGCCTCAATAACTCAGCTTCATTTATCTGCTTCACAGAAGTAGCAGTCTTCTTGAGGGTTGCTTACTTTGCTATAACGAACTAATAAAAAAATAAATCCAATTATACCAAGTGAAGCAGCAATCCATATATATACTAACCTTTCATTCGCAAGAATACTAATAGCCACTAAAGAAAGTACAAATGATATTGCCAGAAATAAAGAAAGCCTGTTTAGTGTTTTTTATAAATTTTTGATTGATCTGGTGCCTTTGTCCATATTCGTTTGATAAATCTCTATTTTAAGTTATATGTCAATTGTAAATCATCGTAATATACGCGGTATTTAATTGCATTGTAATATAAAGCATTGATGCTTATCTTATGTCGCAATGCCGTAAATTTGTACTGGCAAATTAAGCCAGATGAAAATCAATAGATAGTTTGGCTGCAATGACTTGAGTACTTCTAAGCAACAGCAGTAATTGATCAGTGATAATTCGAATTGGAAAAAAATATAATCTGAAATTTTAATATGAATAAAAATATTGACTATTTGCAAATTAACCGAAAATCGTGGAACAACCGGGTGGAAACGCATATGAAATCAGCATTCTACGATTTGGAGGGATTTTTGAAAGGCAATACTTCCTTGAAGAGTATAGAGCTTGAATTATTGGGGGATATCACAAATAAAGATGTGCTGCATTTGCAATGTCACTTTGGCCAGGATTCCATTTCATTGGCCCGAATGGGAGCTAATGTTACGGGTATCGACCTTTCTGATTTGGCCATAGCCAAAGCAAATGAGCTGGCCCTGCAATGCAATGTAGCAGCCAACTTCGTATGCAGCGATGTATACGAATTGCCCAACCACCTCAGCGGACAATTTGACCTCGTATTTGCTAGCTATGGCACCATTGGCTGGCTGCCCGATTTAAAGCGATGGGCAAACACAATAGACCATTTCTTAAAGCCTGGTGGCCAGTTTATCTTAGTTGAGTTTCATCCCGTGGTATGGATATTTGACGACAACTTTGAATCCATTGTCTACAATTATTTCAACACGGGAGCAATCATGGAAAATGAATCGGGAACTTATGCTAATAAAGAAGCTAACATTCAGCAAGATTTTGTGATGTGGAATCATAGCCTTGATGCAATAATCGGTAGTCTTTTAACCCACAATTTACAGTTGACGCATTTTCAGGAATTTAATTATTCGCCTTATCCGTGTTTTAATCAAGTAATAGAATACGAAAGTGGAAAATATAAAATAAAGCATTTGGAGGATAAAATACCAATGGTTTTTTCTTTGCAAGTGCTAAAACCCTAATGCAGCCAATTGAACTTTTTCATATTGTTTGACCTGGCAGTTGATCAACCTGGTTGGTTTCCTGTTAATCATTCTCTGGATATGATTAATCAAAGCGGCTCTACATGATTTCTTGTGGAAGACTACAAACAGAAGTGAAAAAGTAAAAAAATGCATGCTATATAAAATACAATTTTATCATAGGCTTAGAAAATACATTTGCTTATAAACCACCCCATTGTCCGCCATTGGCAGATCTCCACCAGGGGAAAAAGGCATATCCGTCAAGTTAAGTATAGAAAATCATATAAAATACACTAAAGCTCCAATGGACACAATTTATATAAGTAGGGGGGGGTATTTGATCTCTACCACTTTGAGACCCTATATAAATCTTAGCTTGACAACTATGGGAATAAGGGTGTGGTTGCGAAATTAAAAGTTAAAAATCTACAATTTATTAATAACAGTACACCTAAGCACGTTAATTCAATAGTACAATTACTAGTCCTTAATTTTTTTCTAAAATCAAAGCCTGAAATTTCAGAATCCACACAATTTTATATAGAGCCACCAAAGCTTTAGGTTTTCAACAATTATTTTGTACCTTTCCGATCAAGAAAAGTTAATTTATTTTTTTCAATTATCATGAACCACCAGTTTATATTCTGAAAAATCTAAAATTAAACAATACAGCTTTGTGAAATAATGATATTTAACTAACCCTTTAGCAACCATTTTTATATAAATCAATTATAAATTACAGGGTGTATTGAAAATTTTTTATATAATCAAAATATGGCTTTAAAAGGCTTTGGAATAGATTTTTTAAAACAATAATCTGGATAAAACCTGATATTTGTCATTCTTTGCAGCGGAGTTTTTAACTATATATGTAGCATTATTTTTTGCATTATTTAAACAATCCATAAATACAATTCCTATGAACATTTCACATATAGAGCATATTGGTATTGCAGTAAAAAACCTTGAAGAATCCATCAAATATTACGAAGAAGTATTGGGCATGAAATGCTATTCAGTAGAGGAAGTGAAAGACCAAAAGGTCAAAACTGCTTTTTTTAAAGTAGGTGACACAAAAATTGAACTATTAGAATCTACTGCGCCTGATGGACCAGTGGGTAAATTTATAGAAAAAAAGGGGGAAGGCATTCACCACATGGCTTTTGCAGTAAAAGATATTGATGGTGCCTTACAGGAGGCTCAAGAAAAAGGAGTTCAACTTATCGATAAGCAGCCACGGCAGGGAGCCGAAGGGCTTAGTATAGGATTCCTTCATCCAAAATCCACTTTCGGAGTACTAACCGAATTTTGCGAAGATAAAAATAAATGAACGGTATAATTTTCAATCCACATGAACAATATTGAAAAAATAAAAGAACTCGTAGAAAAACGTGATTCAGCTCGTCTAGGTGGTGGTGAAGCCAGAATTGATGCACAGCATCAAAAAGGTAAGCTTACCGCACGTGAAAGAATAGAGCTACTGCTGGATGAGGGTAGTTTTGAAGAGTATGACATGTTTGTAACTCACCGAACCAAATCGTTCGGGATGGCAAACAAACAATTTTTATCTGATGGTGTAATAACCGGCCACGGTACAGTTGATGGTCGAATAGTTTACGTATTTGCCCAGGATTTTACTGTTTTCGGTGGTTCTTTATCAGAAACATTTGCCAATAAAATATGTAAAATAATGGATCAGGCCATGAAAGTTGGTGCCCCGTTAATAGGGCTCAACGATAGTGGTGGTGCTCGTATACAAGAAGGGGTAAGAAGTTTGGCCGGTTATGCTGAAATATTTCAGCGCAATATAATGGCCTCTGGAGTAATACCTCAAATTTCAGCCATTTTTGGTCCTTGTGCAGGAGGTGCCGTTTACTCTCCCGCCTTAACCGACTTTGTAATTATGAGTGAAAAAACCAGCTACATGTTTGTAACTGGGCCCAAAGTAGTAAAAACGGTTACCGGAGAAGAAATCACAACCGAACTTTTAGGGGGTGCCAATGTTCACTCCACCAAGTCAGGCGTTTCACATTTTATGGTGGAGTCAGAAGAAGAAGGTATTTTATTGATCAGGAAAATGATGAGTTACTTACCCTCCAACAACCTGGAAGAACCTCCTGTGATAGATACCAACGATCCAATAGACAGGCTGGATGACATATTAAATGAGATAATACCTGACAATGCCAATAAGCCTTACAATATATTAGACGTTATTCATACCATCGCCGATGAAAATGAATTTTTGGAAGTACATCGTAATTATGCTAAAAATATCGTGGTTGGGTTTGCACGATTCAACGGCCTACCGGTAGGTATAGTTGCTAATCAGCCAAGCTATTTAGCCGGCGTGCTCGACATCGAAGCCTCTCGGAAAGCAGCCAGGTTCGTGCGTTTTTGCGATGCATTTAATATACCTTTAGTTACACTGGTAGACGTGCCTGGCTTTTTGCCTGGCAGCAGCCAGGAATATGGCGGAATTATTATCCATGGCGCTAAATTGCTATTTGCCTATGGAGAAGCCACCGTACCAAAAGTAACCGTTACTTTAAGAAAATCTTATGGCGGAGCTCATGACGTAATGAGTTGTAAGCAACTACGCGGGGATATAAATTACGCCTGGCCTAGTGCCGAAATTGCAGTAATGGGACCTAAAGGGGCAGTAGAAGTATTGGAAGGTAGAAACCTTAGCGAAATATCTGGTGAGGAGGAAAAGGCAAAATACATGAAAGAGAAAGAAGACGAATATGTAGAAAAATTTGCTAATCCCTATCAGGCTGCTAAATATGGATTTATCGACGATGTAATAGAACCACGCAATACCAGGTTTCGAATAATACGTGCATTACAAACTTTGGCCACCAAAAAGGATCATAATCCGCCAAAGAAACATTCTAATATACCACTTTAAATTCAAACAACATGATATTTGCGCAAGTAGAAAATTATCCACCGGCTTCAGTTGCCCTTACAGGTTACCTGGTAGTTTTCGTGTCGCTGGTTCTTTTATATTTTGTTTTTAATACTTTACCAAAAATTCTCAAACTCAATTTTCGTAAAGCAAATAAAGAAGAATTGCAAGCCGCGAAAGAATCGCGTTATGAAGCTGATATCACCGGCGAAATGAATGCCGCCATTGGTACAGCTCTGCACATGTATTTTAACGAGATGCATGATGAAGAAAATCTAACACTTACCATAGAGCGGGTATCCAAACGATACTCTCCCTGGAGCTCAAAAATATACGGTGTAACGCAACATCTTAACAAGAGATTCTAATGAAAAATTATAAATTTAAAATAAACGGAAACGATTATAGCGTCGATATCAAATCGATGGAAGACAACATTGCCGAAATTGAAGTGAATGGCACACCTTTTCAGGTGGAACTCACTAAAGAGGTAAAAACCTCAAAAACTCCTAAACTGGTACGCTCTGCTGTTTCTACAAAAACAGAAAAGAAACCTTTAAGTGCTCCGGCTGGCCTAAGCAAAATAGAAGCTCCGCTGCCGGGTAGCATATTTAAAATCACCAGCAAAGAAGGAGATACTGTAAAAAAAGGAGATGTGCTGATGATTATGGAAGCCATGAAAATGGAAAATAATATACTTGCCGAATCTGATGGTACTATCAAATCGATCAAAGTAAAAGAAGGTGAGTCTGTTTTACAAGGCGATGTTTTAGTCGAAATTGAATAATCTGACATGGAAGGACTTTTAAAATTTTTAGAATTTTCCGGATTTGCCAACATCACTGCCGGTCACTTTATCATGATTCTGGTAGGTTTGTTCTTTATTTATCTGGCCATCCGGTACAATTATGAGCCATTACTTCTGGTGCCAATAGGATTTGGAATATTAATAGGAAACATTCCATTTGTTGAAGATGCCGGTTTGCAACTGGGTATATATGAAGAAGGAAGTGTGATGAATTACCTCTACATGGGGGTGATCAAGGGTATTTACCCACCGCTGATATTTTTGGGGATTGGAGCCATGACTGACTTTTCTACCCTGATATCTAATCCGCGATTAATGTTGCTAGGTGCAGCTGCTCAGATAGGTATTTTTGCTACTTTCTTAGGCGCTATATTTATCAGCTTTGGCGACATAAGTTTTACACAAGCGCAAGCCGGTGCTATAGGTATCATTGGCGGTGCCGATGGGCCTACAGCTATTTTCTTATCGTCACGACTGGCGCCTGATCTGATAGGAGCCATAGCCATTGCTGCTTACTCATACATGGCGCTGGTACCCGTAATTCAACCCCCGATCATGAGGTTGCTTACCAATAATAAGGAAAGGGTGATACGCATGAAACCACCACGTGCGGTAAGCAAAATAGAGAAAATTCTCTTTCCCATTATTGGATTGCTGCTCACCACTTTTATAGCACCGGGTGCTTTACCATTGCTGGGTATGCTATTTTTTGGTAACCTGTTAAAAGAGTCTACCGTAACTCGCAGACTTGCCGAAACAGCCAGAAATGCTCTGATAGATATTGTAACCATTCTATTGGGTGTTACAGTAGGTGCCTCTACACAAGCTACTACCTTTCTTAAGCCAGAATCAATCTTGATATTCGTGTTGGGAGCATTATCATTTATGGTAGCAACCGCGGGTGGTATCTTATTTGCCAAATTCATGAACCTGTTTCTAAGCAAAGAGAATAAAATAAATCCTTTGGTTGGTGCAGCTGGTGTTTCGGCAGTGCCTGATAGTGCCAGGGTAGTGCAGCACGAAGGACTAAAATATGACTCAAGTAATCACCTGCTTATGCATGCCATGGCACCCAATGTAGCGGGGGTAATTGGCTCTGCAGTTGCAGCTGGTATATTAATGAGTTTTTTGATGGTTTAAGAAAAACCAAGGGGTAAGAAGTAAATAACTGAAGTTTTGCACCAGAATCCTATTTGGTGAAAATGGAAATTGAAAAAATAAAGCACCAATGACTCTTCGCCAATCGGCAGAGGAGGGTGTAAAAAATAACCCCGAGGCCTAAGCCTCGGGGTTATTTTTTCATTTCCATTTTTGCTACAAATTTAAAGCTCGATTTTACCCGTATGGGGTTAAAACGCAATTTAAAAATGAAAATAAAATATTCTATTGATAAACCCTCCCTTTAGCCCTTGCCGAAGCTTCGGCGGGGATTTGAAGGTGTTTTATTTTAATTTTTAGAGGTGCGGAAATTCAGTAAATAATTTTGAGATGACTGAAGAAGAGTATGCTTTTACTGTCCTTCTTTTTATTACTTCACCCCTGTCATTTGATATTTAAGTGCTTCTGCTAACCTTTTAATACCTTCTTCGATTTTGTCAGCCGGGGCATTGCTAAAATTAAGACGCATGGTATTGTAACCATCGTTGCTGGTATAAAAAGGGCGCCCCGGCACAAAAGCCACTTTCTTTGCCAGGCTCAACTTAAATAGCTCAATTGAATTCAAACTTGGTGGTAATGTGGCCCATAGAAACATTCCACCTTCGGGGCGGGTCACTTTTACCTCCTCAGGAAAATACTTGTCGATTGCTGATATCATCAGGTTTCTTTGCTTTTTATAGGCATCTTTTATCAATTGAATATGTTGATCAATATCATTATCTTCGAGGTATTGACTTAACACTCTTTGCGAAAAATAATTGGAATGTAAATCAGTAGCTTGTTTAAGAATTGTAATTTTATTTAGTATCTGATCCGGTACAGCCATCCAGCCCAACCTTAACCCAGGCGCCACTATTTTCGAAAACGATCCGCACAAGATAGATTGCTCCTGCATAAAAGAAGTTACTGGCAACTTATCTTCCCCTATAAACCTGATTTCACCATAAGGGTCGTCTTCTATAAGCCAGGTATTGGTGTCCCTAAGCAGGTGCGCACATTCTTTGCGTTTTTCCTGGCTATAACTAATACCGGTAGGATTTTGAAAATTGGGAACAATATAAAAAAGCTTTGGCTTTAGCAAGTGCAATTGCTTTTGCAGATCCTGAAGATTGACCCCATCCTGCTGAAGCTCAACCATATGAAAGGTAGGTTCAAAAACTGAAAATGCCTGAATAGCGCCCAAATAACTTGGTTTTTCTAATAGTACAGGATCTCTTTGATCGATAAATAATTTAGCTACCAGATCCAATGCTTGTTGAGAGCCATTGGTAATAACTATGTTATCTTCATTTATGTTAAGGCCCTTTTTTTGTTTATACCGCTCGGCTATAAAAGCCCGCAATGGCTGATATCCTTCTGAGGTCGCATATTGTAACACAGCACTACCTTCTCGTTTCAATACTTTGTGAGTGGCTTCTTCGATTGCATTTACCGGAAAAAATTGCGGATTGGGCAAACCGCCGGCAAAAGATATTATTTCCGGTTGTTTTGTTACTTTTAGAATTTCTCTAATGAAAGACTTGGGAAGGTTAGCAGTGCGACTGGCAAAAGTTGTATCTTTTTCAAATTCGAATTTAGACTTTTTGATTTTACCATTATCATTAAAATCGATGGACCCATTGGCCAATAAATTTTCTGTAGCGCTATAAAATTGCAACTTCACAGTATGTTTTTCAGCTTCTATATTGCGTATTTGCAATTGCAAATCGGGAATGGATTGAATTACTTTTTTAAAATAATGCTTTAATTCCTGTTTGCTATCGATTTTGCCATCAGGGTATCCATTTTTTCCTTTTAAAAAAGGTGAATAAAACTCAAACTGCTCATCAAATAATTTATAAGCAGCTTCGGCATCGTGACTATTCCAGTATTTAATCCATTGAGACACCAATGCCTCTACATCATGGTATGGTGATTGGCTGTTATTCAAAATATTAAATATTTTTGCGGTCACAAAAATAGGTATTTATGCCTACAATTCTGATAAAAAATTGTACTTATCTGCCAATATAAAATTTTAATTGGTTTAAGAATTAGGTGGCAATATTTTATTTAAATCCCTTTATCGAATGTCTCGGTGAGTGCTACCGGTGGTTGCACTTCAATAAGTTCTACTTCATAAATATTGGGCCACCACTTACCGGTGACTAATAGATGACCATTGATACTATTATAGGCTATGCCGTTTAATACATCTTCACGATCGCTCCTATCGTTAAAATTAGAAAGTCCACTCATATCAATAATCCCGATCAGTTTACCTGTCTCGGGATCTATCATGGCAATCTCTTCCGTTTGAAATACATTGGCATATATAGTACCGTTTATATTTTCAAGTTCGTTGAGTTCTTCTATTGGCCCATATTGATTATAAACTTCAAATCGATCTACGATTTTAAAACTATTAGGCTCTAAAATATATAAAGTGGCACTGCCATCGCTCATCAGTAGTTGATCTTTATAGGTAGTTATTCCCCAACCTTCGGAGTTATATGAAAATTGACCTATTTCTGCAAATTCATCTTTATCATATACGAATCCCACCCTTGCTTTCCAGGTAAGTTGTATTATTTTGTCATCTAAAATGGTAATACCTTCTCCAAAAAGATTGCCTGCTAAATAATGGTTTTGTAATACCTTTCCCGTATTTAAATCTACTTTGCGCAAACTGGATTCACCCTTTTGTCCGGTACCTTCGTACAAATGCTCACCATCAAATACTAACCCCTGGGTAAATGCCTGTGGGTCGTGCGGGTATTTTCTGATCAACCGGTAAGTATAACGAGCTGGTTCTATATCGGAAAGTAACGTGATTGTAGTTCTTAAAATATCTCGTTCACCATCTTGATAATAAACGATGGCTTTAATTAATTGCTTACCCACCCGTTGCTGATCAGTGGTGACAAAATACTCAAATGGCGGATTAGTGACAAATCCTTGCACCTGCTCACCTATATAAAAAACCACCGAATCAATTACAGCCATGGAATCAGCAGAGGCAATAGCAAAAGGCACCTCCTCGCCTATCATGAAAGTAAATTCTTGTGGTCTTATCATGCTACTTTTAGCTTTGGGAGCTTCTGTAATTACCCCCGGCTTATCTTTTTCCCGATCGCAAGAGCATCCTGATACAATGGATACTAACAGTATAAATAAAAACAGATGGAGTAAATTTCTCATGTTGAATAAAGCTGCGTTAAACTAGTGCAAAGTAAAAGATAATTTTAATCTTTTAAATAACTTTTTGGCGGCAATAATATTTTTTTTAAATAGTTAAAAAAGTAAATAATATGACAATGAAATTGTTAATTACAACCCTTATTTTATTATTTGGCAACAATTTATACGCTCAGGTAGCCGATGGATTAGATAAGCAAACAAATCTGAACGAACTGGGAAGGGAAGGTAATACAGGTATTGTACGAACTTACGACAACAGATATATTGGAGTGAAAGGTTCTCCATTTTTTATAAATGATTGGCACAATGGCACTGTGTATCTGGAAAACGGGAAAATTTTTGAAAATGTGCCCCTTAAAATTGATGCGTATCAAAATGAGCTGCTTGCCATTAGTCGTGGGCAAACTATATATGTTACTAAAGATCAGGTTAATAATTTTTTACTCCAGCCAGATAGTTTGGAGGAGCCTATAAAATTCATTAATATAAAAAGTTCACAGTATAAAAAATTCGACGAGGATCAATTTTTACGTGTGCTTCATGAAGGCACCAAAACTGTGCTTGAGTGGCACCAAAAATATTATAGTGAAGCAGATTATACAGGCGCTTATAGTGCTAACCGAACTTATGACGAGTTTATCCAAAGTTCTAAGTTTTACTATATGGATGAAAAAGATCAATTGAAAAAATTGCGGACCAGCATTGGAAAAATAGCAAAAATATTTGAAGGCAATGAAAAAGCAGTAAAGGACTTTATTTTCGAAAACAACCTAAACCCCAAGCAGCCAGCACAGCTAGCACGTATACTCAGGTATGGTGAATCTTTGCCTTAGGCTCTGTCTCCTTTTTTTTCCTTTTTGCAACCACAAGCACCGCACCGGTAATTACTAATAAGCCGCTAACCACCGCCCATGGATTGAAATTTTCCGGTGCAATCCATTTTACTGCCAGGGCTTCCAAAAGTAGCATAACCAGGATAGTGATAATGGGATTACAAGTGATAATGATACTTATTTTATTGGCTTCAGTATATTTCAATGCTTCAGCCAGGGCCCCATAAGCAACCAGGGTGTTTAATCCCAAGAAAACCATAAGTAGCCAAATGCCTACACTCATATTGATAAATATAGTGAAATCGACCAGGGGAAGATAACCTATTGCCGGAAGCAAATAAATGAAAAGGTTGAGTTGCTGTGGAGCAAAACTTTTTACTAAACGCTTTTGAAGTGTAGCATAAACGACCCAGGAAGATGCACCTAATAAGATCCAAAGCATCCCTTGGTTGTAAATCTCTTTATTGCCTATCAGGTTGGTGATCTGCTCCCGGTAAAAGAAAAATAAACCTACCCCGGCAATAGCAAAACCAATCATTTGCTGTATAGTAAGCCGCTCATTATATACCAAAATACCTACTACAGCCAGCATAATCGGTCCTATTTGCATTACTACCTGGGCATTGCCAGGCGTGGTATAATTAATACCTTGTAAGAACCCCAGGTAATTAATTCCTAAAAATATAGCTGCGATTATTAAAGCAATAGGCGGCTTGCGAAAAATAGCGAAAAACTGAGGCCTCCTGAATTGTATTATAATAGCTAACACGCTGAAAGCCAAAGTAAACCGAAACCAAACAATGGTAAATGGGTCTACCTGTTGCACAGCTACTTTTAAAGCTATAGCCAAAATACCCCAAAGTAAGGCGGTAAGTATCGCGAAAAGTATACCTTTTAGATTATCGCTCAAATGAGTGTTAATTTTATAAAATGAAATGCAAAGCTAAGGTATAGGACATTTCTTTTTATGATATTTGGGTACCAATCTTTTTAGCCGACATATTTTATAGCTTGGCATTACCCTATTGGTAGAGTACCTTTTACCAATAGAAATTGAATAAGTGCCTTTAAAATTAAAATTGCCGCATATGGTATAAAAAAAATAAAGAAAAGTAGAAAAACGAATAAATTTGATTGAGCTATTAGCTTTTACATTACTTTTATTTATCAATTTAAAATATATGAGAGCAGCCTTTCGAATTCACTATGGATCACCTTCGGTTTTGAGTATAAGGGAAATTGACAAACCACAGCCACTAGCAGACGAAATAATAATCAAAGTAATTGCCACAACAGTAAACAGGACTGATTGCGCGGTACTTACCGGTAAGCCCTTGATTTTCAGACTATTTACCGGAATCCCAAAACCAAGACACGTGAGTACCGGAACTGACTTTGCCGGTATTGTAGAAGCTGTAGGGAGCAAAGTGACTAACTATAAGCCAGGTGATAGGGTATGGGGATTTGATGATGTCAATATTGGATCGCATGCAGAATATCTCAAAATAAATATCAAAAAAGCAATTTTACCCATACCTGACAAGCTATCGTTTGAAGATGCAGCAGCCAGCATTGAAGGTGCACATTATGCTTATAATTCTATTAATAAAGTAGATCTCAAACCTGGAAATAATGTGTTAATTTATGGTGCATCAGGCGCCATAGGTTCTGCAGCATTACAGATCCTGAAGTATTTTGAGGTAAAAGTAACGGCAGTATGTGGTACAGATGCTATAACAAAAATTGAAAAATTGCAACCCGACCACATAATTGATTATCAAAAAGAAGACTTTACCCGAGATAAGGGAAAATATGACTTAGTTGTTGACGCCGTGGGTAAAAGTTCATTTGCTATTTGCAAGCCACTTTTAAAACCAAAAGGGACTTATCTTTCATCGGAATTAGGTGCCAACGCTCAAAATCTTTTTTTATCACTTATTACTCCAATCACCGGGGGACAAAAAGTGAAATTTCCTTTGCCCACAAATATTTTGAGAACGATGAAGCTTTTGCAAAAAATGTTTGAGGCTGGTAAATTTACGCCTGTAATTGACAAAAGCTATTCATTAGATAAAATACATGAAGCCTTTGAATTTGTAATGAGTGGACAAAAAATCGGGAATGTAATTTTAAAAATTACCACTGATAATGGTGAATAAGTGCCCTTTTATTAAATGAAAAATTTTCGTACGAAGATGGTGAAGTAGCCGGTAGTGGCACCCTGGAGGTAGTAGGAATAGAAACTGCTGTTGATTTTTGGAAAAATAATAACAATTGCCAAACAGCTGTGCCCAAGGTTAATTTACCTGACATGGATCAAACGGACAATTCTACGCTCGCGATTTATGAATATAACGATTGTGACTGCAATAATGCCAAAGTGCAATTTTACAAATTGATTGTAGCTGGACATACCTGGGCTGGTGTTGAAATTAGCTGCTCAGGAACCATTATTAGGTGAAACCAACGAGGACGTATTTGCTAGTCAGGTACTTTGGGATTTTTTTAATCAATTTGAATTGTGTTAATAGAAAATAATGAGTGGTATTGATGATAAAATCAATTACCTCTCATTTATACATACTTAAGGTTCTTATTCAGCCTTCACTTCCTCAAGCCCATCCAACACAAAAGGCATTAATTCCGATACGGTAGGATGCACCAATACCACCCTTCGATATTGATGACAAGGAATATTACTATGCATAATGGCAGCAAACATATTAATAATTTCATCGCCTCCGGGGCCTAATACCATAGCGCCTAAAATGAGATCTGTGTCGGCATCTACCAGTAGTTTAGCAAATCCATTAGTTTCGGCCATTTCTTTTGCCCTGCTCACCTTACTCATTGGCATTGTAGACCTAAGTACCCGGTGCCCGTTGGCTAAAGCTTCCTTTTCACTCAAGCCTACTTTACCCATTGGCGGATCAGTAAATAGAGCATAAATAGGCACACGTTCTGATAAGCGACGACGACCACCATGAAATATATGGTCTAGAACTATTTCAGCATCATTTACGGAAGTATGTGTAAATGCGCCTTTCCCATTTACATCACCTACAGCATATATATTTTCTACATTGGTATGGCAATAATCATCTACTACAATAAATCCTTTATCATTGGTTTTTATTCCTGCATTATCCAGTGCCAGGTGTTCGGTATTTGGCCTTCTACCCGCGGCTATTAATAAATGAGAAGCAGTAATTACATCCTTCTTTCCATTGCTTTCTACAGTTAGTTTTATCTCTCCATTTTCTTTGCTTACTGCTGTTGCGCTACTGTTGCACAATATCTTGATACCTTCATCTTGCAAAAATGATTGTATTTCATCCGACACATCTTTATCTTCATTGGGCATTATCTGATCACCACGTTGAATTACAGTAACTTCTGCCCCAAATCTGCGATAAATTTGAGAAAATTCCATACCAATATATCCGCCACCAATTATTATCAAATGCTTGGGCATTTCTTCCAAATCCAACAGACCTGCACTATCCATCCAAGGCACTTGCTCCAAACCCTCAATGGGTGGCGCAGTAGGTTTGGCACCTGTATTAATGTATATTTTTTTTCCTTTTAGCAATTCGTTTCCTGCACGAATTACATTTTTATCTTCAAAAGCACCCCATTCCCGGATAAATTTTATGTTATCAGTACCACCTAACCAGTTGGCCATACCTTCTCTGGAACTGTTCCTAATGGCGTTCATTCTTTCTCTTACGCGGGAATAGTTGATTTTTACTTGCCCTGTTTCAAATCCATAAGTTTCTCCTTGTCTAGCTTTATGAATAGCTTTTGCTGAGGCAACTAGTGTTTTGGTAGGGGTACATCCGTAGTTTACACAGCTTCCCCCTACTTTGGTGCCTTCCAGTACCGCTATACGCTCGCCGGTAGGTACTAATTTTCCCAGTAGG
>Ga0207419_1001038_pt1 | contig 22289 bp, 20 predicted proteins | sample ElkSloMetagenome_4_FD_184723 | JGI IMG/M metagenome (GOLD analysis project Ga0207419, IMG submission 184723) | Hot spring microbial communities from Elkhorn Slough, Monterey Bay, USA - MD2A (version 2) | ecosystem: Environmental > Aquatic > Marine > Intertidal zone > Estuary: Microbial mat ... | reverse complement strand
CAATGCCTTGACCTCCCCGCGCACCTTCTTGGCCTTCAGGCGCCGGCGCTCGGATCCCTTGGTCGGTTTCGTCGGTACGCGCCGTTTGGGCTTTTCGCAGGCTTTACGGATCAATTCGGCCAGACGATCACGCGCGATGTCACGGTTGCGGGCCTGGCTGCGGGTTTCCTGCACGAAGATCACGACGGCCCCGTCTTGTGTCCAGCGACGCCCGGCAAGCCGGCGCAGCCGCCGTTTGACCGGATCTGGCAGGTTGGGCGAGCGTTCGGCCTCGAAGCGCAACTCCACTGCCGTGGCGACCTTGTTGACGTTTTGTCCGCCCGGCCCCGAGGCCCGCACAAAGCTCTCGGTCATTTCCCAGTCCGCGATCTCGATCTGGTTGTTGATGCGCATCATCTTGCCTCAAATACTCATGCCGCTGCGGGTGCGGAACCCGTTGCCGTGCGGACAGCAGCCATACACCTGCCATACGCTGTCTGTACATCAGCCATACCATGAAAAAGGGCCACCCCGGCGATGGGATGGCCCTTTCCTGAATTAAGGGAGGCGGGTCGGTTAGAGTTGTCCCACCTTGGGTCTTCTTCAGCCAAGGGCTGCCTTAGCTGCGAACCTCCCAAGTTGTCCCGACACACTTCTCCAATACCTCATGATGCACTGGATCACCTCCTTTCAAATGTTTCGCCTGTCTGGAAGGTTGGCACAGATTTGGTGGATTTCAAGTAAAAATATACCACCGGTCGTGTTTATGCTGTCCGCGCCATGATACGCCCAACAATGATGCGAAACGGCACCAATGCGAGCAATGCGATAGCGAGTTTCACACCCCAGTCCGCGACGGCCAGTGTGACCCAGAGCGGTGCATCGGGACCGGTCAGAAGGAAGGGTGCGGGTCCCTGGGCCCAGCTGACTTCTGCTGCCGCAGAGGCGTTCAAGCCGTTGAAAACACTTGCGAATGCGATAGAGAAAAAGATCGCCGTATCGACGGTCGAGCCGACAAGCGTACTGCCCAGCGGCGCCGCCCACCATGACCCGTCGCGCAACCGGTCGAAGACCACGATATCCAGAAGCTGAGCCACCAGAAACGCTGTGGCCGACCCGATCGCTACCCGCAGCGCGACCGCCGGATATTCGAACCCGTCACCCTGCAACATGATCTGGCTGCCGATCAGGGAGCAGGCGATCCCCACGACCAGACCTGCGAAAACAACCTTGCGTGCCGCTTGCACACCGTAGACACGGTTCATCACGTCGGTGACGAGGAACGCCAGCGGATAGGTGAACGCCCCCCAGGTCAACAGCCCGTCAAGTAGCAGGAATTGCACAAGAATATTGGAGGCCACGACGATAGTGGCCATGGCGAGAACGCCGGGAAGAATGCGTGTCATATCAGGTATCCGTTTTGACAAGGTTGCGGCACTTGGCCCCGCTGGGGGACGCCGCGACCTAACGCCGGTTCAATCGGAGGTCAACAGATATTCCACGATCTCCGTCTTCTGGAGACCGCGAAAGTTGTCGTCCGAGATCAGCGTCATGACCAGTGCTTCATGGTCCTGCCAGACGCTGATCCCTTCAAGATTGTCATGTTTGAGCAGGCCCGTTTCCAAGAGCGTGACTTCGTCCGTCCCGTCCATCGCAAAGCGCCGCACCCTGCTGCGGAACCCCAGCCCGACAAAGTCGCGCTCGAGCACGTAAAGCCGCCCGTCAGGCCCGATGTCGGCCCCCGCAACAAGAAAAGAACCACGCCGCGGGATGGTGAACGCGATATCCCAAGCGCCATTCCTGTAGCGATGAACCGGAAATGGCCGTGTTGCCAGCCCAGAGCGTTCGGGGATCGTGTAGAGCGTGCCTTCCTCATCGATGGCGACGGCTTCGAGCGATGCATTGGATTGCAAAGTGGCGAAATCCGGCGAAGTGATCAAAGGGCCCGTTTCACCTATGGCGGATGTCAGCTGACGCAGGCCATGCGTCCACTCGAACGAGATGAACAGACGCCCCGCGGGTCCCAGCGCAAGCCCCTCGCTATCGCTCTGAGCCCGCGCGAGAGGCACACGCGCAGGGCCGCGCAGCCGGACGAAACTGTCAACCGTGACGCTGGTGATCCGCCCTTCGTCATCGCGGACAAGTACGCCTTGCGCCAGATGCCCGCGATCGCTCAGCGCAAAGAAGCCACGCCCGTCGTTGCTTATTTCGATCCCGGAAAAACCACCGAAGTCCGCATCGTCCACCTCCCAGATGAAGCTTCCCCGCAGAATGGCGTCTTGCGCCATGCAGGGACCTGCTGCGAGGACCAGCGAAAACAGAAGGGACTTCAACACTCAGTCGGCGTTCAAAACGTCCAGACACTGGCCCGGCAGTTGCGCCATCGTGATCTCGCCACGCGGGGTGGGGGCAGGGGCATCAGGATCGGGGGGCGGCGGATTGAGAATCCGGTCCACCCAGGCCCTCGCATCATCACAACCGTCTCCCGGTGGTGGTGGAGCCTGATCGACACAGGCCCGATCTCCCGCAGGGCAGTGCAGGCGGACATGAAAGTGATAGTGATGGCCCCACCAGGGCCTGATCTTGCGCAACCAGTCACGGTCACCTGTCGCGGTATCGCACATGGCGACTTTCGCTCCCGGAAAGACGAAGATGCGCGACACCCGCGGGTCCGAGGCGGCGGCCTGCAGGATCGCCTCGTGCTGGGGTGTCCAGCTGCTGTTGGTGAAAGCCCCGCCCGCGCGGCGCATGGAAATCGACGACAGGCTTTCGCGTTCGGCTTCCGTCAGGTTCAGTCGGTCGGGGGGCAGCATCCATATATCGGCGTCGAGACCTGACTGATGGCTGACGTGGCCTGTCAGCATCGGACCGCCGCGCGGCTGGCTCAGGTCACCGATATAGAGCCCCTCCCAGCCCGGCTGCGACGCGGCAAATCGGCTGAGGTCCTGCAGGAAGTCTATGGTCACCGCCTGTGCCCAGTTGCGGTTGCGCGACAGCCGCATCGCCTGCCATGTGGGACCGGTCTCGGCCAATTCCATGCCGCCCGCCTGACATCCGCGCGAATAGCCGCCAATTGCCTCGGACCGCTGTGAAGATGCAAGGGCCTGTTCCCCGAACAGAAATTTCGCGACCCGGGTGTCGTTCACGTTCTGGGTGGCAATGCTGACGGTCTCGGGCCCGCCGGTCTGGCAGGCGGCGAGGACGCCTGCGACAACTACTGCTGCGATAAAGCGGACCATTCTGCGCGATCTCCGTCCTTGTTGACCCAGCGTAGCAAGAAAAGCCCCAGCAGGAAAAGGAAGATTACCGGCAGGAAACCGAGTTGATTGCTTCCCGTTGCAATGGTGAACAGTGTGATCAGGGCGGGGGCCAGAAAGGCCGTCGCCTTGCCCGTCAGTGCGAAAAGACCGAAAGCCTCGGTTGGCCGGTCGGGGTGGGTGTGCCGCACCATCATCGACCGCGACGACGCGTAGAGTGCGCCGCCCGCGCCACCGATACACATGCCGCAAATGTAGAACAAGATGTCCGGGATCCGGGACCCTTCGGCGAAGGGGATGCCAAGGATCCCCTCGCGGGACATCGTGATGATGACCGTCGACACACCGATCAGAACCCAGACGGCAACACGGATCACCGGTTTCGGCCCGAAACGTGAATCGGCCATACCCGCCAACCATGTCACGATCGCAGCCGCGATGGCCGCGATGATCCCGAAAACGCCGATCTGGATCGTCTGCCAGTCAAGGACGAGGGCCGCGTAGATACCGCCAAAGGCATAAAGTGCGTTCAGCGCATCGCGGTAGAACATCGATCCGACCAGAAAACTCAGCAAGCTCTTGCGCTCGAAAACGCCGCGCAGTGTCAGCATCAACTCGCCCCAGACCGCGCTGATCCGTGTCGACCTCGAGGGAGCGTTCGGGTCGTCGCGGACGTAGAGAAAGAAGGGAACGATGAATATGATGTACCACATCGCGATAAAGGGGCCGACGAAACGGGTCCCCTCGCGCGCTTCGGGGTCCAGTCCGAACAGCGGGGCATTCCCCAGAAGGGTGACGCCTTCCTCGCTTTCGGCGAAAAGCAGCAACATGATGAACAGTGACGTCACACCGCCCCAATAGCCGAAGGCCGCGCCCGATCCCGAAATGCGCCCGATCTCCTTGTCGTTGCCCAGTGACGGCAGGATCGCATTGGTGAAATTCAATGCGCTTTCCGCGGCGAAGAACCCGACATAGAAGATCACCAACATCAGGACCAGTGCCCCGCCATCCGGTGTCAGCCCCCAAAGGGCGAAGGTGGCGACCACATAGACGATCGAAAAGAAGGCGACCCATGGGATCTTTCGGCCCGCGTTGTCGGCGAATGCGCCGAGGAAGGGGGCCGAAAAGGCGATCAGCAGACCTGCAACCGTTTGTCCTGCCGACCACATCGACTGCGCCCGCGCGTCCGCGACGGCTTCATCCATCCCCGCGGTCATGAAGGATTCAGTGGCGACAACCGCAAAATAGGGACCGAATATGAACGTCAGGCCAAGCGTATAGAACGGTTGCGACGCCCAATCGAACGACATCCAGCCCCAAATGCGCTTCTTGCTGACACTCATCCCGACGTCCCCGGCCTATGCCCTTACCGGGATAAGACACAGAGAAAACCGCGCGTGGCAAGTGCGGGATTACGCGCCGGGCCGGGACGTTCCGTCAAACTCGGGCGGCCACGGGCGGGTATTGTCGGCATCCACCCATGCCTGCGCCCATGCCGGCAGGTCGGGCGAGTTTCCGTCATAGCCTGTCGCCGCGAAAACCTCTTGTGGCGCGACGATCCCGTTCCTGTCGGTCACAGCCGCCCTGAAGAGGGCCTGAACCGCGCAGTCCTCACCAATCCAGATCGACTGTTCGATGTAGAAAAAGCGGTGATCCCAGCCGAGACAGCGGCTGATCGTGCGGAATTTCACGAAGGTCCGGATCCGCTTGCGATATCGCAGCGAACTGCCTGCGATCGTCAGGCCCCAGCGATGCCGCCGCAGCGCTTCGATCAACCCGACACGCACCGCCAGCCCTGTCCTCCCGATGTCGAGGATGCTCAGGATGCGCCCGTTGTTCATCTCGAGATACTGGTCGATGTCCTGCGGCCAGCAACGATGATGCGACACATGCGCGCCCAGAGATGACAGGGGCGGCATCTTGCGAGCACTGAGCAGTTCTTTGACCACGCGGACAATGGGATACATGGGGCCTCCTTTTGCAGGGGTAGGTGTCGGGGCTTGACGTGCGCGTCAACTTTGACTTTGCGGCAACTACGGATACGCGCCGGCCTGCATGCATCTTGCCAACGGCATCTGGCAGACCCGACAGATGGATACGCAAATCCGTCAGGATGCAAGCGTGCGCCGCATCTTATGGACCATTGACGGATCGGATCCGGCATTCCAAAGAGTGATCACTCGGGTGGAAGGTAGGCCCGAGAATGTCATCCAAGCCTTTCTGGTTTTCGATGTCCTGCCGCAGGAAGGCCACTATCGTAGCGAGATTCAATTCCTTCCGTGTGGCGGCCATTGCGCTGGTCGTCTGCGGTATGGTGGCGGAATAAGACCATCAGCGCGCTGCCGCCAGCCGCCTGACCAAGGTTGGAAACAAGGCTTGTCCAACCGCACGCAAGGAATTAGTCATCGGGCCAGTGAATGAAGGAATGCCGTGAATGCTGACCATCCTCCAAGCCCTGCTGCTGATCCTCGGCGTTTTCCGGTTTTTCGTGATCGCCCACTTCATCATGAGCTGGCTGATCCGTTTCGAGGTCCTGAATGTCCGGCAAGAATTCGTGGGGCAGGTTTGGTACGGGTTGCAGCGGATTCTCGAACCGGTTTACGGGCGGATCCGACGCTATATGCCCGATCTCGGCGGAATAGACATCACGCCGATCGTGGTTCTCGTCGGTATCGAAATCTTGCGTATCATCATCATCAACAACATGTCGGCGTTCATCTGATCCGGTGCCGCTATTGAATAGCAAGGGTCCGACCACGTAGTTTGCTATGCGAGGAGCGGATAATCCATCCGTCCTGCAAGTCGAAGTCAGGTGAACCATGCTCAGATTTTCACTCGTCGCCGCCCTGCTGGGTCTTGCGACACCCCTTGTTGCCGACGATGCCGCTGTTCTGATCGGCGTGGAGCGGTACGCCGATTTTCGCAGGGTCAACAATGCGACGGATATCGTGGACGCCGCCGAGGCGATGCGCGATGCCGGCTTTGCTGTGCGGACGCTATCGAACGGTGACATTTCGGATACGCGGCGCCTTCTCGAGCAATTCGCCGACGACGCGCTGGACGCCGACCGCCTGGTCGCCGCCCTTTCCGGGCGTTTCGTAACCGATGGCACGCGGACGTGGTTCCTGACCGAAGATGCGGATCAGCCGACGCCCTTCGGTCTAGATGATGCGGTCTCGGTCGACATGATCCTGCAGGCGCTTGCGCGCACGCCCGGACAGGCGGTTCTGGTTTTGGGTTACGATCAGGACGGCTTTGCCAGTTTCGGTCGCTACCTGCGCGAAGGTGTCGGACGGCTGGACGTGCCGCAGGGCGTGACGGTCATCTACGGCGAGCCGAACCGCGTCGATGATCTTCTGGACGATGCGCTTGCCGTGCCTGGCACCGATATTATCGACTACGTACGGAACAACCGCCGTCTGAATACGCTGGGGTATCAGCCGCAGACGCTTGTCCTGGGACCCGGGGAGGAGGCGCCGGTAGCCGCACGGCCGCAGATCGATCCCAGCCTCGAGGCATGGCAAGATGCGCTCAACGGCAATACTGCCGATGGCTATCGTGATTTCATTTTCTCCTTCCCGCGCAGCCCCTTCGTCGAACAGGCACGGGCGCGGTTGGACAGCCTTGAAAGCGACCCGGTCCGTATCGCCGAACAGGGCGAGGCCGCGTTGAACCTGACCCGCAACCAGCGCCGTGATATTCAACGTGACCTGACCCAGCTGGGCTACAACACACGTGGCGTGGACGGGATATTCGGCAACGGTAGCCGTACGGCGATCCGGAACTGGCAGCAGCAGAACGGATATGCCCAGACGTCGTATCTGGATGCGGTACAGATCGATCGCCTCGATGCGCAGGCAAGTCGCCGCGCCGCCGAGGTGGAAGCCGAACAAGAGCGCGCCCGCGAGGAGGCCGAAGCGCGTGATCGGGATTACTGGCAAGAGACGGGCGCATCGGGGAGCGAGGCAGGCTATCGTGCCTACCTGCAACGCTATCCCGAGGGGTTGTTCTCGGAAGAGGCACGCGAAGCGCTTGCCGAGGATGACAATGCAGAGGCCCGGGCCCGTGAGGATGCGCTGAACATCAATCCAACTCTGCGCCGCCTGATCGAAAGCCGTCTCGCAAGCCTCGGCTTCGATCCGGGGCAGATCGACGGACGCTTCGATGCAAATTCGCGCCGGGCGATCGGACGTTACCAGTCACAGCGGGGCCTGACATCCACCGGCTTTATCGATCAGCCAACGCTGGCGCGGCTGCTGGCGGATACCTTCGGACGCTGAGCTCTGACAGCCGCGTAAAGATCGTCGGGTTTGCGCAGAAATGCGCCCCGACGATCATGACAGGTCAATCACTCGGCGCGGATGTAGCGTTCGGCCACCAGCCGGATCAGACCCTGTCCGCTGTCGAACTGGCGCACGCCGATGATGTAGGTCCCGTCCTGTACGCGGCCCATCACCAGACTGTCGAGCCCATCTCCATAGTCGTCATTCTGCCCGACCATACGGCCCAGATCGTCATAGACGACAAGCCATGGATCACTGCCGCCGCCTCCGATCGCCTCGACCACCAGAAGGCTGCTGTCCTCGATATCGACGGTGAACCATGTCACATCCGCCGTTGCCTGCACATCCTGGCGCAGGCGCGATTGAAGAACGCCCAGGTCCGTCACCGCGACGGTCCCATCGAGCGGCGGGGCAAGGTCGCCCCGATCATAGAGGCTGCGCGTCGCTTCATCTGAGTCGAAGGCGCGGATGGACACGGTGATCGGCAGGCTCTCGTCGCTGAGTGCCGCCATCTCCAGGCAATAGGAACCGGGCGCAAGGGGCGCTGTCAGGTCCAGCCGGCTGTTCAGCCCGTCGAAATCGTCGTTCGTATCGATGTAGTTTTCTGCCGCGTCATAAAGCGTGATCACCGGGTCCGCGGCCTCGTTCTCGGCGGTGATCGTGATTGATGTCGGCGTATCCAATGTGAAGCTGTAAAAGGGTGTTTGCGCAACCGAGGCTGTGGCTGACCCTCCCAGTGGGCCGAAGGGTGTCGCATCGGCGCAGCTGCCGCTGACGCCGGCATCGCCGCCGTCTGCCGCGATATTGGAAATGCCGGGGGTCAGAGCATCATGCTCTTCACGACCGATACGCACGAAGGCGGTCATCGGGCCGCCGTCATAGCTGCGCATCGCCATGCAATATGTCCCCGGCTCAAGAAAGGTTTCGGCACGTGATGCGGCATTGCCGCCCGAGTCGTCATCGGACAGGATGATCCCGCCCGCATCGTCGAGAAGGTCGATGACAGGATCGCCCGACCCGCGTCCCTCGGCCTCGACACGGACTGACGTCGGTTCGGACAAGGTGAACATCGAAACGTATTGATTGCCGCCCAGCACAAGTGCCATCTGCTCGCGGTAGTTATCAGCGGTTGAGATATCGGAATTCTCTTCGCTGTTGCCGATCCATGTGCCGCCATCCGCGAAACCGCCGCAAAGCGCCTGCTGCGCGAATGAAGGACTGGCGGCGGTCAGGATCAGGGCAGTGCCGAGTGTCAGCTTGAAATCGAAGCGGGTCATCCGATGGTTTCCTCGTGGCAGATCAATAATGATGCCCGAGGCTAGCCCGCGCAGCGGGCGCTTGGCCAGACAAGATGCCATCTCCTTGGCAAAGAAAAAGGCCGCCTCCTTGCGGATGCGGCCCTGTCTCGTCCGGTATAACGCGTTCTCAGCCCTGGCGGGCCTTGAACTTGCGCTGCGTCTTGTTGATCACATAGACGCGGCCCTTGCGGCGCACGATGCGGCAATCGCGGTGGCGCTGCTTGAGCGAACGGAGGGAGTTGCGAACCTTCATGGTGCTCGTCCTTGTCTGTCGCGGCGCGCGGATTGCGCCTTGGGTTACGTTTGGACACGAAGGCCCGATGAATACATGGTGGACGATACTGGGATTGAACCAGTGACCCCTTCGATGTCAACGAAGTGCTCTACCGCTGAGCTAATCGTCCATGCTGTTTGCGATTCACCCGTCCTATAACGAAATAGGACGCGGGTTATCCGCGCCAGTCGGGGCGTCTATAAGAGGAGTCGTCAGGGGGATCAAGGCCTTTTGGAATTTTCCAAAATCGGTCTATCTTGATCTTCAAAGGGGAAGATAAAGTGTTGAATGCCGCCTTCGAACTTGCTCGCCCCGACACGCGTCGGTCAAGCGTTGTGTTTGCCTCGCCGCACAGCGGTCGCGACTATCCGCAAAGCTTCCTGCGTCAGGCCGTTCTGGACGACCGCCTGATCCGGTCGTCCGAAGATGCCTTTGTAGACCGGCTTTTCGATTGTGTGCCGCGTCATGGGGCGCCGTTGCTGACGGCCCAGGTGCCGCGCGCCTATCTCGATCTCAATCGCGGGGCTGATGAACTGGACGCATCGCTGATATCTGGTGTCCGGCGCAACCCGCATAACCCGCGCATCGCCAGTGGTCTGGGCGTGATACCGCGCGTGGTGGCCAATGGCCGTGCGATCTACCGTGGCAAGATCACGCTCGAGGATGCGCATGAACGCATCTCCCGCTACTGGCGCCCTTACCACGACCAGCTTCAGACCCTTCTCGACGAGAGCCGGAACCAGTTCGGCGAGGCGATCCTGATCGACTGTCATTCCATGCCGAACGAGGCGGTCGAGAACGTCGGACCGCCCGGAAGCGCGCGGCCCGATATCGTGCTCGGCGACCGCTTCGGCGCGACCGCGGCAAGTCATATCGTCGAGCAGGTAGAGGCCGCCTTCGCTGCTGCGGGCCTACGTGTCGCGCGCAACATGCCCTTTGCCGGCGCCTTCATTACCCAGCATTACGGGCGTCCTTCGCGCCATCAGCATGCAGTGCAGATCGAGATCAACCGCGCTCTCTACATGGACGAGACCGAACTGACGACGAACGGCAATTTCGATGCGCTCAAGTCGGTGTTGGAAAGCGTCGTCGCCGAGATCGTGGCGATCGGAATGCCGACTGCCGAACGGCTTGCTGCCGAATAGTCTAGCCGCCCCCCGTTTCTTCCGACAGGTAGGCCTCGGGGTCAGGGACCTCGACCAGTCGCTTCAGGTCAATCCGCCAGAACCGGTTGCCGACGTTGCGTAAAAAGCTGCGATCATGGCTCACAAGCAGGCAGGTCGCGCCGTGGGCCTTCAGCTCTGCTTCCAGCATCTCCTGCGCTTCTATGTCGAGATGGTTCGTCGGCTCGTCCAGCAGGTAGAAATTCGGCTGCGCCAGCCGCAGGATAAGCATGGCCAGCCGTGCCTTCTGGCCCCCTGAGAGTGCGCCTATTTTGGTATCCTGCATCTGGATGTTCACACCTGCACCCGCCAGCAGTCCGCGCGCGCGCTGGTCGCCGACATCGAACTGGCCGGCAACGGACTGCATCGGGGTCTGGGCGTCGTTCAACTGGCTGAGATGCTGGTCCGAGTATCCCATCGCGACGGTTGGTGCGGGTCTGATGTCCGAAGCCTCACCCCGGACCGCTTCGGCGATCCGCCTTAGAAGTCGGGTCTTGCCCGTTCCATTGCTACCCAGAAGGACGATACGATCGCCCTGCGCGATCCACTTCTTGCCGGTCTGATAGAGCATCCGGCCATCAGGTGCGGTGACAGCGACATCGTCCAGCGTGATCAGTGCCTTTGCATGGGTGCCGCTGTTGGCAAGCTTGATGTCACCGGCCCCCCGTTCGTGGTGTGCGGGACGTGCGGCCGCCTCGATCCGCTTGGCGCGCGCGTTCAGTTGTTTGGTCTTTGTGACCAGCAGGTCAGAACCCGAGTTGATGCCGATATTCTTCAGCTTGGCCGCCTGTCTGCGCAGTTGCTGTGCTTTGCCGAGGTCATTGGCGAAGCGCCGGTCATCGGCGGCATCGGCCTCGTCCAGTGCGGCGCGAGCCTTGCTGAACGGCAGCTGGAACACGCGTGACCTTTCCGCCCGCAGAAAAAGCGTGCGGTTGGTCGTTTCGTCGAGAAAGGCACGGTCATGGCTGGTCAGGATCACAGGCGTGTCGCGCGGCAGCCGGGCCAGCCAGTCCTGCAAGAGCCCGATGCGATGCAGATCGAGGTGGTTTGTCGGCTCGTCCAGCAGCAGCAAGTCCGGTTCGGTCACCCATGCCGCCGCCAGGAGTGCCGTGCGCTGCCATCCACCACTGAGTTCGCAAAGCGGTTTGTGGTGTAACGCGTGCGGGATCGCCAGATCGTCAAGGACCACATCCACGCGCCAGCTTTCGTAGTCGGCCTGATCGGGGGGCAGGGCTGCGAGGACGATCTGGTAGAGCGTCTGGTCGCGTGCCGCATCGGGCAGGTATTGCCGGACAAATCCCACCCGCAGTCCGCGCGCGCGCGTGATCTGGCCGGTCGTGGGGTCCCTGAGTCCGGCGATGCAGGCCAGAAAGGTTGTCTTGCCGCGGCCGTTCGCGGCGACAAGACCAAGACGGTCACCCTTGGAAACCGTCAGATTGAGGTCGGAAAAAAGCGGATCGCCCAGCGTGATGCCGAGGGCGCGGATATCGAGAATGTTCATGTCGGTCTCTGGTCAAACGGAATGGGCCGCAGTGCGGCTTTGGGCAGACCTACGGGAACGTTATTCCCTGATCAGCCCTGCAAACGGATCTGCAGGGCGTGGCGGGGACCATGCTGAAGTCGGCGGATGATGCGCATGCTCAGCTCGTGCCCTCCCGTTGTGCGATGTGACCTTTGAAATACGCTAGTGGGTATTGGCGGCGGTGGTCAAGCCTACCGCAATGCCCGCCCCTTGATGATGGCATCATCGCCGAACCTTGCGCGGATCCGGTCGGCAGCGCGTTCGGCCCCCGCCCGCCGGACGGCATCGGGGTCGAGCAGATCGCCCTCGCGGTCGGCATCACTGTCTGACGTGATGTCAGATAGCCCTACCCCAAGCAGGCGGAACGGCCCGCGTCCGCTGACCTGATCGAAAAGACCACGGGCCGTACGATAGATCGTGTCGGCGATCTGGGTGGGGTGATGCAGGCTCTGGCGTTTCGAGACCAGTTTGAAGTCGTGGGTTTTCAGCTTCAATTGCACAACGCGCCCCGCCTTGCCCTTGGCCTTGGCGCGGGCGCTGACCTTTTCTGCCATTCGCCAGAGGTGTCCGTCCAGAATATCGATATCGCCGGTGTCTTCCGAAAAGGTCGTTTCATTCGACAGGGTCTTGACCGGTGCATGCGATGATATCCGCCGTGCGTCCTCGCCGCGCGCAAGACTGTAGAGCCGCTCGCCCATACCGCCGAAGCGGTCGTGAAGGTCGCGCCTGTCCCATCGTAGCAGGTCATCGAATGTGCGGATGCCGGACGCCTCGAGACTTGCCTGTGCGGCCGGGCCGATCCCCCAGATCAGCCGCACCGATCTGGGGCGCAGGAAGGTCATGGTCTCGTCTTTCCCGATCACCGAGAACCCGCGTGGTTTGTCGAGATCAGAGGCGACCTTGGCCAGGAACTTGTTGTGGGACAGGCCGATCGAGCCGGTCAGTCCCAATTCGGTCTTCATACGCCTGACCAGCCGCGCGAGGATCACTGCGGGTGGCGCATGGTGAAGTCGCGCGGTGCCTGACAGATCCATGAATGCCTCGTCCAGCGACAGCGGCTCGACCAGAGGCGTCAATTCATCCATCATCTGGCGGATCGCCCGGGATGCCTCGACATAGGCGTCGAAGTTCGGGCGGACGACCACCGCCTCCGGGCAGAGTTTGAGGGCCTTGAACATCGGCATCGCCGATTTCACGCCCTTGATCCGCGCTACGTAACACGCGGTCGAAACGACCCCGCGACGTCCGCCCCCGATGATCACGGGCTTGTTGGCGAGCGCGGGATTGTCGCGTTTTTCCACCGAAGCATAGAAGGCGTCGCAATCCATATGGGCGATCGAAAGCTCGAAGAGCTCGGGGTGCCGGATGACGCGTGGGCTGCGGCATCGGGGACAGCGGTTTTCGCTATCGAAGGTGGTCAGGCAATCGCGGCAAAGAGCGGGCATGGGTCGCAAGATAAGGCGCACACCGCGGGCGCACAACGGGAGGCGTTCTTGTGGTCTCGGACGCCGGAGCCTCCGGCGGGAGTTTTTGGCCAAGATGAAACAGGGGCTGCGCGGAAATGTGCAAGGTTGTAGCTGGAAGATGCTTGATTTTCGCGCCAGCCGGTTTTAGGGGTGTTTCCCATAGGAAACATGCCGACCGGGAGAGAATGGCCCGATCAGAATCGCGTTCCGTCGCCGAAGGAGCAACCGCCCCGGTCACTCTCAGGCAAAAGGACCGGTCGGGGTGCAAAACGCCGAAGAGTGGCCTTGGATGGCCCGCCGAAGGAGCAAGCCCCCACGGGCGAATCTCTCAGGCACAGAAGACGGCGGGGGCAGCGCGCAAGCGCATATGGTCGGAGATTTGCCATGCCCTCGATTGCTGTTCTCGGTGCCGGTATCACCGGTGTGACGACTGCGTATTCTCTTTACAAGCTCGGTTACGAAGTCACGGTCTATGACCGCCAGCGTTACGCGGCCATGGAGACCAGCTTTGCCAACGGTGGCCAGCTCAGCGCATCGAACGCCGAAGTCTGGAACCAGTGGTCCACGGTCCTCAAGGGCCTCAGATGGATGCTGCAGAAAGAAGCGCCCCTGTCAGTGAACCCGCGCCCCGGCTGGCACAAGATCAGTTGGATGGCGTCATTTCTTGCAAACATCCCCGGATACAGATCCAACACCATCGAGACCGCACGTCTGGCGGTGGCTGCCCGAGCAGGGCTGATGGAAATGGCCGACCGTTCCGGCGTGGATTTCGACTGGACGCCGGCCGGGATCCTGCACTTCTACAAGACCACCAAGGATTTCGACCACGCGCGCCGCGTGACCGGGCTGTTGGCGCAGGGCGGTTTGCATCGTCAGGAACTGACGGCCGAGGAAACGCTGGCCAAGGAGCCGACATTGTCGGGCGATATTCTGGGGGGCTTCTGGACCGAGAGCGACAGTACCGGCGATATCCACAAGTTCACGGTGGGGATGGCCGACTGGCTGCAAAAGCAAGGTGTGCAGTTCCGGATGGGCCATGCGGTAACGGATGTGCGCGCCGACAACGACGGGGTCACGGTGCGTGGCCGTGATGATCAGCGTTTCGATGCCGTGGTGGTGTCGGCCGGCGTCGCCTCGCGCCATTTCGCGAAAATGCTTGGCGACCGTGTGAACGTCTATCCCGTCAAGGGCTACTCGATCACCGTCAACCTGTGCGACGCCGCATCGCAGGCCGCTGCGCCAAAGGTGTCCCTGTTGGACGACAAGGCCAAGATCGTCACCTCGCGCCTCGGCAAGGACCGCTTCCGCATCGCGGGCACGGCTGAATTCAACGGCGAGAACCGCGACATCCGTGCTGACCGCGTCAGGCCGCTCGTGGCCTGGTGCGAGGATCACTTCCCCGGTGTCAGTACCGAAAACTGCGTGCCATGGGCCGGACTGCGTCCGATGATGCCCAACATGATGCCCCGCGTCGGGGCGGGACGCCACGCACGGGTCTTCTACAACACCGGACACGGGCATCTTGGCTGGACGCTTTCCGCTGCAACAGCCGATATCGTTGCAGCGGCGATACAGTCGCGCCTCGGCCAGAACAAAAAGCATGCGATGCAACAGCATAAATTGAAATCGGCCTGAACACTTCTTAGCTTTCGCACAATTCCAACGAAAGAAAGTTGTTTGCGATGGAGCAAATCCTGACCGAGTTCGTGGGCCAGAATATCGTTTTCGTGATGCTGGCCATCTTCATTGTCGTCGTCGTTCTGGCGGGTGTGCGGATCGTGCCGCAGTCCGAGAAGTTCGTTGTCGAACGGCTGGGGCGCTTGCATTCGGTTCTGGGGCCGGGGATCAATTTCATCGTGCCATTTCTGGATCGCGTCCGCCATAAAGTCTCGATCCTCGAACGCCAGCTGCCGGCGGCGTCGCAGGACGCGATCACGTCCGACAACGTCCTGGTACAGGTCGAGACATCCGTATTCTACCGGATCATCGAGCCCGAGAAGACGGTATACCGGATCCGTGATGTCGATGGGGCGATTTCCACGACCGTCGCCGGTATCGTGCGGTCGGAAATCGGCCGGATGGAACTCGATCAGGTACAGGCCAACCGCTCCAGTCTGATCGCCGCCGTGCGCCAGCAGGTCGCCCAGCAGGTCGACGACTGGGGGATCGAAGTGACGCGAGCCGAGATTCTCGACGTCAATCTCGATCAGGCCACACGGAATGCAATGTTGCAGCAATTGAACGCCGAGCGCGCCCGCCGTGCGCAGGTCACGGAAGCCGAAGGCCAGAAACGCGCCGTCGAGCTGCAATCGGATGCCGAGCTTTACGCCGCCGAACAGGATGCCAAGGCACGGCGCGTGCTGGCCGATGCCGAGGCCTATGCGACCGGTGTGGTCGCCGAGGCAATCGCGCAAAACGGCCTGGAGGCCGCGCAATACCAGGTCGCGCTCAAACAGGTCGAGGCATTGACGAAACTGGGTGACGGCACTGGCAATCAGACGGTAGTCCTGCCAGCGAATGCCCTGGATGCCTTTGCCGATGCCTTCAAGATGCTGAGGGGACGAAGCTCATGATACTCTGGATGCAATGGTGGGCGTGGATATCGCTTGCCCTGATCATGGCCACGCTGGAAGTCATCATACCCGGCTACCTGTTTCTGGGGTTCGCTGTCGGTGCCGGCGTGATGGGCGTATTGATGCTGTTCGGCCTGAATGCCATCGGACTCGCGCTGACGTTGCTTGTCTTCGCGGTAATCTCGCTGGCATCCGTCTTGATCATGCGTCGCGTCTTTGCCCTGCCCAAGGGGCAGGTCAAAAGGTGGGACACCGATATCAACGACAACTGAACATCTCTTGCCTCGCGGATTTCTCCCGCGCGGCAAGATCAGTCGTTGCTCTGCCTGTCTCGTGGCGTGCGCAGTTCGGTCAGAATAGCATTCGCTGCGAGCACGGGGTCGGGGGCCTTCCAGATCGGACGCCCGACGACGACATGGTCGGCACCGTTCGCGATGGCCTCGGCAGGGGTCATGACGCGTTTCTGATCCCCATGATCGGCCCCTGCGGGACGCACGCCTGGGGTGACGATCAGCTTTCCTGCCGCTTCGGGTAGCGCACGGATCGCGGCGGCTTCTTGCGGCGAGGCAATCACACCATCGGCACCGTTCGCCAAGGCGATGCCCGCCCGTTCCTGCACCAGATCCGCGACGTCACCCGACTTGATACAAGCAGCGTCGAGGTCGGCGCGATCCAACGACGTCAGAACCGTCACGGCAAGGATCTTCATGTGTGATCCCGCCGCGCCCTCGCGGGCGGCCCTGACCACATACGGGTCTCCATGCACTGTCAGGAAATCAAGATCGAACTGCGCAACCCCGCGTACCGCCGCCTCGACAGTCGCCCCGATATCGAAAAACTTCATGTCGAGGAAAATGCGCTTGCCATGTTCCTGCTTGAGTTCGTTGGCCAGCGCCAACCCACCCCCCGTCAGCATACCAAGCCCGATTTTGTAGAAATTGACGGTATCGCCCAGCGTTCTTGCCAGTTCCAGCCCATCGATCACGTTGGGAACATCCATCGCAACAATCAGACGGTCGTCGGCATGTGGCATTGCAGTCCTCTCAGCTATCTTCGCTGCGTTGCCGGAATGCACCTGCGCCGTCAAGTCGCAATGTGGAACCGACGGTGTCGGGCCGGGGTTCCCGTATCAAGCATCGAAAAAGGAGTATCAGAATGGAACCGCGCAAAAAGCCGGCCTTCAACATGCGGTCCTCGTGGACTATCGCGCCACTGACGATCCTGGCGGTGGCCTTGGTCACGGCCCTGACTGTCTACATCGAAGGACGCCCGACCGGGGATTATATCGGCCCGGAAAACGCGCCGACGCTCAGCGAGGCCGATACGAGTTTCGAGGAAAGTCTCGAAGAGCCGAACGCGCCCGAATTGGAACTGAGCGGTGACGCCGTCACACCGGAAGATACCGACGAATTCATCTCGGTGCCTGAGAGCGACGCCGCAAACGCGGGTGGCGACGGTCAAACCGAAGAGCAGGCATCCAACATGGATGAAGGGGCAGAGGACGGCGACGACAGCTAGTCGCCCCGGCACCTGAACAAGAGAATTACGGGTGTCGCAGACTTGCAACAACTGGTTTGCGTACCCATCTCTCCACTAAGGCCCAGACCGGGTGCGCTGCATTGCGGGCATCCTCAAAAACGGGCGCTTAACAAAGGAGAGACTCATGAACTTAGAAAAGTTCACTGAGCGGTCGCGGGGCTTCGTGCAAGCCGCCCAGACGATCGCAATGCGTGAAAACCACCAGCGGCTTGCGCCCGAACACCTTCTCAAGGCATTGATGGACGACGAGGAAGGCTTGGCCGCCAACCTTCTGACACGGGCGGGCGGACAGCCCCAGGCCGTGATGATGTCCGTCGATGCGACGCTTGCCAAGACCCCGCAAGTCTCCGGCGACGCGGCACAGGTCTATCTCGACAACACGATGGCCAAGGTTCTTGCCGAGGCCGAGAAAATCGCCAAAAAGGCCGGTGACAGTTTCGTTCCGGTCGAGCGTTTGCTGACTGCGTTGGCGTTGGTCAAGTCCAAGGCGAAGGATGCTTTGGATGCCGGTGGCGTCACAGCGCAGGCGCTGAATGAGGCGATCAACGATATCCGCAAGGGCAGGACAGCCGATAGCGCCACGGCCGAGGATAATTTCGAAGCGCTGGCCAAATACGCCCGTGATCTGACCGAAGCGGCCGAGCAAGGCAAGATCGACCCCATCATCGGGCGTGACGAGGAAATCCGCCGTGCGATGCAGGTTCTTTCACGTCGGACCAAGAACAACCCTGTTCTCATTGGCGAACCCGGCGTGGGTAAGACGGCGATCGCCGAGGGTCTTGCGTTGCGGATCATCGATGGCGACGTGCCCGAAAGCTTGCGTAACAAAAGGCTCATGGCGCTCGACATGGGGGCCTTGATTGCAGGCGCGAAATATCGCGGCGAATTCGAGGAACGTCTGAAAGCTGTGCTGAAAGAGATCGAGGCCGCTGCCGGGGAAATCATTCTTTTCATCGACGAAATGCACACGCTTGTCGGAGCTGGCAAGTCAGATGGTGCGATGGATGCGGCTAATCTGATCAAGCCTGCCTTGGCCCGGGGTGAATTGCACTGCATCGGTGCGACGACCCTTAACGAGTACCGCAAATATGTCGAGAAAGACGCGGCCCTTGCCCGCCGCTTTCAGCCGCTGATGGTCGAAGAGCCGACGGTCACCGATACCGTCAGCATCCTGCGCGGCATCAAGGAGAAGTACGAACTTCACCACGGGGTGCGCATTTCCGACTCGGCGCTGGTCGCGGCGGCGACCCTGTCGCATCGCTATATCACCGACCGTTTCCTGCCCGACAAGGCGATCGACCTCATGGACGAGGCCGCAAGCCGGCTGCGTATGGAGGTCGACAGCAAGCCCGAGGAACTCGACGCGCTTGATCGTCAGATCCTGCAGCTTCAGATCGAGGCCGAGGCGCTCAAGAAAGAGGATGATGCGGCCTCGACCGATCGTCTGGCCAAGCTGGAAAAGGAGCTTGCCGATCTGCAGGATCGCGGATCCGAGATGACAGCGAAATGGCAGGCCGAGCGCGACAAGCTGGAAAACACCCGCAACGCCAAGGAAAGGCTGGACCGTGCGCGGGCGGAACTCGATATCGCCAAGCGTGAAGGGAACCTGCAACGCGCGGGTGAGCTGTCTTACGGCGTGATCCCCGAACTTGAGCGTCTCGTCGCACAGGTCGAGGATGCCGAAGGCGACGACCTGATGGTCGAAGAGGCCGTGCGCCCCGAACAGATCGCCGAGGTCGTGGAGCGCTGGACAGGTATTCCGACCTCGAAGATGCTGGAGGGCGAGCGGGATAAGCTGCTCAAGATGGAAGAGCAGTTGGGCAAGCGTGTCATCGGTCAAAAATCGGCTGTACGTGCCGTGTCCAACGCCGTCCGCCGCGCCCGTGCGGGTCTCAACGACGAGAACCGGCCTCTGGGCTCGTTCCTCTTCCTCGGGCCGACAGGTGTGGGCAAGACCGAGCTGACCAAGGCGGTCGCCGAATACCTCTTCGATGATGACAGCGCGATGGTCCGCATCGATATGTCGGAATTCATGGAAAAACACGCAGTCGCGCGTCTGATCGGTGCGCCCCCCGGCTATGTCGGCTATGACGAAGGCGGTGTCCTGACCGAGGCCGTGAGGCGGCGTCCCTATCAGGTGGTCCTGTTCGACGAGGTCGAAAAGGCCCATCCGGATGTCTTCAACGTGCTGTTGCAGGTTCTCGATGATGGTGTGCTGACCGACGGTCAGGGCCGCACCGTGGACTTCAAGCAGACGCTGATCATCCTGACCTCGAACCTTGGCGCGCAGGCGCTGAGCCAGATGCCCGACGGCGCTGATCCGACGCAGGCCAAGCGCGACGTGATGGATGCGGTCCGCGCCCATTTCCGACCCGAGTTCCTGAACCGTCTGGACGAAACGATCATCTTCGATCGTCTGGCGCGCGAGGACATGGCCGGGATCGTGCAGATCCAGCTTGCACGTCTGGAAAAACGCCTTGCGGGTCGCAATGTCTCGCTGCAACTCGACGATGCGGCGCTCAAATGGCTGGCCGAGGAAGGCTATGACCCTGTTTTCGGGGCGCGTCCGCTCAAGCGGGTGATGCAACGGGCGTTGCAGGATCAACTGGCCGAAATGATCCTCGCCGGTGATGTGATGGATGGCGATACGATTGCCGTCAGCGCAGGTGCCGAGGGTTTGATCGTCGGTGACAGGCTTGCGTCTTCGAACAGGACGCCGCCAGAGGACGCTGTCGTCCACTGACCAGAACGGGGCACCCTGAACGGTGCCCCGTCCCGTTTTGTTCATGTTTCCACTGACGGTCTGCGGCGCATGTGTTCAGCCGGTCTATAGGCGGCGCAAGCAATAGCCCCGAGGCGCGCTGTGCAATAACCACTTGTAGGTCAGCAATTCTGTCCTATATATCCTCTTCATGGCCGAACCACGTACCGAGACGGGGCATACGCTCATCGACGATGTTCAGGGGATATCTCTGGGCGTCTTTCTTGCTGCGATTGGCCTGCACATCCTGACGACTGTGGGCCTGATTACAGGCCAGACAGCTGGTGTCGCCGTCATCGCGTCGTATCTGACGGGTTATTCCTTCGGCCTGATGTTCTTTGTCATCAATCTGCCGTTCTACCTTCTGGCATGGCGCAGGTTGGGGGCCGAGTTCACGGTCAAGTCGCTCATCTCGGTGACCGTCCTGTCGCTACTGACCGAAGTTCTTCCCTATGGTATGGTGTTCGAACACCTCGACACCGCGCTGGGGGCGGTCACTTTCGGCGCGCTCACCGGGTTGGGGCTGCTGGCGCTTTTCCGACATAACGGTTCACTGGGGGGGCTGGGCGTCGTGGCTCTGCTGATCCAGGATACGACGGGATTTCGTGCCGGATGGGTTCAACTGATCTTCGACGCTCTCGTTTTCGGTGTGGCGCTGTTTCTGTTCCCCACGTGGGTGGTGCTCTATTCACTGCTGGGGGCGGTTGTGCTGAACCTCATCATTGCGATCAATCACCGGCGTGACCGCTATATCGCTACCTGAAACGCAAAAGCCCCGGCCGCAGGGCCGGGGCTTCGCCGTTGATTGCTATCAACCCTTACATCGGGGGCATGATGACCCCGTCGATGACGTGGATCACGCCGTTCGAGGCCTCGATGTCGGCCGTGACGACATTGGCGTCATTCACCATCACACCACCCTCGGTAGTGATCGTGACGTCCGCACCGTTCACGGTGGTCGCCATCATGCCATCGCTGAGGTCGGTCGACATCACTTCACCGGCGATGACGTGATATGTCAGAATTGCCGCGAGGGTCTCCGGATCTTCCAGCAGCCCTTCGACCGTGCCTTCCGGCAGAGCAGCAAAAGCTTCATCGGTTGGTGCAAAGACGGTAAACGGTCCGTCGCCTTTCAGCGTTTCGACCAGACCGGCAGCTTCGGCTGCGGCCAGAAGTGTCGTGAACGAGCCGGCTTCAGCGGCGGTTTCCACGATATCCATCTCGCTTTGCGCAAAGGCCGACGTTGCCATTGCAGCAGTAGCGGTCAGTGCAAATACAGATGTTCGTAGCATTGGTTTCTCCCATTTAGAATGGATGCTCTCACTTGGCATCGTCGTTTATACGTGCGCTTCCCGGATTGGTTTCCTGACACCTTTCCGTGCTGGGGTATTGACCGACGGGTGCCTTGCGCTAAGCCACCGCGCTTTCCGCTCTCCAATCAAACTACTGTGAAACGGTGTGAGATTTGCGGCGGCAAATTGTAACGTTTCAACTTGCTGGCAACATCGTGAGGCACGTTGCGGCCTTGAACCACTATATACAACGAAAGCGCACAGAACGGAGTTTATGATGGCCTATCGCTGGAAAAACGATCTCACCACCGCGGACGTCACACCGAAGGCGGCCTATCTCAACCGGCGCCAGATCCTCGCCGGTACTGTCGGTCTGGGGGCCATCGGTCTGACAGGTCCTGCCGCCGCACAAACGCTCGAGCCCAACACGCTGGAAGAGATCACCAGCTATAACAATTTTTACGAATTCGGTACCGGCAAGGATGATCCGTCCCGCAACGCCCATCAGATGGTGACAGAGCCTTGGTCAATTACGGTCGATGGCATGGTCGACCGCCCCGGCACATACACGCCTGATGATCTTCTGTCGGGTCTGTCGGTCGAAGATCGTCTCTACCGTTTCCGCTGTGTCGAAGCATGGTCGATGGTCATCCCGTGGAACGGCATCGAGCTTGCAGATATTCTCGGGAAGGTCGGTGTGCAGTCGGGCGCGCGCTACGTCGCATTCGAAACCGTCGTCCAGCCGGAAAACATGATCGGCGTGCAGCGCCGGGTTCTGGACTTTCCCTACGTCGAGGGGCTGCGCATCGACGAGGCCATGCACCCTCTGACCATCATGGCGACCGGCATCTACGACGAGCCGCTTTATAACCAGAACGGTGC
>Ga0207419_1001037_pt1 | contig 22305 bp, 14 predicted proteins | sample ElkSloMetagenome_4_FD_184723 | JGI IMG/M metagenome (GOLD analysis project Ga0207419, IMG submission 184723) | Hot spring microbial communities from Elkhorn Slough, Monterey Bay, USA - MD2A (version 2) | ecosystem: Environmental > Aquatic > Marine > Intertidal zone > Estuary: Microbial mat ... | reverse complement strand
TACCGCCCCCGTTATTTCCTGAACCCGGAAGTCCCCCTCCCCCTCAAACAATCCCCAATGTTTCTCAGCAAGAGGGAATGATGATTATCCTACCGGAACCCCAACCAACCAGCCCGCCCAACCCCTCTGCTAACCCCTCTGCTAACCCCTCTGCTAACCCCTCTGCTAACCCCTCTGTTCCCCCCTCTGCTAACCCTCCTTCTGTTGCTTCTGTCGCCCCACCCATCGGCGCACAAACACCCCCTCCCATCCCCTTTAACCCCATTCCTCAAGTTCCGCCTGTGATCCAACTTCCCCCCCTCCAAGATTCGCCACCCCCCGAAATTGTGAGCGTTTTTCCAGAGGAAGAAAATCAAGACAATTCCACCGGGAATTCTGAAGGGATTGATCCTGAAATCAGCGAAAATCAAACGTCAGAAGATCCTTATTTAACCCAGTTAAATAAACGTCCCCAAACCATTGCAGCAACTCGCCAAGAAGACACCACATTATTTGATCAAATTCCGCAAGTTGATGAAGTCAGAACTTATTTTCAAGACAATTGGTATCCCCCCAAAAATTTACAGAAAGCACTTCAATACACATTACAACTCAATGCGGATGGTACAATTGCGAGTATTATGCCTGTCGGTCAACCCGCAGTTAATCGCTTAGTTCAGCTTGAATTACCCAATGTTGGTGAACCGTTTGTTTCCGCGACAGCAGACGGCAGACGCCCTAAAATTAGGGTAATTTTAGAACCGAGTGGGCGGGTAAAAGTGTTCCTTGAATCTTTTAATAATTCTCCGCCTACACCTCCAGAAAGTTCCTCTGATCAAGTTAGAAAATAATCTTTTCTCTATTGATTGTTTTGCCAATATTTGTAAGCTGAATAAGCCAGAGTAACAACACCAGTAATAATGGCAGATTCATCAATTTCAAACTTCGGATGATGGAGAGGATAATTTGGTGCTTTTGGGTGTCCGACTCCCAGACGAAACATCATTCCCGGTGCATGATTGAGATACACTGAAAAATCTTCCGCACCCAAAGACGGTTCTGATAAAGTAATAATGTTATCCTTGCCCAAAGCTTCCCCAACTGATTCTGTCACTAACTGAGTCATTTTTGGATCATTTTGTACAGACGGTACGCCCCGACGATAATTCATCTCATAACGCGCCCCGTACATCTGACAAATATTAGCAACAATATTTTCGATCCAAGCGGGTAAACTATCGTGAGTTTCAGGATGAAGCGATCGCACCGTTCCCGACAGTTTAACCTGATCGGCGATCACATTCGGCGCCCGTCCACCGACAATTTGACCAATGGTTAAAACAACAGGCCTTAAAGGGTTATGAGTGCGACTAATCGCTTGTTGGAGGGTGGTAATCACTTGAGCCGCAATCCAGATGGCATCCTTTGCTTCGTGAGGACGCGCACCATGACCCGATTCTCCCATAATGGTTAATTCTAAATCATCGGCGGCCGCTGTCAATGCTCCCTGACGAATCCCCACACATCCGGCGGGAATACTGGGAAAGACGTGGACTCCCAAAATAGCCGCCACATCACGCATAACGTTATCTGCAACCATCCAACTCGCACCTTGGGCAATTTCTTCGGCGGGTTGAAATAGAAACCGGACATGACCCGCTAAAGGCGTATCTAGCTGCGATAATACCATAGCCGTTCCCAACCCAACTGTTGTATGCACATCATGGCCACAAGCGTGCATAATTCCGGGCTGACGGGAGGCAAAGTCTAACTCCGTCATTTCTTTAATGGGTAAGGCGTCCATATCGGTACGAATGGCTAACCATTGCGGTGTATTGCTTTTTCCCTTCAACTCGCCAACAACTCCGATTTTCCCAACAGCTTCGGTAACATGAAGCCCACAAGAGGATAATACACCCGCAACATAGGCAGCGGTTTGATATTCTTGACCACTGAGTTCAGGATGGGAGTGAATATGGCGACGAATTTCGATTAAACGAGGGGCGAGATCAGTGGCTAATGCTTTAATTTGATTTAGCATGGATAATTGTCAATTATACAGTCTGAGGTTACATCTAGTTTAAGAGAGATTTCCCCAGAATCTAAAGATAGAGATGAACAAAAGCAAGCTGATGCTAATCTTTTTTTAGGGGCAGAAAGGATCACTCCATGATTTATAATAATCAGGTGACAGATTTGCGGTTTTAGATTTGAATTTATCGATTTCAGATGTCAGATATCGGATGTCGGACTCAGGGTTTAGGGACGTGTTAATTATTCCTAATTTCTGATTTTTAGTGCTGAATCCTTATTCTGCGATCGCTAAAAACACGATTAACTGTTTATTGTTCACGGCCTACTGTAAATATAGGTTAAAATTTTCATGTCAACTCAAACCTCCTCACCGTTACTTCTTAGCGCTTTTGAATTACAGGATTTAACCTTAAAACACCGAGTCGTGATGGCTCCGTTGACTCGTTCAAGAGCGGGAACCGAACGTTTGCCGAATGCTTTAATGGCTAAATATTATCACCAAAGGGCATCAGCAGGTTTGATTATTACAGAAGCAACTGTGGTTTCCAAACAGGCTATTGGATGGCAACAAACACCAGGAATTTACTCCGATGAACAGACAGCAGCTTGGAAACAAGTGGTTGATGCTGTTCATTCTAAAGGAACACCGATTTTTCTGCAACTTTGGCATTGTGGCCGAGCTTCTCACAGCAGCTTTCACGAAAATAGTCAACTTCCGGTTGCCCCTTCTGCGATTAAAATTGAGGGAGACGAGATTCATACCCCCATTGGTAAGCAACCCCACGAAATACCTCGGGCGTTAGAAACAGAGGAAATTCCTGGAATTGTAGAAGATTATCGTCGCGCCGCCGAACGCGCTAAAATAGCAGGGTTTGATGGGGTGGAAATTCATTCTGCCAATGGTTATTTAATTGATGAATTTCTTCAGTCAAAAACAAATCATCGGAGCGATAAATATGGGGGTAGCATTGAAAATCGCTATCGTTTCCTACAAGAAATTGTAGAATCTATCCTCACAGTTTGGTCGTCTAATAGAGTCGGTGTTCGACTGTCTCCAAACGGCAATTTTAACGATATGGGTTCGCCAGACTTTCGGGAGACTTTTCTTGATGTGGCCAAACAGCTTAATACTTATGAATTGGCTTATTTACATCTACTAGATGGTCTAGCATTTGGCTTCCATGAGTTGGGTGAACCGATGACATTGGCTGAATTTAGAGAGGTTTTTGATCATCCTCTTATGGGAAATTGTGGTTATACTCAAGAAAGTGCAGAAACTGCGATTCAAGAAGGTTATGCTGATTTAATTGCCTTTGGACGACCCTATATTAGTAATCCTGATTTAATTGAACGTTTTACCCATGACTGGCCTTTAAATCCTCCGGCAGAAATGAATGTTTGGTATTCTTTTGAGGCGGAAGGTTATACTGATTTTCCAACTTATCAAGAATCTCAAGACTTAACAACAGCAAAGAGTTAACATCTTAACCCATGTTGTCGGGGCGGGTGCCAAGTTGATGTAGGTCTACTCATCAATAACCGACATAAACCCGCCCTTGTTATTATTAACTATTTACGGCTAAAATACAACCGCTACGTTCAGGAAGATTTAACGTTAACTTATCTCCTTCCCAAGACAGTTCTACATTCCCATACAAAACATTTTCAGGACGAGATTTAAGACCATCTGCTTGCACCGTAATATTTGCTGATTCTGTTCCACTATTAACTGCAACAATCACCTCTTGATCTTCTAAAATCCGAGCAAAAACATACACTAATCCTTCAGCAAATAAGACCTGATAACCGCCCGTTCGTAAAGCCGGATATTGATGACGAATTGCGATTAACTGTTTATGGTAATTCAGAGTCGGTTCATCCCAGTCTTTTTGAATAGGAAATCCTCGCCGACTATCGGGATCAAGTTCTCCCGGTAAACCCACTTCATCCCCATAATAAATACTGGGCGCACCCGGAAAGGTTAATAACAACAAAGTTGACAACTCAACACTGTCTTGATCTCCATTCACAATTGACAAGACACGAGCGGTATCATGGCTATCGAGTAAGTTCAATTGAGTCAGTTGAATTTCCCAAGGATAGAGGTTTAATAACTCAGCAATTTTAGTCGCATATTCACTCGCAGAAAGAGCAGGATAAGGATAATAAGAAGGCCCTTCTACCAACTCCATTCGGACTCGATCTCCGCCAGTAAAAGCCAGAGTTGGCGCGGTAAATAAATAATTCATTACCCCATCAAATTGTGTTCCATCCAACCAATGACGAGAATCAGTCCACACTTCTCCAACAATATAAGCTTCTGGGTTAACTGCTTTAACACGTTCTCGAAATTCTTGCCAAAAACCCGGAGTTTTGACTTCAAAAGGAACATCTAAGCGCCAACCATCAATTCCAAACTTGAGCCAATATTCTGCAATTCGCATGATATATTCTCGCACTTCCGGATTATCATGGTTAAATTCCGGTAAGGCACGATTTCCCGCCCAACCGACATAATTTGCAGGTTGGTTTCCATCATAGGCTGATAACGGCCAATCTTGAATTTTAAACCAATTTAACCAGGGAGAATAGGGGCCATTTTCGAGGATATCGCTAAAAAAGAAAAAGCCCCGACTCGCGTGGTTAAAAACTCCATCCAAGACAACTTTAATATTGCGTTGGTGAGCCGCATCAAGGAGTTCTTTCAGCGCTTGATTTCCCCCTAAAATGGGGTCAACTTGATAATAGTCGTGGGTGTGGTAGCGGTGATTGCAAGCAGACTGAAAAATGGGTGTAAAGTAGATAGCATTGATGCCCAGATCTTGGATATAATCTAACTTGTCAATCACTCCCCACAAATCGCCCCCTTTGTAGCCTTGGGGAGTTGGGGGTGCATCCCATTCTTCCCAGTTGGGCTTCATGAGAAATTGATAGTGAGATTTTTCACTTTTGGCAAAGCGATCGGGGAAAATTTGGTAGAATACAGCGTGTTTTACCCAGTCTGGAGTTTGAATGTCCATCGAATATCCCTGAAAGTTGTCAGTTTCATGTCCGTTTTCATGGTATCGAGTCAGGGGTTATTTCCACGAATAACTGTACAACCATTCTTCTAACAGGGTACTAATTTGGGCGATCGCTTCTGAGGTTAACTCCCCCTTTAAAGTATTTTGTGTCCACTGGGCGAGGGCTTTGAGTAGAGTTTCTCTAGCCTTAGTCAGACGACGAGAAACCGTATATTGCTTCATATCGAGTTGTTGGGCGATATCTTGCTGAGTTAACCCTTGTTCGTAGTATAGTCGCAAAATCTCTAAAACATCGGGCTTGAGGCGTTCGAGGGCTGTCGTTAAAGTTTGCTTGAGTTGAACTTGTTGAGTTTGGCGATCTTGGTTTTCTTCTTCAGCGATCAATTCGGCTAACATCGGTTCATTCGGATCGACTAAATCTTCAACTATTTCTCGTGTATCGCTGTCTGATTTAGTAATATTGAGCGATCCCACCGTTGGATAAAGGTAAAGTCGCGCCCATTTTGCACATTGAGTCAGGGAACGTTCTAGCGTAGCCGGAGTAGCGGGTGTCGTCTTGGGGGAGAGTTGGGTTTGGCGTTCAGTGTTGTAGAATTTAGCGATCGCTTCCCAAGTGGCGGTATCGGGTTTCTTGAGTTGACGAGTTCCAGTGGCTTGAGTCGGAACATAGAGCGCTTTAAAGCCAGTCCAAGCTAGGATATACTGTTCGAGTTGTTCTTCGTTGTTAACTCCAGCGTTTTGTAGAGATTCTCGCAGTCGCTTTTGACTCAGTTTTCGTAATAACGCCCAGTCGCTACAAATATCAGTTTCTCGGCGTTGACGGAGAAGATCACGAATGATTGACTTGAAAGCAACGCTGGCGTAATCTTTGAGCGTCGATCCGCGATCGGGATCAAACCCGTTGAGAATGCGTTCAACTTGAGTCAGAGCAATTTGAAACAAATCTGCAATACTCAGATGTACGCCTGCAAAACCCGCATTCACCGTTTTGTAAGCGCTCCAGTAACAGGCTTCTTGTAGGTAAGCCAGTAAATGTCCTTGAGCCTCATCCGATGAGGTTTGCCACTTTTTATGCCAAAAATGCACCCAAAACTTTTCTGATGCGGGTGGTTTAGGTAAGGGTTGAGTTTTCAGACACCGATCCATACTCCGACGCAGTTTGGAATCGCTAATCCAACAGTCGAAATAATCCTCAGTGAATGTCACAAAGGTGGAAAAAGTCTCAATCAAGCCTTGACGAGGACGCATGAATCAATCCATTGGGGGTGAAAAAAGGTACAACTGGATTTTTTCTCAAGCAAGGAGCCTGGCCAGATGCACGTGCTGATTACCAGTTTCGGTGATCGCCGAGTCTGGGTTAACCTCTGACTCCATCACCATTGTTTCTGTTCTTTACTTATCCTAGCGGTCAACCTCAAAAAAATCCGATCATTAATCTGTATCAGGCTGAACCGGGTTAACTCATGTCTCTAGCTTCAACTCTTGGAGTCAGGTGTCAGGAATTATGGAAACAGATATTTCGACGGAAGAACGGATCAATCTATCGTGTCAAGGGCCAAATCAATCCATTGTTCTGTACTTCTATGTGTTTCTAGACGGAAAGTTTTTCTCGAAGGCGTTTCAGCATCCCCAAAACTTGAGCGTCGCTGAATGAACAAGCGGTGAGTTCGCATCAATAATATCGAGGAATTTCGGAATGCTTGTTCGGCTTCAAAGATTCTTCTGTTCGGAAATAGAGTGTTAGAGGGAAGTGTTTAAGACTCTTGAGGCTGGTGTTCTAATTCTGACAACGCATAACCGGCGATCACTAAACCCATTCTCGCTTGTTCGATTTCAGACAGTTCTGTCCAGGGTTTTGTCGGGGTAGGATTGAGAGGAGAATCCTTGGGTTCTGTTTCTGCTCCCCGCATCGCATAAGCAAAAGGACGGGCTAAAACTTGTAGGTCTTCTTCTTGCCAATGGGGTAATATTTCTTGAGTACACTGTACCAGTTGTTCGGCGAGAGTAGAACGAGCCTCTTGAAGCTTTTGGTTGAGGTGAATTGCTCGTTTGGCGAGTCGTTGTAGGAGATCTTGAGGAACACAGTCAGCAAATTTCTCGATCAGAGATTTTTGGAGAGTATTGACAGACCATAAGTCTTCAACTTGAGTCAGTAGGCTTTGAAGTCGGTGATGTACATCTTCGTCGGTTAAACAATCACAGAGGGCTAGTTGTTCGTCGAGTTCTCTGAGTTCGGTTTCGGAGTCTAGCGCCTCGGTGTTCCAAATATAGGGCTGTTCTTCGTTTAGCAGTACATCTAATAAATCTAACTCAGCTTGAATTTTGGGGGAGGCCGATGAGTTGTTCATGAGTCTGTGTCCTTGATGTTTAAGTAAAAATTTCTAGGTTTTAAGGAATAGATGGGGTGGAGACTGTCTGAATCTCGACTGATTCACTGTCTCAAATTCCCCTCGGGTTAGTCAAGAGAATATTGAGAGTCTAGCCAGGAAATTGAGTCGGTTTTCTCGGGTGATGAAATCGGATTCCATCTATTGATTGAGTGAGTATCAGATAGGAATCAGTAGCATTTACGCTCTGACTTCCCTAGCTACAATAGCATTTTCATAAATTCCGTAACTTGACTAGAGTTAGAGTTAGGGCTAAGTGGGATCGATCATAAATTCTAGGGCTTGACCTTGGGAACTGCCAAATTTTAACTGGGTTCCAGATTGTAAGGCAACTTCTTGATGATGAACCCGTTGCCATCCGGTTTCTGCGGAAACGAGAGTTCCATACCGAGAAAAGTCTCGCAGAAAAAAGGTGGGTTGGGGGTTGTCATCGCTACCATTGCGACAAAAGATTTCCGCGTGTTTACTCGATACCCATTGTTCAGAAATGACGATATCATTGTCTTCTCCCCGTCCAACTCGCACGCTTCCAGCTTCGAGCGGCCATAGTTGAGGCGGTGATCCCGAAGACGGGTTTAAATCACTCGGTAGACGTAGCCACGCCCTGGGCGCAATATATCCCAACCAAGTTTGAGAATTCGCCGGGAGTTCTGTTCTAATTTCTTCAAGGGGCTGCATTAATTCTCCGCTAAATTCCGGGTGCATATACAATACCGGAAGTGTCCAAGCGGGTTGATTAAATTTATAAAGGGTTAATAGATGTTGTCTGGCGATCGCCACCGCTTGATCGATGGGTTTCCGGGCGACGAGGGCGGTAGCAAAGGCTTGAATAAAACTTAGGGCTTCTTGATCGGTGATCGAGTCTCGCATTCCTAAGACAGCGGGAACCCCATGATGAATTAGCACTTTCGCTAAACTACTACTGGGAATGGCTTGGAAGACGGTACTTTTGGGGTTGGGTGTCAGAGCAATTGCTGGATGAGCGCCCCAACAGGCGTTAAACACAGCCATCACCACCCCACACCGAACGAGGACTTGGGCGAGTTCAGTCCCGTTGAGGGTGACATCGGGTTGCAAAAATAACAGCCCACCATCGGCGGCGGGAATACAATGACCCCCATAAAATAAAACGTTATATTCTCCGGTTTCTAGTTGAGTGATCAGTTCGGAGACACTGGGTTGAATCAGGGTTGTGACGCGACAGGGGGCATTGATCTCCGGGTCAACGTTGACTGACGAACTACTGTTGGTGAAGACTTGGCTTAGTTGTTGGGCTTCTTGTTCGAGTTGGAGTTGTTGAATTTGCTGGGATTTTTGTTGCGGTTGTGAACTTGAGTTGCTCTTGTTTTCAGCCTCCGGTTGTCCCAACACCAGTAAAATATTTAACAACTGAGCGCTTTGAAATTGTGGTAAAGGATTAACATCACTGGTTGTTCGGCTAAACAAGAGTTGTTGACTCAAGGAAATAGCCGGTTGACCTGCTTGGGGTTGCATAATTTCCCAAGGTAAAGGGATGAGATCGGCTTCTCGCACGTCCAACCGAACTCGCAAGGGTTGATCTTGACCAATGGCAATCCCTTGACTGCGATGCAAACTGCTTTGTATTGTGCCTTGGAATAGCCACTGCCACAGATTAATGCCTAAATGTTGCATCAGACGACTACTATAACTAAGCTGTCGGCCTGAGTCTGTGAGTGATACCGAGGGAATTATCGCTTGAGGGGAAGAAAGAGGCTTGATCTGCGCTAAACTTTGGGGGGAAAACATTTCCAACCAACTTTGCCAGGCTTGGTCAAGGCTCTCAGGCCAGAGGAAGTCGTGGTGAACATAGCCACTGGGATAGGGCGACTGCACGACCCAGGTTGCAAAATGGTTGGCTTCACTTGTGCTTAAGCGAGAAATTGCCAGACTAAGGCAGGGACTGTCAGAACGCGACATTCAGTTTAAACCAATGTTCAGTTGAGAGGTTAAGTGAATTTCTTTTATTAGTTTAACATGAAAAAGCCGATTGGTTGTGTAATCATTCTACTCAACGATCAGCATCAAGTTCTACTGGTTTTGCGAGATCAAAAGTGTTCTATTCCCGAACCCAATACCTGGAATTTGTTAGGAGGATTTATGGAGGAGGATGAATCTCCCCGAGAGGCAATTGTTCGAGAAATGTTAGAAGAAATTGAAGTTGATGTCGGAGAAGTCTCTTTCTTTAGAAAATATGAGTGGGATGATTGTGAGGAATACATTTTTTGGAAAAACCTGAATTTAGATCTCAATCAAGTTCAACTGAATGAGGGACAACGTTTAGCTTACTTTAGCCGTTCTCAAATCCAACAAACTCAACTGGCATTCGAGTGTAATAAAATTATAGAAGATTTTTTTGACGAAAGGTTAACCTGATCTCATTCCATCTAAAATTTGATGAAGTTTCAGAGGAATCCTTCGTGAAACAACAGGGCGAATTGTAACCATTATCAGGAGTTCAGTAGATCTATATCAAATTGAGTATTACTAATTTGTATTGCTAATTCTATAATTGCATTATTGATCAGCCTAAGTTAACAACTCTCGATCTATTATAAATCAAGGAGTCTACTACATGAGTATGAATGTTCTAGCGGGTATGAGTTATCCTTTGGGTGCAACAGTTTACCCGAATGGAGTTAATTTTTGTCTTTTTTCAAAGACCTGTGAATCTTTAGAATTACTCTTATTTGACACTCCCGATGCGGCTCAACCCTCAAAGGTCATTCCGCTCGACCCTAATGTTAATAGAACGTTTTATTATTGGCACGTTTTTATTCCCGGAATGAAAGCGGGACAAATTTATGGATATCGAGCTGATGGTTTACATCTTCCAGAAGCTGGGTATCGTTTTGATCCCGATAAAATATTACTTGATCCCTACACAAAAGCGGTTGTTAATGATGAAAATTATAGTCGAGGTGCGGCATCGCAACCAGGAAATAATTGTGCTGAAGCCTTTAAAAGCGTCGTTGTTGATCCAAAAGCTTACGACTGGGAAGGAGATTTACCTCTGAGAATTCCCTACTCAGAAACGATTATTTATGAGCTTCATGTCGGGGGTTTTACTCGCCATCCGAGTTCGGGTCTTCCTGCCAATAAACGAGGAACTTATGCAGGTTTAGTCGAAAAAATTCCTTACTTAAAAGATTTAGGAATTACTGCGGTTGAACTGATGCCAATTCACCAATTTGATGAACAGGATGCTGTTCTTCCCTTAAAAAACTATTGGGGATATAGTACCGTTGCTTTTTTTGCTCCCCATCGGGCTTATAGTTCCCGTCGTGATCCGCTTGGGCCAGTTGAAGAATTCAAAGATATGGTCAAAGCTTTTCATAAAGCCGGATTAGAAGTGATTTTGGATGTAGTATTTAACCACACGGCTGAAGGAAATCATAACGGCCCGACTCTATGTTTTAGAGGGTTAGATAATGCTTTGTATTATATTTTAGAAGAAGACGAGCAATATTATAGTAACTATAGTGGTTGCGGAAATACCGTTAAAGCCAACTATGAAATCGCAGGTCAGTTAATTGTAGACTCCTTACGGTATTGGGTTTCAGAAATGCACGTCGATGGCTTTCGATTTGATTTAGCCTCGATTTTCTCTCGGGATAAAAATGGTTATCCGATAGACGATGCACCAATTTTATGGATTATTAAATCTGACCCTGTTTTAGCCGGAACGAAACTGATTGCAGAAGCTTGGGATGCAGGAGGACTATACGAAGTCGGTTCTTTTGCAGGCGATCGCTTTACCGAATGGAATGGGCAATATCGGGATGATATTCGCAGTTTTGTCAAAAGTGATCCTGGCAAAGTTCAACAGCTTGCGGCTCGAATTATGGGAAGTCCAGATATTTATCCGAAAACAGATCGTGAACCCCATTGTAGTATTAATTTTATTACCTGCCATGATGGATTTACGATCAATGATTTAGTATCTTACAATGATAAACATAATGAAGCCAATGGAGAAAAAAATCGGGATGGATGTAACTATAATGTGAGTTGGAATTGTGGAGAAGAAGGATTAACAGATAATCCAGCAATAGAAGCTTTACGCCTTCAACAAATCAAGAATTTTATGACAATTCTATTTGTTTCTCAAGGCACGCCGATGATTTTAATGGGTGATGAAGTTCGACGCACACAATCTGGAAATAATAACGCCTATTGTCAAGATAATGAACTGAGTTGGTTTGATTGGAGTGATATTGGGAAACAAGCCGATATACTGCGTTTTATGAAAGGAATTATTCGTTTTACCCAAGAACGACATATGTTCCGGATCAACACTATTTTGCAAGCAGAAGGTCAACATTTACCTTATATTACTTGGCATGGACTCCATTTAGATCAACCCAACTGGGAAGAAGATTCTCGTTATTTAGCGTTTAGTTTGCGTCATCCCGATACTGGAGAATATCTTCATATCATGTTGAGTTCTCATTGGGAACCCTTAGTTTTTGAGTTACCTCCCTTGCGTTCTGGACAATATTGGCACAGAATTGTTGATACAGGACTTTCTGCTCCTCACGATCTTTATGATGTTAAAATGGCTCCACCTGTTAAAGCCCTTCGTTATCGAGTTAATCCTCGATCATCGGTTGTTTTAATGGCAAAATAAGGGAGGATTTGTCTGTTATTCTTTAATGGACAAACTCCCACTACAATAGACGATCTAATAGAACGTCTCTCTGTTTATAATTGCAAGCGTAAACACATTTCTAGAATTCATTCATTTCTATGTCTGTTCCTCAAAAACTCTACGAAGGAAAAGCGAAGATTGTCTATACCACCGATGATCCCGAAATATTACTCGCCCATTTTAAAGATGACGCGACGGCTTTTAATGCTCAAAAAAGAGGGACAATTCAAGGTAAAGGTGAAATCAATAATACGATCTCAACTCACCTCTTTCAACGCTTAGAAGCTGAAGGAGTTCCTACTCATTTTATTGAGACTCCGACTGCTAATGAAATGAGAGTAAAGCGAGTTAAAATTGTCCCAATAGAAGTGATTGTTCGCAATATTGCAGCCGGGAGTTTATGCAAACAAACCGGAATTCCAGCCGGGACGGTTTTAGAACCAACCTTGGTTGAATATTGCTACAAAAATGATCAATTGGGCGATCCTTTATTGACACGCGATCGCTTATTATTATTAAAGTTAGCCACGCCCGAACAACTCGACGAAATCAAAGCCTTATCGCTGAAAATTAATCAAGTTTTATCCGAGTTTTTTGAACAATGTGGGATTACGTTAGTAGACTTTAAACTCGAATTTGGTTACACTTCAGATGGTAAATTGGTACTCGCCGATGAAATTAGCCCCGACACCTGTCGTTTGTGGAATAAAGGCGAAACCGACCCCAATTTAAGGGTAATGGATAAAGATAGATTTCGCCACGATTTAGGAAACGTTGAGTCGGCTTATCAACAAGTTTTAGAACGGGTTTTAGCCCAAACTCAAAACGGTTAAAAAATCAAAACCTGGGAGCGATGTCTTACGGTGAATTTACCCTAGAGCGAGTCGTCAAAACATTTAACTTAACCCTATCGGAACAGGTTAACTTGTTTGTGGAGATTCCCGAAGTTGAATGTAGTTCTTTTCTACTCCAAACTTTAGAATACAATGTTCCTCTCGCCCTGGCAATTAGCACGGAAAAAGCCCGTTCTGAGTTGATTATTGCTCCCATTTTACTCGAACTCAGACGACAATTGCAAGACCAAATCAGCTTATTTTCGGGAACGGAATTTAATGTCGCTCCCGAATTGGGTTTAAACGGAACTTGTGATTTTATTATTAGTCGAGAGCGAGAGTTTTTGTTTGTGCGATCGCCCGTTGTGACGTTGGTAGAAGCCAAGAAAGAAAATATTAACAGTGGTTTGGGTCAATGTATTGCTGAAATGATCGCCGCCCAACTGTTTAACGAACGAGAAGGAAATCAAATTCAAAGTATTTATGGTGTGGTGACTTCGGGTAATATTTGGAAGTTTCTCAAGCTAAATAAACAGGTGATTAGTATTGATTTAGTTGAGTATTATTTGCGAGATTTAACAAAAATTATGGGGATTTTAGTTCATGGTGCTTCTCAGTTAGGTTAAAGTTATAAATTGAAATGGAACAGTTAAAAAAAAGGAATTTTTCTTTGGAAAAGCTACGCGATCGCACTCTAGAGTCACCCAATTAATAGAGCGTTTTGAAAGAGGCGATCGCGAGATTCGTCAAGAAATAAATCCTAAGCTAAACTGTATTTTTGAGCAATCTCTTTGAGTATTTGAACAAATTTATTCTGGTCTTGTTCATCATTTAATTTTTCTACTAATGCTATCAACTTCGACAAATCTTGTCTATTGTTAGAGTTAGAAATAACTTCTACAAATTCCTGGTTAAAAAATTGAGCTAAGTAGTCATAGCTTTGTCGGTCATCAAATATTTTATTAACCACATCTACAAATGTAAATAATTCCATTCGGGTTTGTTCGTTAGAGATAAGCTTTGCTAGTTTGGGATCAACAAATTTAACTAAAACTTGATAATCTTCGCTGTTTTCATAAGATGTTTTCACTAGCTCTACAAACTCAAACAATTTCTTCGCATCTTGTTTATTGGATAGCAGTTCACCCAATTGAACATTAAAGAATCTAACTAAGTTTTCATAGTCTTTGGGATTGGGCGATGTTTCTACAAAGTTGATTAAAGACCTCAAATGGTTTCTGTCCTGATAATTAGAGAGTAAATACAAGAACTCACGGTTGGATAACTTCGCCAGATCCTGATATTGAATTAAGTCCTCTTTCCAGGTAATTCTTCGATCTGTGAACGCTATGCCATTTTTAGCATCCTTAAATATACTGGTGTCTATTAAAGATAGGACTTTTTCGTTATAATCAACCAATAGCCAAGTAGACAAAGAATTTGAAAGTTTACCTAAGGGAATATTTGGAGCAGAAAAACTATCTTGACTCAGAAAAGACCCATACCGAGAACCCATCATTTCTTGTAACAATTCTCCTATAGAATCAGGTGTTGGATCTTTGGTCAAAGTGTAAATACGAGTTTCCAACTGACGCAATATATTCCCATCTCGTCGCTTTCCGCCCTCCAAAAATGACCAAATCACAACCGCAGTTGCAGAAGCAACCAGAGCAGCGCCGCCTGTCATTACACTTAGTCCACCCAAAACCGACATGGTTGCACTGATAGCCGCAGCGCCCGATAATGAACTTGCGATGCCCAAAGCGCTCGCCGCAGTCCAAGCCGCAAAAACACTCGCCCCCCCTACCAGAGTTCCGGTTGTAATTGCAACACCTAAATTCGTCAAGTCTTGGCTATCCATTTGCGAGACTAACGCCACCGAGACCAGTCCTGCGGCACCAATTAACGCGGCGCCTCCGGTTGCGACAACCAATCCCCCCAACATTCCCAAACCCCCTGCGGCGACGGAACCTCCACCGAGGAAAGCTAATGTTGCATTCGTTGCTGCGGCTCCCGACAAACTGCTGATACTGACTCCTGTGGCGGTTTCTGCTCCAATTTGAGTGAGCAGTTTAGTTGCTTGGGGTACAACTGCACCGCCTCTGTTTTTAGCAACCTCCAATTGTTCTTGGAGTGCATCCGCATCTTGGATAAAAGCACTTACTTTTTCTGTAAAGTTTACTTCCGTGTTGGAATCCTGTTGTCTGGTTAGGAAATAAACAACTTTAGCATTTTCTGGAATATTGGCTTTTTCAATAAATGAGTCTAAAGATGTTAAAGTCGCCACGTCGGATTCGGAAATCGTTTCACCGCTGCGAACTTGATCGTAAATTGCCAGATATTCTTCCTGGCGACCCGGACTCAATTTTTGACTTTCTTTGATTAAATTAACTAAAATAAAGTCAACTGTTAAAGCCCGAGAAGTAGCGCTGGCAAGAGAGTAAATTTGTTGAATCGTCAGAGGTAGTGTAGAGTTCGTGATAATCGTATCGAGATCGGTCAGGGCTTTAAAATCGGGAACGGGTTCCCCCGCACGGACGTATTCATAGGTTCCTCGTATTGTTTTCTTCTCTTTCTCTGTTAAATTTGATTCCGCTAGCGCAGATGCGATCGCTTTTTCAATTCCAACTAAACGGGAGTTTTTGCTGGCGATTTCATACCGTTGTTGAATTTGAGGATCTATCTTTGATGAAGAAATCACATAATCGAGCAGTTCCAATGCAATCAGATCGTACATATATCGAGAATCTTCGACTTGTTCGTAAACCGACTTGCATTTCTCTTGACTTGATTGCTCGATGAATTTGGTCTTTTCAATTTCTTCGTAAATTTCCGATCCTATTCTTGTAATCCGGTCGTATAACGTATGGAAAACGACGACAATATCTTCACCTCCCAGACCCACCCCAGAAATAACTTTCTCCTGATTCTCTCGAATTCCTGCTGGAATTGATATCAGTTGAGTGTCTCCCGATCGCAAGGTAATAATCTGTTGTCCGCCTCGACGAGCTTTAGCATAGGGAACGAAAATGTGATAAATCTCGCGAGTTGAAGTGTTATTTGCTGAAGCTGAAGAATCTGCAAATGCACGGGACGGATAAAGCCAGTCCTTCGCCATCAAGCCAAGAGTCAGCAAAGCTATATTACTCAAAAAATGACGTCGGCTCTGAGTAAAAATACGAGGTTTAGCCATGATTAATCTTCCTAAATTTAGTTCTACAAATAGAATGCTTAGGTTGAGAGTTTGATTCTAAAATCTAGTTTATCATGGGAGTTGCTTCTGGGTTTAAGTTTAAATTTAGATTAATTTTCAGTCCGCTAACATATCAAGTAAATTTGTTATATTTTGGTATTTATCAACTGAATAAACTCACCGATCATATTATACAAGTAATTTGTCTTTAACTCCTAACAAAATATTAAGCTTCTTCCCAAGTTGCAGAGACACAATACTCGTATAATTCCTTTTTAGAATTTCGTTTCCTAATGATTTCAAAGCTAATTTTTTTATAGCCTAGCATTTTCATAGACTCAGCAAGCAGACTAGCCGTATCAACTCTATTACCAAAGAAAGTCGAATTTCCGACGATATAATCAATCTTAGCACCATCTTTTAGAAGATGTCGAAGCGATCTTAAATGTAGGTGCATATCATAGAAGTATTTTAACACATAAATTGATAATATATGGGCATTTTTACCCTCGGATTTTTTAATATTTTCTACCGCATTATAAACAGATTCGGGTAGTAAATTAACTTCATCTATCTGCCAAGATTTTAGTCTACTGGTTGCAATTCCCCAAGTTCCACCAATTGCCATCCAATCGATTTCACCCGCTTCTTTTGCTTCATTTAAAAATTTAGTCCAGTACATATAGGGACGGAGTTCACGAATATAACTAATTCGATTTGGATAAGGTGGTGAAGTAATAACCCGATCTACTTTGACTTCATTTAGATTAATTATACAACGAGCATCTGCTTTAATTATCTTGGTGCTACCTCGAATCGGTTTTGAAGTCGATTTCAAGATAAAATCAAGGATGTCAATAAAAAGTTGTTCAATTTTATCAACCTCAAAATGGGTTACTTTATTATTAAATGACATGGAAACGTGATTAAATGCTGCCGAGGAAGTCTCAATAATTAGCCGACAAAATGCAATCCAAACAATTCCCAAATCTGCACTGTTTTTAGGTTCGCCAAATTGTTGAACTAAACTATATCTTAGTGCTGAAAGAATTGTTAAGGTTTGACTAGACCACCAGCGTTCAATATTAAAGATATTCGGTATCCAGTGTTCTTCTCCTAGAGAGGATTGAAATTCTACAAGAGCATTATTAACAGCATGACGAATCTTTATGATTTGCTCTTGGGAATAATTTTTACATTTAATATTTCCCAACCAAACTAGAAAGGGATTGATGTCAAAACTATAAGCTTGATATGCGTTTTCAGCCGCCACCAGTGCAGTTGTCGCTGTTCCGGAAAAAGGATCAAGAATAATTAAGTTTTCCTCCCCACTGATTAATAGTTTTTCAACCAATTTTACGCTATAAGCGGGAGTCAGGCGTAGCCATCCATGTCGCCCATAACTACGGTTGTATTTGAAAGTATAATCTGCTCGTTGGCTGGGAGTAGGTGACATCAATTTATTTTGCACTCAATAATATTTCTAGTGTGGTCAACATTTCTTTCTTTATTAATTCAGAGTTTCTCTGAAAGAAGTCTACCAAATCATAATCTAAAACCTCTTTACAAAAAACGAAAAGAGAGGTCGTACTACTACCGGAGACATTCCCCATAATTACTCCGCCCCGGCTCGGATCGATAACGCAATACTAAATCCGCATCAATTTGAGAAGAGAATATTGCAAAAACAGGTAAATACCCATTAGCCCAAGCAACAGCAACATTATCTATATCCGCATTTTGTCTCTTGCTATCTTTGCTTTTGTATCCCTGGCGAACCTCAAAGACTGCTCCATTTGCTGGAACAGGAACATTTAGAAAACGACTATAATCGACTATCCATTGAGTAACTTTTGCTTTAATATCTGAATTTTGAATGGCTGCAAGTTCTAATCGACCATCTAATGTTAACACTTTATCTTTATTTGCTTTGGTTTTGGTTGTATAAGACCAGGTAGAATATTTTACATCTTCATAACCTGTAGAGTCTATTAATATTTGCCTAAATAAGTTTTCACATCCTCTACCAATCTGACGATAAATTGAAGTCATACCACCCGCAGCTTTGTGAGCCGCATACATTAAATCGGAGTCAAGACCAATCCATGAGTAAAAGGGATCGGCTCCATAAAGTGATAAAAACTGGGTTAGATTTAATCCTTGTTGTTTATTGCCTTGACCCAGTTTGGGTTGATATCGTTTACAGACATTCAGAGGATTAAGAAATTTATTGAGATATAGCTCGTCGTCCACCACAGTTGATCATTTATTATTTTAGCTTACTTATTATAATAGATTTTGAAAGACAGAAAAATTTTAAATTTGTAAATGTTGATTCTGTAGAACTTTAAGAACAGGTTTCTATATCTTCATAGGGGCCAAGAAATCTCTCACCGTTGAAATGAATCATGTGATCGGGTTGATCGGCTATCCAAACTTCTGTTTCCCAAGAAATCTCCGCCAGATAACGAGTCATTTCTTTACGACTGGGAAAGGCTGTTACAAATACTAATCCTTTATTACTTGACTGAAATAACTGTTTTAATTCGTTGCGTCGTTTTAAATTAACGGGGCCGTGACTGGTCACCGCTTCAATCAAAACCAACCAATCTTGACGGGTATAATGAACCACAAGATCGGGCATTTTACCCCGACGGTTTAGCTCAATTCCTAATTCTTGGAGTTTTTGAAGTTCATTGATAATAAACTTGTCACCCGCATCACCAACATAAAGAATAATACCTCCAGGAGTAAATCGAGGACAGAAACTTTCCAGAATATCTTTAATTAAGTTGTTTTGTCCACCGGATGAAAGCTGAATAGAACGACCATCCGGTAAAGTTACAGGAATATGAGGTAAATTACGGCTTTTATTTTGTAATAAATTAGCCACCGAAAGGGTATAGTTTCGACGAGCTTCTTCCCACTGTTGAGAGCTATAAGCTTGCAAAAGTAGCAGAGCTTGTTGGTGCAGTTGATAACACCATTTGGGGCTATTAATCGGTCGGTCGGGTTGATCGGGATTTTCAACAACTAACCCCATTTGAATAAATTGGTGCATCGTTTGTCGTCTAACTGTCTCACGGGTATTCGGAGCATATTGTTTCCCGTAATATTGCTGAAACCAATTCATCATTTCGGTTATTCGACGTCTTGGAGCAGTTGCTTGATTCCAAGGAGTTTGAGGTTTAATATCTGCAAGCGCAAGTAAACATAATGCTGAACGTTCATTTTGCTGTTCTTTTGGTGCTGCAATTTCTTTAAGAATCGCTAAAGCTTCTTCAATTCTTTTACTGGCTTGAATTGCGTTGACAGCTTCATTCATAATGGGTAAGTTTTCGTGAATCAGTGTGTCAAGTTTATCCTGATTTAAAATTAAATCACCAACTTTACATCCAAGTTTGATTAGAGCATCTTTACAAGGATATCTAATTCTGCGTAAATCTGTAGCATTGACTTGTGTATGTCCACTAAATTGACGAAAGTAGCGATCAAATAAGCTAGAATTTAGGAATGCTGCTAAACCTCGTGCTAGATTTGCATTCATCCCTTTTCCTTTTGCATGATAATAGTTCAGATGATTCTCAATTCCAAAAACGGGTGCATTTATAGGCGTACATACAGCAGCAACAACACGACGCTTCTCTTCCTTGCTAGAAAAACGTTTGATTAAAACATACCAACCCGATTGAGTTAACCATTTTGAAGTTTCATTATTGTTGACAATTGCAATTGATTTTCGGGGTTTCACTGGTGGAAAAGATACCTTTCCTAATTTTATAGATTCGGGATAAATTAATGGAACATTTTGCTGATTTAAGGAACTTCTCAATTCGGATTTTAGCCGAAAGTCAACAACTGGGCCTGTTGATATTTCCAAGCCTAAATCTTCTAATGTGCAAGGTAACTTCTCCATTTGGATTTTCAAGAAATCCTCTAGTGAGTTCGTGACAATATGGATAAAGCTATCTGAATTATTAGTATCAAAAACTTGGTTATAAGGTATGTATCTAATTCCTACTTCTTCATAAAGTTTGTTACCTATTTGAGAATTTATTTCGATGAATTCAATATATTTTTTAGTTTTTATGCCATGAAAAATAATGTTTTCTTGTAAAACATGATCGTCATAAAAAATTTGCTTACGACTTTCAAAAACATGAATTTTGTTGAATTTTATTTCTTGTAAAAGTGCTTGACGGAAGGAACGAAAATAAGCACCATTGCAGAAACTTCGAGGTGTAATTGCAGCTATCTCTCCATTTTCAGAAAGCTGTAATATAGCAAGCCAGATAAAAGCACTGTATAAATTGACAGTTTCAATCCCTAATTTTGTAAGTAACTTTTTTTCAACAGATTGATTATTGATTTTTTTATACGGTGGATTTGCAATAATATGAGTAAATTGGCGATGGGATTCAGTAAACAGAGGCAAGTTAATTTCGAGGTTGGCTTCTAAAAAACTTTTATTATACAAATAGTAATCCGCTTTTATTCCGTTTTTACCCAAAGCAAAACAACAGTTTTCAAGACATTTTCTTAAAGGACATAAAAATTGATCTTCGACTTCATAGGCGGTAATAAAGCAACTCTCAATATTGTTTGTATTAGATAATAGTCTCTCTACAAAAGCAGCAGTTAACGTTCCGATTCCTGCACCCGGATCTAAAACTTTAATATGACCGGAGAGATGATTAAATTGCTGTGCAATAAAACAGGCTATGGGAGCAGGAGTTAAAAATTGACCAAATTGGCTACGCTGATTTGAGTTGATCTGTGAAGACAAACGAATTCTAGTAATATCTGTGGCTTCTGTCAGAAATATTGTCATCTTTATCGGTCATAAATTTTTATCATTTTAAAGCTCTATTTTAGAGATAATATTTACTGCTGGGAAGATGAAAACCTGTAGAGAAGTCGAATAGCACGCCGAGTTAAGTTTGACGCTTCCAAACCCCAAACACTCCCAAAATGCCAGATTTCTGATTTACTGTACCACTTCCCGTTGGCGATCGCGAACTCAACAAAGCGAACTCAATAAACTGTTCGTGAGTAACAGCCAGAGCGAGGCGAGATGGGGTAATAATAGGTAGAGGTGAAAGATTCGCTCAGTTGATCGGGTTGCGGTGTTCTTAATCGGCTAGGAGTTGGAGAGATTTAACCTCGATCACCCAAAAAGCCTGAAAACAGCGAGAGTTTAGGCTAATTTTAGGGTAACACTCATTCGCTGAACTGACTGTTCTATCAAGGGTTAGAGCGAATTGTTTGTGAATTCCCAATTTTTGGGTACCCACATAATGGTAAAATTTCACAGTTTGTCAGATGTCGGGCGTCAAGAGACTGGGGATTCTTCAATATCTCTGCTTTTGGCCAATGACTGATGACTGATGAGTGATTTTTCGGTGTGTGGATGTCCAAAAGTGTGAACAACATGGGCTTATCTCCTCTTTTCGTTGCAGTTTTTGGGCTGACTGCAACTATGGGACTATCTAATTCTGCAAGTGGTCAAACGTCTCCAGCTTGTTTTGCCCATTCTCAAGACCCACTAAATACATCATATGATTTACATTTAGATTGGCTATTACCGCAGTCTACAATTCAAGCTAACTTTTCTCCAGTTTTAGGTTTAGGCGAAACTGAAGGGGAAATAACTTTTTGTGAGAATAGGTTTTTTAATTCTATCAATCCTACGCTACAATCTTCTTTAGAGATTTCTTTAAACAAAGCCGAGGTGACTCAACCTAAATCTCTCTTTGTTAGCCAAGAGGTTTCTGAAAATATTGTCTTTAATAAAATTAAGCAAAGTTCTCTGTTTCTTTTTCCGGTTTCTTTTAATGAGTCTAATCTATTAGAGATTAAACAGTTTTCTTTAGATCAAAAAGATTTTAATTGGGTTCCATCGGATTCTGCTTTTATACCTTTAGGAAGTTCTTCAGAGTTGGCTTTTTCTAAGTTAAAGTCTGAGGAAGTTTCTGACGAAATCGCGCTGAATAAGTTAGAAGAAGTTAAACCGGAGATAGTTGAACAGTCTCAAGAATTGGCTTTTTATAAGTCAAAATCCGAGGAAGTTTCTGACGAAATCGCGCTGAATAAGTTAGAAGAAGTTAAACCGGAGATAATTGAACCGTCTCAAGAATTGGCTTTATCTAAGTCAAAATTATCAGAAATTTCGGATGAAATCGCACTA